>MKWU01000268.1_pt1 | contig 98516 bp, 73 predicted proteins | sample 809101 | NCBI WGS metagenome assembly MKWU01 (sample SAMN05860141, study PRJNA318959) | sponge metagenome | host: Aplysina aerophoba | place: Slovenia: Piran, Adriatic Sea, Gulf of Piran | collected 2013-05-07
TGCGGGAGCCGGTTCACGGAGGCGCATCATGTCACGCACTGGGCCGACGGGGGCGAGACGAGCCTGGCGAACACGGTGCTCTTGTGCAGACGGCATCACCGCGCAGTCCACGAGGGCCGCGCGCGGACGTCGCTGAACCGGGAGGGTCAGGCCGTGTTCTTCACGAGGAAGGGCACGATGATCGCGAGCGCGCCGCCGATGAGGCGGTCGGAGCGGCCGGGGGCATCCGAGTCGGACCCGCTTCCGCCGCCCCCATCGCTACCACCCGGCGAGCTGTCCAACGGGGCGGCGCGGATGGTGGACGCGGCGGTCCCCTGGGAGCTCGAGGCGGCCGCGCGAGAGGCGGTCGAGATGGTGGGGGACTCGGCGTGAGCTGTGGCGGGACTCAGCGGGAGCGGTCGCTGGACTCGGCGGGAGCGGTGGCCCCGGTCTCACCGATCGGCCCGCCGTGTCGCCCCCACGTTTCCGCGGCAAAACCAGGGACGCCGGCATGTCCGGATGGGACAGGTTTGCGACACGAAGGACGAACCCTGCCGGGACCCCGCCTCAAACCACGCTCAAGAGCTGAAGCCAGAACCGCAGAGTGAGCAACGGGTCCCCGCTCCATCGCAAACAAGTGGCGGTTGCGGGGCCGATATCGCAGACTCTCACCATGTCTTCCAACGGGATACTCGTATGAAACACGCATATGCACGGATCGCGGCTGCGGATGGGGCTGTGAGCCGAGCTGTCGTCGGGGCTGTGAGCCGAGCTGTCGTCGGGGCTGTGAGCCGAGCCGTCGTCGGGGCCGTGAAGCACGTGGCCGTCGGCACCCTGAGCCAGGTTGGCCGAGCCGCTCTCACCCTGCCTGTCCTCGCCGTCGGGCTTCAGGTCGCCTGCGATCCCCGTGCGGGCGACGATGCATCTGCGAACGGGCCGTCCGTCACATTGGCGGTCGTGGGGCAGGCGCTGATCGAACACGATCCGCGGCAGTATCTTGACGCACCGCTGGCGACGGTCACGCCGGTCCTCGCCGATGCCGACGCTGTCTTCACCAACCTGGAAGTCGCCGTCGCCGGCCCGGATTGCGCCTGCACACCTACCCGTGACGATGTCTACTTCCACGGTGCCGGACCCGAGGTGCTCGACTACCTGGACGAGATCGGCGTTTCACTCCTGTCGCTCGCCAACAACCATTCGTGGGACTACGGGGACGAAGGGATCGTGTCGACGGTGGGGGAGGCCGCGAAGCGCGGTTTCACGTACGCGGGCACGGGCGGCACAATGGCCGAGGCGGCCGCACCGGCCTACCACGACGTGGGCGGGCTGCGCGTCGGCCTCGTGGCCCTCGCCACGGTGAACGCGCCGCAGGGAGCCATGGCGACGGAAATGAAGCCGGGCGTCAATCTCCTGTCCCCCGGCGATGCCGCGGCCTGGGACCGCAACATTGCCGCTCTCGAAGAGGCTGCGACGAATGCCGACTTCGTCATCAACTACCACCACTACCAGGTCGACGCGGACCCCGGCTGGCAGGAGCGATGGGCGCACGCGGCCGTCGACGCCGGCGCGGACCTGTACGTCAGCCACGGCGAACCGCGGCTCGCGGGAGTGGAGGAGTACCGCGGCGGCCTGATCCTCCATGGCCTCGGCAACTTCATCTTCCACAGCAGGACGGAAATCGGAAACTATCCGCCGGAGGTGTGGGAGAGTGCGCTGGTGTCCCTTTCTTTCGGCCCCGATGGGGTCCGGGGGGCCACATTCACACCGGTCACACTCGATGAAGGCACGGCGGGTGACCTGTTCCTCGAGACGCGGGGCTACCCCGAGGTCGCGGCGGGCGATGCCGCCGACCAAATCCTGGGGCGGCTTGCCAGGATGTCTGCGGCGTACGGCACGACTCTGGAGCTGCGGGACGGCCGTGCCCACTGGCAGGCGGAGCGGTCCGGTGGGGTGCTGCGCACGGCGGCGGACTTCATCGAGGCGGTCGAAGGCGTTCAGGACCCGGACTCCGAGGGATTGGACAGACACACGATCGAGAGCATGATGGACGATTTGGGTGTGCCGGGGGTCAGCGTCGCTGTCATCCGGGACTTCGACGTCCACTGGGCGAAGGGCTACGGGGTGGCCGACGTGGAGACAGGCGCGGCGGTCGATGTCGAGACGCTCTTTCAGGCGGCTTCGATCAGCAAGCCGGTGGCGGCCATGGCGGTGCTCAGAGCCGCTGAGGACGGCGGCTTCTCGATGGACGAGGACATCAACGGGATCCTCACAAGCTGGCAGCTGGACGGGGGCGAGTTCACCCGGGACCAACCCGTCACACCCAGAATGCTCACCAGCCACACGTCAGGGCTCGGCGACGGCTTCGGATTCCCCGGCTATGATCCCGGCGACCCGCTCCCGACCACGGTGCAGATCCTGAACGGCGAAGAGCCCTCCAACGTCGGCGACGTCATCATGGAGCGGGCGCCGATGACCGCCATGAAGTACTCGGGAGGAGGGGTCACCGTCATGCAGCTGGCACTGTCCGACGCTCTCGGCCGGCCCTTTGGCGACATCCTGTAGGAGTACGTCCTCGACCCGGTTGGCATGGAGCACAGCACCTTCGAGCAGCCTCTCCCGCCCGATCGAGACCTGAACGCAACGCGGGGTCACGACCAGGACGGCCGGGCCAGGGGCCCGAAGTGGCACGTCTACCCCGAGTTGGCCGCTGCCGGCCTGTGGACCACCCCGACCGATCTGGCCCGCTTCGCGATCGAGGTGCAGAAGACGGCGCGGGGCGACGCTGGCCGGGTGCTCACGCGATCGTCGGTCGTCGAGATGCTGAGTCCCGTGGGGGTCGGCCCCTTCGCCGTCGGCTTCGTGATCGAGAACGAAGGCGAGGGCTGGTACTTCAGCCATACGGGCGGAAACCGGGGCTTCCGGGCCCTCCTCAAGGCCCACCGCGCCAAGGGCTACGGCGTCGCCGTGATGACCAATGCGGACCGGGGCGGCGAAGTCATGATGGAGATCGGGAGACGGGTGGCGAAGGCCTACGGGTGGGACTCCCTGGACCAGCCGGTGCCTCGGTGAAGGGGGGTCGGGTGACGCGCTGAAGTGAGGCAGAGCCCCCGGCTAGGCCGCTTCCGCCCCTCGCCACTCCCTCGCCGCGTCAACCACCCGGTCAATGTCTGCCTGATCGTTGTACACCCCGACCGAAAACCGCAAGGCGCCGCTCCGGATCGAGTGGACGATTCCCGCCGCGCCGAGGTGCTCGTGGAGCGAATTCATGGCCGGATCGTCGGCAGTGTAGTGCCGTCCGCCGCCGCTTTGGCCAACTGAGACAATGTGCGCAAGGTGCGGTCCGGGCCGGCCACCGACCACGGGAAGGCCCAGATCGACGAGTTTGTCGGCCATATTGGCCGCCAAATGGCGGACAAACTGCTCCACACGGTCAATTCCCCACCCGTTGAGCAATTCCAGAGCCGCGCCGACCGCCGCCGCGCCCATGTAGTTGTAGTTGCCGACATCGAACCGTAACGCCCCGGACCGGTAACGCAGTTCGCCCTCCGAATACGCGGTTTCGTGTGCGCCGTCAAGGTCGATCCCGAAGCGGGCCAGGTGGATCGGGACGAGCGTGTCCGCAAGCTCGCGCCGAATGTACAGGAAGCCGAAGCCGTACTCCGCAAGCAGGCACTTCTGCGTGGCCACCGCCAGGGCGTCGATGCCCAGATCGCGGACGTCCGTGCACATGGCCCCGATGGATTGGGCCGCGTCGACCAGAGTGAGGGCGCCGACGCTTCGGGCCGCCGCCGCGATGCCCTCGACGTCGGTGATGAACCCGGGCGCGAACGAAATGCTGGGGATCGTCACGAGCCGGGTGCGTTCATCCATTGCGGCGCCCATCGCCGCGACGGAAACATGGCCGTCCACCGGCGCCACCGACCTGACCTCGATGCCCTTCAACTGCGCAAGGTTGTGCCACAGGTAGATGTTGTTGGGGTGTTCCAGCGCGGGACAGAGCACCACGTTGTCGCCGGCTTCCCACGGCAGGCTCGCGCCGAAGAGGTTCAACCCCTCGGACACGTTCTTGGTGATGGCGATTTCCTCGGGCCCGGCCCCGATCATGGCCGCGAACGCCGATCTTGTGCGGTCCACGGTCGCACGCATCGCGTCCTTGTCGCCACCGCGCAGCATCCGGTTGCGCATATGGTCGGCGACCGCCGCCCGCACGGGTTCCGGGATCAGTGCACGCGCGGAGAGATCCAGATAGACCTGTTCGTCGGCGCCGGGGAAGAGCGCGCGGATTCCGGGATTCATGGTCGTCTCGTCTCGTTCAGGTTCGTCCAGCCTGGTTCAAGTCCGTCCCGCCTCCGAACGGGCCACCAGCGATGTCCCCACCATGTCGCCCATGATGTTCACGGTCGTGTTGCCGATGTCCACCAGCCGGTAGATGCCTCCGACGATCGCCGCCACCTCGATGGGCAGGTTGAATGCCTGCACGTAGATGAGCGCGATCACGAAGCCGCCGCCGGGAATGCCGCCCGAGGCTTCCGAAAGGAGAAGGCCAAGGAAGAGTATCGTGACGAAATCGGCCGGCGTGAAGGAGACGCCCGCGGCCTGCGCGGTGAAGATCAGGACCGCACCGAGCATCGCCGACGTCCCATCCTTGTTGAGCTGGGCGCCCAGCGGCAGCGTGAAGGAGTAGACTGTGCGGGGAAGGCCGATCCGGCGGGCCGTCTCCATGCCGACCGAGAGGGACGCCAGGCTGGACGTGGTCGCCGCGGTCGTCGCCCACAGCGAACCGGTGTCCTGCAGGAAGCGCCCCGGGCGAAAGTCGCTGAAATGCCTGAGGAGCAGCATGTACCCGCCCACGACAACGAGTTGCGCTGCCCACAAGCCCGCGAGGAAGCGCGCCATCGGACCGAGCAGCTCGGTGCCGTAGCGCCCCACGGTCACCGCGATCAGGGCGCCGATCCCGACCGGCGCCGTCCACAGGATCAGGTGGACGAGGCGCCGGAAAAGACCGGCAAGGTCTTCATACGCGGTGGCGAGACGTTCCTGGGTGCCTCCGCGCAGGGCCATCGTCGCGACGCCGAGGAGCAGGGCGAGAACGACCAGCTGCACCACGTTCCCCTCGCTGAACGCGCGAAAGACGTTGGTCGGGATCATGCCGAGCAGGATGTCCCCGAACGCCGGCACCGTGCCCACCTCGCCCGCGGCCTGCTCGGTGAGCCGCATGCCGTCACCCGGGCGAAGCAGGGCAGCCGCACCGAGTCCGAGCGAAAGCGCCACCAGGTCGGTGATCAGGAAGTAGCCCACCGTCTTGCCGGCAAGGCGTCCCAGGGTGCGCACGTCGGCCAGCGCGGTGAGGCCCGCCAGCAGGTTGAAGAAGACCAGCGGCACCGCCGCCAGCACGAGCAGATTGATGAACAGGTCGCCGACCGGCTGGAGGACCGTGACGCGTTCGCCCATCGCGGCGCCCAGCCCGACACCCACGAGCATGCCGATCAGGATGCGGGTGCCGGGGCCGGTCCGGCGGTTGGAGTTGCCGGCCGGCTTCACCGGTCGGTCATGCCCCGTGTCGGCGCCCATCGCTCCATCAACTCCAGCACCCGCGCCAGCATGTCCGGGTAGTAGGTCGTCACGTTTTCGGCGGTAAGCGGGACCCGTGCGTCGACTTCCACCGGGTTCCCCTCGGCGATCTCGCCGTTGGGCCGGATCGTGTGACCGATATTCCACATGAACCCGACGACCGGCTGATCCGTGCCCGGAAGGGTGAGCACCTCTTCCCATTCCCAGGTGTTGGAATATCCTCCCGGCGGCATCCCGACCACGGGGCCGAGTTCGTTGTCGACCACGATCGACACGAACTGATCAAGGTGGGAGCCGCCGCTCGGGCCCGAGATGATGCCGAGGGCACCCCGAAAATGCACAGCTGCCGCCTCGAGGATTCCGTCCGAGTCGCGCGGAGCGTGGGCCAGCTTGAAGGGGACGTTGTTGCTGTACTCGTCACCGCGTGTGAGCGCCGCCAGCACATCGTCCTCCAGCCACTCCATCAGCCAGGTGCCGTCGTCGATCGTCTCCGGGACACCGCCGTCGTTGATGTCGCGGGCCGCGAAGTCGTCCCGTTTGTCCTCGATGAACGGAAGCGTCACATCGCTCAGGCGCAGGTTGCCGAAGGTGGTCCTGAAGGGCCGGGATTGCAGCCGCTGCATGGCATAGGCACCGAGCGAGCCGCCCCGGCTGCGGGTGACGTCCATGACGAGCGCGTGATCGAGCAGATTCCGCTCGGCTGCGTAGGCCATGAGGCTGTCCACGTCCGCGACCATGGACTCGCGGAAGCCGCGCCAGATGAGCACCAGGAAGCGGCGTCCGTCGTCAGGGACGAGCAGGTCGTAGGTCGCGGTCGTGAGCGCGAGGGACAGGCCCGGGTAGTTCGGCTCGCCGACGCCGTTCCAGACGAGGTCGCCGGGGGCGAGGAAGGGGAGCCGGTACAGGGTCTCGCGGCCGCCGGGCGAAACGGCGCCCAGGGTGAGGGAGTCGCCGCGCAGGTGAGGAGGAAACGAGGCCGTCGCGAGAGTCATGGCCTCGGCGAGCTTCCAGCGCAGCGCGGCGTGGGTGGAGTGCCGCATGAAGGCCGTCGCCGAGTCGTGCCAGGCCGCGACGGGCATGCCGTTGACGCTGACGACCCGGTCGCCGATGGAGGGACGCTCCGCCCGGCCTTCGTCCGGGGCGCTCCCGGGCCCTGACGCCCGCCGGGCCACATCGCCGACGAAGTAGTCCGCGTCGTCGGCGCCGTCGGCGTAGTTGGGGAAGACGCGGACGGGGGCCGCCCCGGGCGATGCGGGGTCGGGTGCGCCCGAAACGTCCAGCCCCGCGCTGTCGGCGAGTTCAAGGCCGCCCGGCACAAGGACGAGGTCGAGGTGGCGGTCCCGGCGGGCGTGGCTCAGGCGGGCGAGCGCGTAGTAGAGCGCCGTCTCGGTGTCGGCCGCGACGACGTCCTCCCGGAGCGCCCTCATCGCGGCCAGCGGATCGAACCCGAGGCGCTCGTTCTTGACGGGCGAGATGGCCTCGCGCCGCTCGGTGCGGGCGACGATCGTGTCGAAGAGCGCGCCGCGCAGTGCGGCGGTGCCGGCGGGGTGCGCGGGGCGGTCCGCCGCTGCACACGCGACGACTCCCGCGAGACCGAGGGCGGCCCCGAAGCGGAACAGCGGTAAGTGTGGTTTCATCCCTGTAACTTGCGCCCATCCACCGGGACTGGCCAAGTGCTTGCACCCTTGCCACGCCTGTCGTGCGATTCCAATGTTTTTTCCAGATTCGTGGAACCGTGCTGGACCAGGGAGGCCGAGATGACTTTCGTACGACTTGTCCGACTCGCTTCGATCGGTGGCCTTGTGCTTTTCGCTTCCGACGTGAGCGCACAGTCGATCGGTGATGCAGAACTGGCTTTCACGGAGGGCCGTTTTGTCGAAGCGGCGGATATTGCCGAAGCACTCGAAACCTCTGCGGGCTACGCCCTGGCGGCGAAATCACTCGCGGTGTACGGCCACTATGTGGCAACCGGGGAGGACGAGCGCGACGAAGTGATCGACCGCGCGATTCGGATGGGCGAAGAAGCCGTGCGCGCCGATTCGACCAACGCCGAGGCTCATTTCCAATCCGCCCACGCGGTTGGCCGCTACGCTCAAACGGTTGGTACCATGACGGCGCTTCGCGAGGGTCTCGGGGGAAAGGTGCGCGAACTGCTCGAGGCAGCGCTCGCCATCAATCCCGACTTCGCCGAGGCGCACCTGGCCCTTGCCGGTTGGCACGCCGATGTGGCGGCTGCCGGGCGGGTTGCCCGATGGATGTACGGGGGGAACCGGGAAGACGCGATCGCCCACTACGAGCGTACCATGGAACTTGAACCGGACCACAAGGTAGTCCTGCACGGATATGGGACCCGGCTGCCGTACCTTGACGAAGAAAAAGGTGTGGAGCGCGCCAGGGAGATGCTGTCAAGGGCGCTTGATATACCGATCCGGGATGTTTACGAAGAGTACGTCCACCTTGAGATACTGGACGCACTGGACGCGCTGGAAGGCAGATAGCCCGGGCGCCACGCTCCCGCGACGCTCCAGGTCACGCGTCCGCCGCCCCGCCTGACCCCTCGACGATCGTCGCCTTCACCACGTGGTCGAGGCCGGGGAACTCCTGAATCAGGTATTCGTTGCCCTGGTACTGGATCTGGCTCTGGTTCGGCCCGGGGCCGCTCGGTGCGCCCTCGCCGTACCCGGAGTACAGTTGGTCGACGACCTCCATCCCTTCGATCACCTTTCCGAAGGGCGGGAAACCCATGCCGTCCAACCGGCTGTTGTCGCCGAAGTTGATGAAGATCTGGGTTGTTCGGGTGTTCGGGCCCGCCATGGCATAGCTGACGAAGCCGCGCGTGTTGCTCGCCACGACCGGGTCGTCGGCGATCTTCCGCCCTCGCCAGGCCGCCGACACTGCCGGGTCCCCGTGGATCCCGAACTGCGCCATGAATCCGGCAATGACGCGAAAGAAGCGGACGTCGTCGTAGTAGCCGCCGGAAACGAGGTTGTGGAAACGGTCGGCGCCATTGGGCGACCAGTCGCGGTGGACTTCGATGACGAAATCGCCCTTGCTGGTCTCGAAGCGGGTCTGGAAGGTGTCGGGAGCGGTGGCGGTCAGGGATTCGGGAGCAGGAAGCATGGGATTGCAGGCATGTCCGGATTCGGAGGCGACAAAGGGAGGGCGGTTGCAGAAACTGCAAGGCGCGGAGCGGATGAAGCTACCGGGATTCAGCGGTATCAGACAACTTAAAGGCCGATCAGCGCATCAAATACCGCGTGGTTCGGGCCCGGTAGCGTGCGACAGGGGCCCGGCAGTCAGTTGCGCCGGCCGGTAGCCAATTGCCAATCAAAGGAGCGACCCGTGTATTCCAATCGCCGCCCGACACCTGCGAGAATTCGCCCGATCTTCATGACACTTCTGGGTGCAGCGCTTGCCGCGTCCCTTCCCCTTTCGGCCCAGGAGGTGGTCGAACTCCCCGGAAGAGACCAGCGCCTCGACGCCGACTTCGAGGAGGTCTTTCGGGTCGGTGCACTTCGCGGCGAGTCCTGGGAGATGTTCGGCACCGTGCGCGAGGTGGGCTTCGACGCGCAGGGCAACCTGTACGTCTTCGACGGGCTGGGGAGCGGTGTTTTCGGGGGCGAGGGCTTGCGTGTCCTGGTGTTCGACCCCTCCGGCAATTTCGTGCGCGAATTCGGCTCTTCGGGCGAGGGACCCGGCGAGTTCAATCGTCCTGCCGGATACGCGGTCATGCGGGACGGCACGACGATCGTGAGCGACCTGGGCCACCGCGCGTACCAGATCTTCGACGAATCGGGGAACTTCGTGCGCATGGTGAGTACATCCGACGGACCTGAGCGCGTCTCGATCTCGACCGGCATCATGGCCGACCCGAGAGGCGGCGCCGTCATTGCCGCGAACCCCGGCATATCGATCAGCTCCAGCGGGTTCAGCGCGTCCTCGACCCCGCCGACGTCCCGTCCCGTGCTGCGAGTCGGGCTGGAGGGCGAGGTCATCGAAACCGACACCGTGGCCGACGGGTGGCTTCCGCCCCGGGGTGAGCCCGGCGAAGGCCTTCCGGCGAATATCAGGGTCGGCGATCGATCGGTGAATCTCGGCAGCATGCTCGGAGGCCTGGTCATGCCGAGCATCTTCGAACCGACCCTCCTGGCGGGCGTCCTGCCGGACGGCGCACTCGTCTATTCCGACTCTTCGGCCTACGCGCTGAAGGTCACGCCGCCTGACTCCAGGGACGTTTCCCGCATCATCAGTCGGCCGTTTCGGCCCGAACCGGTGACCGACCGGATCAAGGAGGAATACGAGGAGGAGCAGGAGCGAAGGAGGGAAGAGGGGGGCGCGCCCTCAGGAGGGGGCGTCGTGATGTTCCGAAGCAGCAGTTCAAGCGGCGGCGGCGGTGGCTCACAACCCGCGTCCATGTCCTTCGAGTTGCCCGAACGTTCGTACTTTCCCGAACTTCCCGTACTGCGTGCCCTCTTCACCACCTGGGAGGGCCGCATCTGGGTGCGGCGGCGGGGTGACGAGCCACAGAGCGACGGCCTGATCGATGTCCTGACAGCCGGGGGCGACTACGTGGGCACCTTCCGGGAGGACGCGACCGAGATGCCGGACGCCTTCGGGCCCGACGGGCTGGCCGCGTTCATCGAGCTTGACGACTTCGACGTGGAGCGCGTGGTGGTGCGCAGGCTGCCCGCGGCGATTCGCTGAGCCATGAAACGGCTCCCGATTCTCGCGCTGGCGCTGGCTTCGGCGCTTCCCCTGGGCTTCTCGCTCACGGCTCAGCAGGTGGTTCAGCTCACCGGCGAAGATCACCACCTCGACGCGGACTTCGACGAGGTCTTCCGCATCGGCGTGCTCGATGGCGAGCCGTGGGAGATGTTCGGGGCGGTGCGCCAGGTCGCCTTCGACGCCGAAGGCCGTCTCTACATCCTCGATGGCGTCGGCGGACGCGGCGGACCGGGGGCGCGTATCCTCGTCTTCGACGCGGCCGGCAGTTTCATCCGCGAGTTCGGCAGATCGGGGAATGGGCCGGGCGAGTTCAGGATGGTGGCCGATATGGCCGTCATGAGGGACGGCACCACTGTCGTCGGGGACATGGGACACCGTGCCCTCCAGCTGTTCGACGATTCGGGGGTCTTTGTCCGCATGGTGCGGATGGTCGATTCGGGGACTGCCATGGCGGGTCCGAGCCCCATTCAGGCCGATCCCCGCGGCGGCGGCGTGTACACCGCGCCGGCCGCTGTCAGCCTTGGTCCCGCCGGCGGATTTGCGCGCCCGGAAACCCGCCCGGTGATTCGGCTCGCGCTCGGCGGCGAGGAGGTGCAACCCGACACGGTTGTCGAAGCGTGGCAGCCACCCCGTCTCGAAGTGGACGAACCCGATCTGCCGGACATCCAGGTAGGGGACCGCACGGTGAACATCGGCGCGCTCGCGGCCCAATCGGCCGGGCCTCCCCAATTCGAGCCCGCGCTCCTGGTGGGCATCCTGCCCGATGGGGGCACGGTCCACTCCGATTCGTCAGGCTATGCGCTCAAGGTGTCCCCGCCGGACGCGGGGGAGGTCCAGCGGATCATCACGAGGCCGCTTCACCCGGAGCCCGTGACGCCCGAGATCGAGGAAATCGTGAAGGAGCGGCTCGACGAACTGCTCGAGGAGCTCGGCGTCGGCCAACAGAAGTTCATCGAGGTGCGCGGGCCCGGCGGGACCAGCCAGACCATGTCCTACGAGCGGCCCGAGATTCAATTCTACCCCGAGATACCGATCGTCGCGGACCTCGCCGCAACCTGGGAGGGCCGCATCTGGGTACAGCGCGAGGGCGAGGAGCTGGCCGGTCGCGGACCTGTCGACGTGGTGACCACGGACGGGATCTACGTGGGGACGTTCCGGGCGGGTGCAACGGAAATGCCGGACGCTTTCGGCCCGGACGGGCTCGCCGCGTTCATCGAGCTTGACGATCTGGATGTGGCACGCGTGGTCGTGAGGAGGCTCCCGGCGGTCGTCCGCTGAACGACAGAGGGGCGCAAGGCCGCCGCCTTGCATACATTGGCTGACCGTCCGCACAGCCCCGGGTTGCGGACCCGCGACCGCCACGTCACTGCCTGGAGAGTCACGCATGTCACGCGCCCCCTCCCCGCTCACCTTCACGTCGCGCATTCTCCTCGTCTGCGCGGCGCTCGTCCTCACCACCCCGCTCCTCTCCGCCCAGTCGTACTTCCCCGGCCGTCACCCCGACTGGGAGCGCCGCGCCCCGGAAGAAGCCGGCTTCGATCCGGCGGCCATCCGACGCGCCGTGGAGATCGCCATCGCGGGCGAGTCACAGTCCCCCCGCGACCTCGCCTTCAACCACCTCGGCACCTTCGGCCGCGAGCCGCTCGGCGACGCAGTCGGCCCCTTCACGGTGCGCGGCCCCCAGACGGGCCTGATCGTGCACAAGGGCTACATCATCGCCGAGTGGGGCGACCCGGCGAAGGCCGACAACACCTTCAGCGTCTCGAAGAGCTTCCTCTCGACCACCGTCGGCCTGGCGTACGACCGCGGCCTGATCCGCGACGTTCACGATCGAGTGCGCGACTACATTCCGCCCATCGTCCTCGACACCGGCGACGGCGAGCCCGGCGACGAGAACGGCCGCCGCCCGAAGCTGCTCTTCGAGTCCGAGCACAACCGCATGATCACCTGGGACCACATGCTCAGGCAGACGAGCGACTGGGAAGGCACCCTTTGGGGCAAGCCCGAGTGGGCGGACCGCCCCGACCAGGACCGCTCGACGTGGGGGACCCGCCCGCGCAACGAGCCCGGCACCGTCTACGAATACAACGACACGCGCGTCAACCTGCTGGCGCTGGCGGCGACCGCCGTCTGGCGACGGCCGCTCCCCGAGGTCCTGCGCGAGAACGTCATGGATCCGATCGGCGCGTCCACCACATGGGGCTGGCACGGATACGACAACTCATGGATCACGCTGGACGGACGCTCGGTTCAGGCGCCCAGCGGCGGCGCTCACTGGGGCGGCGGCATGATCCTGAGTGCCTACGACCAGGCCCGCTTCGGCCTGCTTACCATGCACAAGGGGAAGTGGAACGGCGAGCAGCTCATCTCCGAGGCCTGGATCGACATGGCCACGACCCCGGGCGAGGTGAACGCGGGCTACGGCTTCATGAACTTCTCGCTGAACACGGATCAGCGGCGTTACGCCGGCGCCCCCGAGTACACCTGGACGCACACGGGAGCCGGTTCGAACCTGATCTACGTGGATCCGGAGAACGAACTTGTGATCGTCTGCCGCTGGATCCAGGGACGCGCGTTCGGTGAGGTGGTGCAGACGGTGCTCGAGGCGATGGGGAGTTCAGCTCACCCGTAGCGCCACCCCGGTTGCCGTGCGCACGATCTCGGGCTGCACCCGCGCGATCGCCCGGCTGCGATAGTACGCCAGCAGCTCGTCGACCGTCGCGAAGTCGCACAGGTCCTCCAGGGTGCGAATCGTCGGGAAGATCATGGGGAGGCGGCCGTCGCGGTGACGATCCAGGGCCGCGCCGGGCGTGAGCCACGCCGCATCCGTCATCTCGCGCTCGTCGTAGACGGCGGCCGACCCGCGCGGGACCCTGGCCGCGAAGAATCGCGTGTCGTAACGGCGGGGCTCCACCGCCGGCGTCACCCAGTGCGCGATGTACTCCACGGCGGCGCCATCGAGGCGGGCGCCCAGGCCGCCGAGCACGCGCGCGAACGGGACGCCCTGGCCCAGCAAGGCCTCCCGGGCCTCGCCCACGGCCCTCCCGGAGAGCTCGCCGCCCCCTTCATCCCGCACCCCACCCACCACCGCCGGCAACAGCCCCGTCTCCTCCACCGCCTCCCGCACGGCGGCCCCGTAGTACGCGATCGCGGGGGGATCCGCATCCGGCCCCAATCCCAACCGCCGCTCCGCCCCTTCGCGCGTCAGCCCGTCCCAGCACCGCACGAGCGCTTCGTCGCCATCGGCCCTGTCCACCCGGCCACCCGGAAACACATAGGCCCCCGGCACGAAGCCGGTCGCGCGGTTGCGGCGCAGGAGCAGCACTTCCGGCCCGGCGGCACTCTCACGCATCAGCACCACCGTCGCCGCGGGAAAGGGCACGGCCACCACATCCGGCATCTTCGTCACCGTCTCCACGAAACCGGGCGGCAATCGCTCCTCCGGGATCTCGTAGTCGGGCGGACCCTCGCGGCCCGGTGCGCCGCTCGCCCCGTCGTCCCCCTCAGTTCCCTGCCGCATGCCCGTCCTTGCGGGGCTCCGACGCTGCCGCCCACCCCCTCGGCAGCTTGAGAATCACCTGCGCCCCGCCGAAGTCCGTGCGCCGCCAGTCCGCCAGCTCGTGCCCGCGCGCCTCCAGATCGGCGGCGACCTCGTCGCCTACCCGCTCGATCGCCACCCTCCGGCCCGACAGGTGCCGGAACCGTGCCGCGTCAACCGCTTCCTGCGGGTCCATCCCGAAGACGAGCATGTTGAGCAGCAGCTGGGTGTGCCCCTGCGGCTGCATCGACCCGCCCATCAGCCCGAACGCCAGGAGGGGCTCGCCGTCCCGCGTGACGAAGCCCGGAATGATCGTGTGGAAGGGCCGTTTGCGCGGAGCGACCCGGTTCGGGTGGCCGTCGTCGATCACGAAGCCGGCGCCGCGGTTCTGCAGGGCGAAGCCCAGCCCCGGAATGACGACCCCCGACCCGAACCCCGAGTACACCGAATTGATGAACGAGACCATGTTGCCGTCTTCATCGGCGACCGTGAGGTAGATCGTCTCGGAGTCGGTGACCGCTCGGCCGGGGTTTACCCGGTCTGCGGCGACCCGGGGGTCGATCAGGCGCCGGCGCGCGTCCACGAAGCCGGGGCTCAGCAGGGACATCGGGTCGATTTCCATGTGGTCGGCGTCCGAGACGTACCGGTGCAGGTCGGCGAAGGCCAGCTTCTTCACCTCGATCAGGTGGTGCAGGTAGTCGGCGGAGTTGTGCCCCATCCCCTCGAGGTCCATCGGTTCCAGCAGCTCGAGCATCTCCAGCGCCGCGATCCCCTGGCCTGCCGGGGGCAACTCCCAAACCGTGTAGCCGCGGAAGTCCGTGCTGAGCGGCTCGACCCAGCGCGGCTCGTGCCTGGCCAGGTCTTCCAGCGTGAGGAATCCGCCCAGCGCCGCCAGCCCGTCCACCAGCTCGCTCCCCAGCGACCCTCCGTACAGCACGCCCGGTCCCTCGTCGGCGATCCGCTGAAAGGAGCGCGCCAGGTCCGGGTTGGAGAACCACTCGCCCGCGCGGGGAGCCCTCTCACCGTCGATCAGGTAGGTCGCCCGGGCCCCCTCGTCCCGGGCCAGCTTCTCGGTGGCGCCCCCCCACTGACGCGCGATCACCGGCGTCACGGGGAAGCCTTCGCCGGCGATGCGGATCGCGGGTGCCAGCACCTGCGCCAGGTCCAGCTGTCCGTAGCCGCTTACCAGCGCGTTCCATCCGGAGACCGCGCCCGGCACCGTGACGGCTTCCGCTCCGCTCCCCGGGACCCGGTCGTGGCCCCTGGCACGGAGTGCCTCCACCGACATCCCGCTGCCGCTCCTGCCGCTGGCGTCGATCCCGATCAGCTCGCCGGTCTCCGCCAGCCATGCGATCGCGAAGGCGTCGCCGCCCATCCCGGTCATGTGCGGCTCTACGACGTTGAGGACGGCGGCCGCCGCGACCGCGCCGTCGATCGCGTTTCCGCCCTGCCGCATGATCTCGAGGGCGGCGGAGGTGGCGAGTGGCTGGCTCGTCGCCGCGACCATCCGGGGCGCGTAGACGGTGGAGCGGCGACCCATGTCGTCCTGCTGTGCGTGAGCGTTCACGGGAACCGTGGCAGCGGCGAGGAATAGAAGAAAGTGGCGGGCCGACATCGCATTCGTCCTTGTTTCCTGTGAGGGAGGGCACGGGGCTGGAGATCGCAAAAGCTAGGCTGTCGGGACGCCCCGGGCCAACATTCCTGCCAAAATGGCCGGTCTCTTGTGTGGTTTCCTGCCAAAATGGCCGGTTTGATGATCAAACGCTGCCAGAATGACAGTATCGTGGGCGGTAACCCGCGGCGGCCCGCCATCGTAGGACTCTGGCAAGGTTCTGGCATGAGGTCGTAGTTTCTCCCACACACGCATTCGGCGAAATGAGGACACAGACATGAGCCGACGTTTTTCACTACCAGTTCTTCCACTCCGCGACACGGTCGTCTATCCGGGCGTAGCCGTCCCGATATCCGCTGGCCGCCCCGGAACGGTGGAAGCTGTCCAGGAAGCGCTCGAGGGTGACCGGCGTCTCTTCGCGGTCGCCCAGAACGAGAATCAGGACGACCCGGATCCGCAGATCCTGTACGCGGTCGGGACCGTCGTTCGCATCATTCAGACGCACCGGGTCCGGGGTGGTATCCAGCTACTCGTGCAGGGCGAGTCGCGTGCGCGCGCCATGGCCTATGCCGACGATGGCGAGGCCATGTTGCGCGCTACGCTGGTTCCCATGGAGCGGGCTGCCATACCGGACGCGAAGGACCCGGCCATCAAGGCGCTCGACGCGGAGCTCCGCGAGCGCGCCGCGGAGCTGGGCACCCGCCGCGGCGTTTCGGCGGAGGCGCTCAACCAGCTCATCCAGGGGGTGGACGATCCCGGGTCGTTCGCGGACCTCGTCGCCTTCTACCTGGATCTTCCCACCTCCGAAAAGCAGGCGCTGCTGGAGACGCTCTCGGACGAGGACCGGATGCGGGGGGCGCTGGTGGCGGTCGAACGCGAGCTGGTCAGGATCGACGCCCAGGAGGAAATCCAGGCCAAGGTCCAGGAGGAACTGGGGGAGCGGCAGCGTGAAATGCTCCTTCGGGAGCAGATGAAGCAGATCCGAAAGGAGCTGGGCGAAGAAGGGGAGCGGGACGACGTCGAAGAGTTGCGTGAGCGGATCGGGAGCCTCGAACTGTCCGAGACGGCCCGCACGGAGGTCGATCGCGAGTTGCGACGCCTCGACCGCACGGCGCCTCAGGCGGCCGAGTACCAGGTCATCCGCACCTTCCTGGAGTGGATCACCGAGCTGCCGTGGAGCGATCGCACGGATGACAAGATCGACCTTCGCCGAGCCGAGGAGATCCTCGAAGAGGACCACTACGGTCTGGAGGACGTGAAGGACCGGGTTCTGGAGTTCCTGGCGGTGCGCAAGCTCCAGCAGGAGCGCTTCGGCGAGGACAGGGACGAGGCTGAGGCGGAGACCGGTGCGGACGGTGCGGACGCAGAGACCCCGCACGCTGCCGTCGAAGCGGGAGACGAGGACGCTGCCGACGGGGAGAGTGCGGAGGACGACCCGCTCGCCGGCGACGTGCATGCGCCTGACGGCGGCAAGGGCCCCATCCTCCTTTTTGCGGGCCCGCCGGGGGTTGGCAAGACCAGCATCGCGCGCTCGATCGCGAGGTCGGTGGGACGCAAGTACGTCCGCATCTCGCTCGGCGGGGCGCGCGACGAAGCCGACATCCGGGGGCACCGCCGGACGTACGTGGGCGCGCTCCCGGGACGGATCGTTCAGGGAATGAAGGAAGCCAAGAGCAAGAATCCGGTCTTCCTGCTGGACGAGGTGGACAAGCTCGGCGTTTCCTTCCAGGGCGATCCGAGCGCCGCCCTCCTGGAAGTGCTCGATCCGGCGCAGAACTCGACCTTCATCGACCACTACCTGGGTATTCCGTTCGACCTCTCCGAGGTGCTGTTCATCGCGACGGCCAACTACGAGGACCGGATCCCGCCGCCGTTGCTCGATCGGATGGAGACGGTCGAGTTCCGCGGCTACACCGAGAAGGAGAAGCTGGAGATCGCCCGGCGCTACCTGCTGCCCCGCCAGATGCGCGAGTCGGGGCTGCGCGAGCACGAACTCACCATTGGCGACGGCGCGATTCTGAACGTGATCCAGAAATACACGCGCGAGGCGGGTGTACGCCAGCTCGAGCGGGAGCTGGGCAAGCTGGCGCGCAAGGTGGCGCGGAAGATCGCGGCAGCCGAGAGCGAGGGCCTGGAGATCACGCCGGTGATCGCGCAGGAGCTGCTGGGCCGCCCGCGCGTGCACCCGGAGCACAGGGCAGCGGACGATACCGTCGGTGTGGCCACGGGCATGTTCTACACGCCCATGGGGGGCGACATCATGTTCGTGGAGGCCAGCGTGATGCCGGGCGACGGCGCTCTGGTGCTCACGGGACAGCTGGGCGACGTGATGAAGGAATCGGCGCGAGCCGCGCTTTCCTACGCGAAGAGCAACTACTCTACGCTCAACATCGCCGAGAGCGCGCTGGACAGCCGCGAAATCCACATCCACGTGCCTGCGGGCGCGATCCCCAAGGACGGGCCGTCGGCGGGCATCACCATGGCAACCGCGCTGATCTCGGCGGTATCGGGGAGAAAGGTGCGTGCCGACGTGGCGATGACGGGCGAGCTCACGCTGACGGGACGCGTGCTCCCGATCGGCGGGGTGAAGGAAAAGGTCCTGGGCGCGGTGCGCGCCGGGATCCAGGAGGTCATCCTGCCGCACGAAAACGAAGCCCATCTGGAGGATCTGCCGGAAGCGGTGCGCAGCTCGCTCACCGTGCATCTGGTGGAGGATCTGGACAGGGTGGTGGAGCTGGCCCTGCTCGGCCCGAAGAAGAAGGCGGCGGCTGCGGCCCGGCCGGTGGTGGGTTCCGAGGAGGTGGGGGTGCCGATTCAGGCCTAGCACCCCGCGGAAAGGGTACGCCGGGCGGGGCGTCTACCCGATCGCGATGTGCCCTGGCGCGCCGGCCGTAATCTGGCCGACCACGGCGGCAACCTCGCCCCGGGCCTCCAACTCGCCGGTCAGCATTGCCGTCCGGCGCGGCGGGCTCGCGATGAGCAGCCCGCCGGACGTCTGTGCGTCGGCCAGAAGCAGCCTGGTCGTCTCGGAGACTTCTCCTTCGTAGGAGACGCTGTCGGCAGCGTCCGCCAGGTTGCGCCGTGTTCCACCCGGCACATGACCCGCTTCGATGAGTGCCCCGACGCCGTCCAGCACCGGGACCGTTGCCGCATCGATCCGCGCCGACACCCCGGACGCGCGAGCCATGTTGCCGAGATGACCGGTCAGACCGTATCCGGTGACGTCGGTGGCGGCATGGGCACCGGCAGCGACGGCAGCTTCGGCGGCGCCGCGGTTGAGCCGGGCCATGGATTCGACCGCTGCCGCGAGCACGGCGGGCGGGCACTCCCCCGCCTTGATCGCGGTGGCGACGATCCCCGTGCCGAGCGGCTTCGTCAGCACCAGGTCGTCCCCGGGCCGGGCCCCGTCGTTGGCCAGCATCGCGCCGGGATCCACTTCGCCGACGGCGACCATCCCGTACTTGGGCTCGGCGTCGTCGATGGAGTGACCGCCCACCACGGGGATGCCGGCTTCGCGGGCCTTCTCGGACCCGCCCCGGATGATCTCTTCGGCCAGCCCCTCGCCGAGGAGGTCGCGCGGGAAGGACAGCAGGTTCAGGGCGAAGAGGGGCCGCCCGCCCATCGCGTAGACGTCCGACAGCGCGTTGGCCGCGGCGATGCGGCCGAAATCACGGGGATCGTCGACGATCGGCGTGAAGAAGTCGAGGGTCACAACCAGCGCGCGGCCGTCGGAGAGTCGGTACACCGCGGCGTCGTCGCCCGTGGTTGCATCCACCAGGACGCGGGGGTCTTCCACCGGGAGAAGGTGACGCAGAACCTGCGCCAGCTCGGCCTGGCCGAGCTTACACGCTCACCCGGCGCCGTGGGACAGGGTGCTGAGCCTGATCCGTGGTCGCTGGTCGTGGGGTTTGCTGGGCATGGGGAAAGGTACCGCGCCGCGCTTGACAGGCAACCGTTCCACGGGCAGGATTCGGCTCATGGGCAGCACCCGTCGGAGGGTCGCGCAACACCCGCTGAAGGGTCCCCGGATCCCTGTACTGGAGGACGAACCGTGAACGTTGGCAGCAGGCGCCCCGGGAGGTCGCGATGACCGCGCCTGCCTGGTCGTCACGCCACGAGTTCGCCCGCGAGGTGGATCGTCCCGAAGAGGATCTGAACCTGGCGCGGGCGGCGCTTCTGGTTGCCCGCGAGGAATACCTCCAGCTCCCGGTCGACCGCTACCTGGTCCGCCTCGATGTACTGGCGGAAGAGACGCGCGACCGGCTCGGCATCGAGCGGGCTCCCTCGGTCGTCCTGGCCGAAGCGAACAACCACCTCTTCCTGACACGCAAGCTGCGCGGTAACCGCGAACACTACCATGACCCGCGCAACTCCTTCCTTAACGATGTCCTGGACCGCGGACTGGGGATCCCGCTCACACTGGGCATCGTGCTGCTCGAGGTGGGTTGGCGGCTCGGGCTGCCCCTGGAAGGGGTGAACTTCCCGGGTCACTTCATGGTCCGCTACCGCGGGGATGCGTTGACCTTCCTGATCGACCCGTTCCACGGCGGGATGATCCGTACCCGCAAGGAAATGCGCGAGATCATGAGCCGGCAGCGAGGGGGTCGCCCCCAGCTCGAGCCGCGTCACTTCAAGACCGCGACCAGGCGCGACATGGTCGTGCGGCTTCTGCTCAACCTGAAGGGCATCTACCATCGGGCCGGCGACGACACGCGCGCGCTGGCGGCGGTGGAGCGCATTCTCGTGGTGCGCCCGACCGCACGGGTACAGATCCGTGACCGTGGCTACCTGCTCGCCCGCCTGGGCCGCCCCGACGAGGCGGTCACGCAGCTGGAGACCTATCTCGCCTTCGCGCCGGACGCTGCCGATGTGGGACGCGTGGAGGCCCTGGTGCAGGAGCTGCGAGCAGGAGGGAAACCCTTGCCCGGGTCCTCCTGATCGCGAGACGGGGTCGGTAGCGTGTCGGAAATCCTGGAGCTGCTCGGCGAGAGGGGAGCCGTGTTCGCGGCGCCCCATGACGGGGGCGATCGCATCGCGCGCCACTTCGGCGACCCTCGCGGCGAGTACCGCGCGGGGGTGGAGGGTTGCGGGGTCGTGTACCGTGCCGACAGGAGGCTGCTCAGGGTGCACGGAAGGGCTCCGCGGCGGATGCTGCACGGCATCGTGACGAACCGGGTGCCGGATCCGCCCGCGGCGGACGGGCACGGGGAAGAGGTGGTCTACGGGACGATCCTCACGCCGAAGGGCCGGATGGTCACCGACCTGAAGACCCTCTGGTTGGGGGCTGGCGAAGGGGAGGGGGTGGGGCTGGATGTCGCCACGCGTGGGCACGAGGCCGTGTTGGGGCACTTCACCCGCTTCATGCCCCCCCGCTTTGCCCGCGTCGACGATCTGGGCGACCGGGTGGGCCTGCTCACCGTGGTGGGTCCCGGGGCGGAGGATGTCCTGACGGCGGCACTGGGGCGATTGCCCGCGGGGGGGTACGCTCTGCTGGACGGGGGGCCGCGCGAGGACGGCGTGCTGGTGGCGCGCGCGGTCGAGCAGGTGCCGTCGTGGGACGTGTGGGTTCCGGTGGAAAGGCTGCCGGCGGTGTGGCGGGCGCTGGAGGACGGCGGTGGGGTGCCGGTCGGTTGGGGCGCCTGGGAGACGCTGCGGATCGAGGCGGGGTTCCCTGCGTTCGGCGTCGATATGGACGAGACCACGATCCCGATCGAGGCGGGGCTCCTGGACCGCGCGTTCGATCACGGGAAGGGGTGCTACACGGGGCAGGAAGTGATCGTGCGGATCCGGCATCGCGGGCGCGTGAACTGGCACCTGCGGGCGCTGCGGTTCGGGGATGTGGCAGTGCGCCCCGGCGCGCAGCTGTTCGAGACGGGTGGCATCAAGGTGCGGGGGCGTGTCACGTCGGTGGCCGATTCGCCGCGCTTCGGGCAGGCGGTCGGGCTGGGGTACGTGCGGCGCGAGATCGAGCCGCCGGGTACGCTCCGGCTGGGGAGCGGGGAGGGGGCGGCGGTTGGGGTAGAGGACCTGGAGCGCTGACGGGAAGCTCCCGTGGCGGAGTCCGCCACTCTCATCCCTCGGACTCCTGCGCCGGGAAGTAGTAGGCCATGTTGTCGAAGTCGATCGTCCAGGATCCCAGGGGCCAGAGGTACTGGTGGGACATGAGGGCGTCCATCATGAAGCCGTTCTGCCAGAAGGGGTCCTGTTCGACGAAGACGTTGCCCATCGCCTGGGTGGGGCCCTTTACGAGCCCGTTGAGGCCGTGGGACTCGATGGACGTCCAGAAGTAGGGGGTGCCTTCGACGTTGGTGGTTTCGAGGCCCAGAAGTTCGACCGTTTCGTCGACGACGATCATGGGCATGCTCATGGCGAGCCCCGAGTCCATGAAGTAGTTGATCTCGTGGCCGTTCAGGACGCCCTTGGCGAACATGAGGTGCGTGGCTTCCATGAAGAAGGGCGCTTCGAGGGGCGGGGTGTCGCCGAAGGTCGCCATGACCTGCGCCAGGGCTTCGGGGGTGCGTGCGCGCAGGGTGATGCGGCGGTTGTCGTAGTCCATCGTGCTCAGGAACTGCTTGAGGAGCTGCGTGGTGAAGACGCCGTCGCTGGTCTGGCCGAGCGCTTTCCAGGTGGCGCCGACCACCGGGACGTTGGTGAGGGTGACGTCGCCCATCGTCACCGTCTCGGCGACCCCGAGCGGCTCTTCGACGGTCTGGCCGCCGGTGTAGGCGTAGCTGGCTTCACGATTGGCGAGGGTGGTGAGGCCGAGGCTCGCGTAGATGTCCTTGTCGAGGTAGAGACGGTCGCCGCCCGTGTCGAGAACGAGGGATACCGTCTGGCCGTTGACCTGCAGGTCGACGATGGGAAGGGCGCCGGGCTGGGTGATGTCGTTGGTCATCGGGAGGTGGGAGATGCGCTCGTCGGTGGCCCATTCGATGCCGTAGGGGTCGCCCTCGAACGCCTGCATGTATTCGAGGAGGCTCGACACCTGCTCGCCCTCGGCGGCGGGCGGAAGCTGACGCGCCCTGGCAAACCGGTTGGTCTGGTATAGGGTGAGCGCCATGCCCTGGAGCGCCTGATCGCGGTCCTCGGAGCCCGTTGCGGTGAGCTCCATCAGCCTGTCGTAAAGGGTCTCGGCGCGTCCGTAGTCGCCGAGCAGGTACGCCGTCCGGGCGGCGAGGTACAGGTCGTCCACGTTCCACGAAGAGGGACTGCCGAGCGGCGCGATGACGTCGTCGGCCTCCCACATGTCACCCAGCCTGAAGAGGATGTCGGCGAAGGCCCAGCGGGCATTGTCGTCGTTGGGGTCGGCCGCGAAGGCCTCGGCGCGGGTGTAGAGGGCTGCTTCCACGTCCGATCTGAGGCGGAAGTCATCCTCTTCGGCGGCGGCTTCCCTGTAGGTGGGCTCGTCCTCGGTATCGGCCTGGCAGGCGCCGATGGCGAGGCACGCCGGGAGTACTGCGAGTGTGATTGCGGCTGTCCGCAGCTTGTGTGACATGAATTGCTCCCTGTTGCTGATCAATACCTTAATGGGCCCGGTTGCTCCCCAACGTTTCGCGCCGTAACAATGCCCTTGGCGCACCGCTTTCGGAAAGGGTCAGAAATGCGACGATCGACTTTGCTCTTCGGCACCGCCCTCCTGGCGTCGGCGTCCGCCGCCCGCGCCCAGGACGAGCGCATGACGCGCTACCCCTACGAGAACCGCACCGACGTCGACCTCGCGGCAATCTTCGAACCCAAATGGGACGTCATGGTCCCCATGCGCGACGGTGTCCACCTGCACACCGAGATCTACATCCCGCGGGGCCGGACCGAGACGCTCCCGATCATGCTCGAGCGCACCCCCTACTACGCCAACCCGCAGGAGCAGGACTACTCGATCCGGCTGGACTGGTACACCGAGTTCTTCGACGAAGGGTACATCTTCGTCCTGCAGGACCTGCGGGGGCGCTACCTGTCCGAGGGCGATTTCCGCACCCTGCCTCCCAACCGGAAGCCCGACGACGTCGACGGCACCGACGAGTCTACCGACTTCTACGACACCATCGAGTGGCTGGTGAACAACGTGCCCGGCAACAACGGCCGGGTCGGCACGTGGGGGATTTCGTACGGCGGCTTCCTTTCCACGCGGGCAATGGTCGACCCCCACCCCGCCCTGGCCGCTGTCTCACCGCAGGCGACCTGCGCCGACATGTTCATCGGCGACGACTTCCACCACAACGGCGCCTTCCGGTTCAGCTACGCCTACGAGGCGGCAGTGCGGTTCGAAATGCCCCCCGAGCTGTGGCCCCCCGAGGGCCCCTGGGACAAGTACAGGCGCTATCTGGAGATGGGCCCGCTCTCCCGGGTCAGCGAGATCCTGCGCGGCCAGTCACGCATGTGGAACGACTCCGTGGCGCATCCGAACATGGACGAGTACTGGGAGACGGAGATGTGCGGCGTCTTCCCGTATATGCAGGGTGTCACCGTCCCCGCGCTCCACGTCACCGGCTGGTACGACGCGGAGGACTTCTACGGTCCCATCGAGGTCTACAAGCAACTCGAAGCCGACGACCAGGACAACGAGAACTTCCTCGTGCTCGGCCCCTGGCGCCACGGCGGCTGGAGCTTCGACGAGGTCGGCCGGAGGGTGATCGACATCGACCTGGGGAGCGAGACCGCCCGCTACTTCCGCGAAGAGATCCACGCCCCCTGGTTCGCCTACTGGCTGAAGGACAAGGGGTCGCTGCCCGCCGCCGAGGCGATCACCTTCCAGACCGGTTCCAACGAGTGGAAGCAGTACGCCAGTTGGCCCGCCGAGGGCATGGTGCCGCGCAACGTGTACCTGCGGGCCGACGGCGTCGTCTCGTTCGACCCGCCGCCCGCCTCGGAGGGCGACGAGATGGCCTACGACGAGTACGTCTCCGACCCCGACAACCCGGTGCCCTTCCAGTACCGGCCGATCCACTACGATCGCTGGCACCTCTGGCAGGCTGAGGACCAGCGCTTCGTCGACGGGCGTCCCGACGTGCTGACCTGGGAGTCGGAGCCGCTGGAAGAGGGGTTCGCGATCACCGGCGACATCGTGGCCCACCTTTTCGCCTCGACCAGCGGCGGCGGCGCGGACTGGATCGTGAAGCTGATCGACGTCTACCCCGACGATGATCCCAACCCCGCGCTGCGAGGCTACCAGTACATGGTCGCCGGCGAGGTATTCCGCGCCCGCTTCCGCAACAGCTACCGCGAGCCCGACCCCGTCGTCCCGAACGAAGTCACTTCCTACGCGATCAGCCTGCGCGATCGAGATCACCGCTTCCTGGCCGGTCACAGGATCATGGTGCAGGTCCAGAGCACCTGGTTCCCGATCATCGACCGGAACCCGCAGACGTGGGTGCCGAACATCTTCGAGGCGGTGGAGGAGGACTTTGCCAGGGCGACGAAAAGGGTGTATCGGTCGGCGGAATACCCGACGCACATCACGCTGCTGGTGAATCCGGGGGGGTAGCGACTGGATTGGGAGGTCACGCCAGGTGGTATTCGAAGAGCGACCGGCCAAGTTGCATCTAAGTGCATGTTAATACATGGGTTAGCTGACTCTCTCGAATTATCTTCGGCCGGGCGCCGAGGGTGTCTGTCGGAAAATGACCCCACATTCCAACGGTTGGTGGCGTTTAAGGAGGTAGGGACAAGTGCCACACCAACCAGGTGAGGGGTTCAAATGGGGCGGACGCGGCGGACCACCGGCGAGGGCAGGAGGAGTACAGCGACTGAGAACCACGGTCGGGGAGAAGACCTATCCTTCCGGGACGCCGTCGAGCCCTTCATTCGGGCCTGTCCCGGCCCGGCTCCGGCTGCCAAGGCGCTGCGTCTGGTGGCGTACCAGGCGATCAGGGGGATCCCCGGGCTGGAGCCGGAAGACTCTGCACACTCGAAACCGAGCAAGAACCACGATGGTGGGAAGTCGTCCCCGATTCGCACTTTGAAGGACGCAGCGAGCGCCGTTTTCTATACCGCCGACCATCTAACCAAGCAGGCCCGGCGCTACGGATACTGCATCTTGCTGGCGATTCGATGGGTCACCTTTCTGCAGGGGTACGCGCTCCACGAACAAGGAGCGAGTCAAACGCTGATCGCGCGCCGGTTGGGGTTCTCGGATGCTTCGTCCTGGAGCAGGTTCGTCAAGAACCTTACCGGAAAGACTCCCACTCAGTTGCCGCGCCTGCAGTTGAGCGACTGGGCTATCGAGGCCCGGCGGCGTGTGTTTTTCGGCCCGGATCGGTGACCGGCGGGCGAAAACGCCGGTTCCTGCGCCCGGAAGCCGGATATTGTCAAGGATTGGCCGGGTTGGAACATGGCGGACCGGAGACTCGGGACACAGACTGCTTGGGTGCGGTGGATGGAATACGCCATTCGCCGTATGGGATATCCACCCCAGACCGAATCTGGGAGGCAGAGTTGGTCGCACGGCCAATTCAAGGATCCGTCACTCTTTCTTGGCTTCAACTTCCTGGAGGAAAGACCTCCCTGGAGAAACGAGCCACCCACGGAGGTGCACAATGTTCAAAACCAGCAAGTTTGTCCCGTCCCCTAGGCTCCCGATTCCAACCCGATTGCTGTTAGGAGTTTTGGCCGTCGGGTTGCCCCTTACCTTCAGCCAGGGCTCACGGTTCATACAGCCAGCTGAAGTCGGTGTAGCCGAGGCAGCCAGCCCATCGACTTTGGAGGCGCCGGCCCCCACCGAATGTGGCTACTGCTGGCCGTCAGGCCGTAGCAAGCACTATTCTCATGCGGCCTGGGCTCCCATGTCGGGCGCCGGTTACGGAGACGGGTGGCACACGAGAGATGAGCCCGGAAACTGCTCTCTGGTTCACGGGATTTGCGTTTTTGTCGCTGCGGCGGATGAAGGGCAGCTGAATGCCGTTGAACTCACGGACGCGATCACCGAGGCAGTGGCATCACGAGACGTTGGACGGCTGGCGCGGCTTGCGATGGCTCCACCGGTTCAGTTGTTCGCCGCTCGAAGCGCCATCCAGATCTTGGGGTGCGATGAAATGACGGTCGTGGGTCATGTGCCGGTGGACCAGGCGCTGCTCGCGGCGGTCGACGCCGCGGCCGCGCAGCTATTCGTCGCGCCCCAATGAGGGAGTGACGTGTCGAAATCGAGCGCGATCCGAACGATCTCCGCAGTTCTGGCATGTCTTGCTCCTGCGCCGACTCTATCGGCGCAGGAGCCGGTTCGCCTGTCCGGCGAGGTCACGTGTTCCCAGTGCGTGATCACGCTGGACACCGTGCTCACCCTGGGGGGTCTGGGCGGCCCTGGGCTCCATGTGATCACCGACGAGTCCCGTGTCGCGGTGGATCCCGGCGGAAGGATCCTCGTGACCAACCTCAAGGAGGCCGAGATCTCGGTCTTCGATTCCGCTGGCACGTTTCTCCAGACGGTTGGCGGCCGAGGTGAGGGGCCAGGCGAATACACCTTCATCTCTCGCATCAACGCCGGACCCAGATACATCCATGTCTTCGAGTATCATCACGGCAGGACCCTGCTCGACCACGGCTTCAATGTGGTCGCCGAACACCCCCTTCCGGGATGGGTCTGGGACGCGTTCGTCACGGAGTCGGACGATGCCGTGTTCGCCGGTCGCTTGCCGACACCTGGCTCCGTGGGCCTCGACCTTCACGTCTTCAGCCCGTCGGGTGACATCACGTCGTACGGCGATGACCACCTGGTGCGACCCCAGGCCCTTGACGATGTCCTCTACGTTGCCGGCAACGGCCAGACGCTTTGGGTACTGCCCGAAACCCGAAACCGATTGGTGCGTTGGGACCTGGGGTCGAGTCCCCGGGTTGGGAGCGTGTTCGACAGGGTGGTCGAGCCCTTCGAGCGCCACAATCCGCCTCATTTCAGCTTGCCCCGATCCTTCAACGTCGGGGCCATGCTCAACGACGACGGCCTCTGGGTCGCCTGGATCGCTCCCGATCCCGAGTGGACCGATCGGCGGGTCACGCTGGGCGGAATCCCGCCTGACGTTCCCCCCAGCCGGGAGTACGACGGATGGATCGACCTCATCGATCCGACGACCGGGCGTTCGCTCGCCCGCCACCGGAGCGACAAGACCTCGCTCGGGTTCGCCAAGGGGCATGGCTACCTGATCATGTACGAAGAGACGGAAGCTGGAGTACCGTACATCCACCTGGTCGAGCCACGCCTGACCCGCGACGTGCGCGGCGCTAGCCCTTGATCATCCGACACGCCCGAGTCATGACGCCACTTGGTGCGGCCCTCACGCTTCTGATGGCCGGGTGCGGTGGCGACCCGGGGCCGGGGCGACGTGTGATGGCGGAGGTGGACACAGTCGGGGGGGTCGTGGTGGTGCGAAACGGGGCCGATGGTCTTTGGCGCAGATCCGAGGAGTGGCGGGTCGTCGAGGAATTCAGGGTGGGAAACGTCCAGGGAAACCCGGACGAGGAACTCACGACCTCCAGGAACAACAGCGTGTCCCTTGGACCGAACGGTCAGATCTACGTCCTCGATCGCTCGACCGACCGCATCGTGGTGTTCAGCGGCGACGGCGAGTTCGTGAGAAGTTTCGGGGGCTCCGGTGAGGGTCCCGGCGAGTTGCGTAGCCCGATGGCCCTGGCCTGGGATGGAACGGATCGGCTCTGGGTAGCGGACGGACTGAACGGACGGTATCACGTCTTCGACTCGACAGGCTCGTTTCAAAAGTCCGTGCCAAGACCGGTACGGTCGGTCATGCGTATTCAGCATCCCCTCCAGTGGGAGGGCACGGGCACCCTTGTCGACGAGACCGTTGGGGCCGACAGCCCCAGGCCGGTGCTGTACTTGCGGGTTGATTCGGTGGGACAGATCATCGACACGGTGGCGGTGGCCCCCAAGAGTCCGCCGCTTCCAACTGGTTTTCAGGCCGTCTTCATTCGGCCGAGTCAGGAGTCGCTTCAATTCGTCGTCAATCACTACATACCGCGACTGCGATGGAGCCTGGCCCCCGACGGCACGATCTGGTCGGCGTCGACCGGTCGCCTTCGTCTGGTCCAGACGACTCCGAGGGGTGACACTATACGGATAGTCGAGACCTCGCACCGGACCCCGACGTTCGATCGAGCGGACCGGAAAGCGATTGCGGACGGCCTCGCGGAAGGGGGCATTTCGGGACAGGATGCCGGGTTGGTCCGGCCAGTGGTCAACGAGATCTATGTGACGGACGGTGGCCACATCCTGGTCGGGATCGTCGAAAAGGTGGGAGACGCTCCCAGCCTCCTCGACGTATTCAGCCCGGAGGGGTACTTCCTGGGCAGCGTCGACCTGGGTTTTGGCATTCCCCGTCGCAACTTGCCCGCGCTCGTCGGGGACACGATCATCGCGGTCACACCCGGCATTTTCGATGTGCCCTACCTCGTGCGCGCCACGATAAAGCGCCCTGGGTAGGGCCCCTCGGGCCGATCACCGGGGGTCGCGCGGGGCCGGTACGGGAATGGCTTCGAGAGCGAACCCGGGATATGAGCACCTGACTGCACCTCCACCGATTGTAAGCAAATTCCTTACCTTGTGGCGTTCCGCACGACCCCGGGCGAATCCGCACCACGGCTCCGCCGCAGCAGCACGTAGAACGCCCCTTGGCCCCCATGCCTGTGCTGCGCGGGCACGCACGCCAACACAAGCGGGCGGGTTGCGGTCTCGTTCAGCCACCGTTCAAGCTCCCCGCGCAGCACGCCCCGGGCCTCGGTGAGCGGATCACGTCTTCCGGCGAGCGGATCGCGCCGTCCCTGCCCGGTAATGACGAGAACGCAGCGGAGGCCGCGCTGGGCGGACTGGGCCAGGAATGCAGCCACCTTGCCCGCAGCCTCTCTGCGTGAGAATCCATGCAAGTCCAGCCGGGCGTCGATCGCCATACTGCCGGCGCGCAATGCGTCGGCTTGACGCCCTTCAAGCCCGGCGACCGAGCCGATCTCGATGCGGGTGCCTCTCCCTGCGGAACCTGCCTCCGCTGCCCGTTTTCCACAGGCCCGGCGCTCGCGGACCGCCGCGCCGTGCCGCGCCCTGACAACCGTTTCCTCGGCCAGGCGGCCACGCCCCGGAAGACGCGATACGCCAGCCATCCGCTGCTCGAACTCGTCCTGTCCCGCCTCGTCTCGGTCGTCGGCGCCGTTCATGACCGGAGGGCTTCCCACAGACCCCGCGCCGACACAATGCCGATCGGGATGTCTTCGTCGATCTCAAGGAGATCCCGGTCTCCAGTCACGAGCATACCTGCCTCGCCTGCAATCGCTTGTTCCAGCACAACGACGTCGTCGGGATCGCGTACTTCGATCCCGAGCGGCGGTGCCCGGTCAATTGCGATTCCGTGCCGACGGAGGAACACTTCCGCCGATTCCACGGTCGCGAGCGGTACGCCCAGCTTGTCACAAAGCACACGGCGCAGCTCACCGAGGACCGTCTCGCTCACGACCAGTGTGTGGTCGGCAATGACTACCCGAAGCACATCGGCACAGATGCCCCTGGCAGCCAGGGCACTGACCAGGACGTTCGTGTCGAGGAAAACCCTCAAGAGATATCGCGGAAGACATCTTCGTCGGTCAGATAGCCTCGGGCCTCTGCGAACGGAACGATGCGTCGACGCAGGTCAGCGAGGTGATCGAGCGCCAGCTGACGCTCCAGGGCGTCGCGTACAACCGCACTCCTGCTCCGGCCGCTCCGGCGGGCGGCACGGTCCAGCCGGCGCCCGAGCACCTCGTCGATTCTGATCGTAACGGATTGCGTCTTCATGTCATACAATGTAATACGGAATTGAGGGATGTGCCGGGATCGCCTAGTCTGGCGCAGGACTCCGCTGCTACCCTGAAGGAGGCGCATCATGTCAGGAACCGATCATCATTCCCCGATACAGCACCGACTGTCCGCGCTGGTCTCCGGACGACCCGCCCTGGCGCTCGGCGTTATCGCGTCGGTCCTTCTGGCCGCGCCGACCACACCGGCATTCGCCCAAACGGCCGATGTCAAGCGCATGTTCGATGTCCGCACGCCCATGCGGGATGGCGTCGAGCTCTCCGCCGATGTCTGGATGCCGGCCGAGGGCGGCCCGTTCCCGACGATCATCATCCGCACCCCGTACCTGAAGACGATGGCCATGGGGGACTTCAGCCTGGCCGGTTGGGCGACCTGGTTCGCCGAACGCGGCTATGCCGTCGTCATGCAGGACGTGCGCGGCCGCGGCGATTCGGACGGGGACTTCGACTTCTTCTTCCAGGAGGGCGAGGACGGCTACGACACGATCGAGTGGATGGCGGCCCAGCCCTGGTCGAACGGCGACGTGTGCACGGCGGGCGTGTCCTACCTGGGCACCGATCAGTGGCTTGCCGCGCGCGAGCATCCGCCCTCGCTGAAATGCATGGTGGCGACTGCCGCGGCCGGTCGCTGGATGCACGAGCTGCCCTACTACGGGGGCGCGTGGATGATGTCATGGGCTCTCGACTGGATCAACGGCACCTCGGGGCGGAACATGCAGACCAACACCGCCGGGATCGACATGGATTCGGTGTACTGGCACCGCCCGCTCCTGACCCAGGACGACCGGATGGGCCGGGACATGCCGCTCTTCAACGACTTCCTCGAGAACTCGACGATGAACGAATACTGGCAGCGGCTGCACTTCACCGCGGAGGACTTCCGGGGCCTCGACCTGCCCGTGCTCCACGTCACGGGGTGGTTCGACGGCGACCAGCCGGGCGCCATGTTCTACTGGGACGGTATGATGGCCCATTCGCCGGCCGCCGACGAGCAGTACATGCTGACGGGCCCCTGGGGGCACGCGGAGACCTTCATCGGCGGGACGCTGGAGGTCGGCGAAATGAGCTTCAAGCCAGAGTCGATCGTCGACAACAAGGCCGAGCATCTCGCCTTCTTCGACCACTACCTGAAGGGCAGCGGGGACAGCTACGATCAGCCTCGTGCGCGGGTCTACGTGATGGGCGCCGAGGAGTGGCGGGAGTTCGACCAATACCCGCCGGCCGACGCACAGCCCACCGACCTCTACCTGTCCAGCGGCGGCAGGGCTAACTCCATTGTCGGGGATGGTACCCTTGCCTGGTCGGCTCCGGAAGGCGACTCACCCCCGGACCGGTTCACATTCGACCCCAGGAGGCCGGTGCCGGCCGCTCTGGGTGTCCTGCCCGCGGGCGAAGACCGCACCCCGCTGCAACGCCGCGACGATGTCCTGGTCTACACGAGCGAAGTCATCGAAGAGGCGGTGGAGATCGTCGGCAAGGTCGTGATCGAGTTCCACGCGGCCACCGACGCGCGCGACACCGACTTCGTCGCCAACATCATGGACGTCTATCCGGACGGCAGGGCGGTCAAGCTCGGGCCCATCACCGGGGTCGTGCGGGCCCGGTACAGGAACGGTTTCGACCGCGAGGAACTGCTCACGCCCGGCGAGGTCGGGCGCTACGAGATCGACCTGGGGCACATCGCGCACTCCTTCGAGCCGGGACACAGGATCCGCATCGACTTCACGAGCAGCGCGTACCCGCACGTCGCCCCGAATCAGAACACGGGGAACCCGGTCGCGACCGACACGGAGTGGAACACCGCGCGGCAGATCATCCACCACAGCCGGGAGTATCCGTCGCGGATCATCCTGCCGGTGCGGGCGCGGCGGAGGGCGACGGAGTAGGGGGGTGGGAGCTGGGCGCACTCGGGGGGTTGGCTACCACTCCCGTTGTGTTATGTACATATTTTTATGTACAGAATTTGCATGGAGCTGACGCGGCGGACCACCGGCGAGGGCGGGAGGAGTACAGCGACTGAGAACCGCGGCCGAGCAGAAGACTTATCCTTCTGGGACGCCGTGGAACCCTTCATTCGGGCCTGCCCCGGCCCGACATTGACTGTCAAAGCGCTGCGTCTGGTGGCGTACCAGGCGATCAGGGGGATCCCCGGGCTGGAACCGGAAGACTTATACCGCCAACCATCTGGCCAAGGAGTCCAGGCGCTACGGATACTCGATCTCGGTGGCGATCCGATGGGTCACCTTCCCGCAGGGATACGCCCTCCTCGGACAAGGAGCGGGTCAAGAGCCGATAGCACGCCGGTTGGGATTCTCGGACGCTTTGTCCTGGAGCAGGTTCGTCAAGAACCTTACCGGAAAGACGCCCACTCAGCTGCCGCGCCTGCCGTTAGGGGACTGGGCTATCGAGGCCCGGCGGCGTGTGTTTCTCGGCCCGGATCGGTGACCGGTGGGCGACCACGCCGGTTCCTGCGCCGGGAAGCCGGGAATTGTCAAGGATTGGCCGGGTTGGAACATGGCAGACCGGGATGCGAGTGCTCTACCTTGTTTCCGAAGCCGGAGTAAGGTGATCCGGTTCGCTCCTGGGCAAGCCGGACACGGTGGGCTTGGTGAAAAACCTAGGTTCACTACTTCTTGAGGAGGAGACAGTGGCCGCTTTGACACAACCGGTAGTGGCGGGACACGTAGATGCGCGCGGCCCGGTGCCGCGGCCATAACATCCCCATAGCGTTGGAACGCTCGCTCCTGCCCTTGGGGCGGGAACTCTGCCTTCCCGCGATGATGCCCTCCCCCCGGCTCCTGTTTCTCGCCGTCCCACTCGTGGGCGCGTGCGACCGTCCGCCGCCGCCGTCCGATTCGACCGGCCCGGATAGCACCCTCGAAGCACCTTTCACCGTACAGGATTCCGCAGGCGTCGAGATCGTCGTGAATCACGTGCCCCAACGGCCGCTCGGACAGTTCTGGACCTTCGACCCCGAACCTGCGTTCGTCCTGGGCGAGGACAAGTCGAATCTCGCCGGGGAGGATGCCCCGGGCATCGATGCTCAGGATCCCTCATCCGGGGCTATCTGGCGCGTACGCGGCCTGGCCCGTCTGGAGGACGGGAGAATCGCTGTTCTTTCCTCGGGGAACGGCCAGCTCTACATCTTCGAGGCATCGGGGAAACTGTCCAGGACCATCGGTCGCAGGGGGCGAGGCCCCGGCGAGTTCTCTCGCCCGCAACACCTGAGGTACCTGCCTCCGGACACGCTGGTGGTGTGGGACGAGTGGATGGGGCCCGTGACCTATTTCGATACCGCAGGCACGGTTCTGTCGCGAAGGACCATCGACCTCGGCAGGGCTCTCGAAGAGCTTCCCGACGAAGCCGGTGTCGAATCCCGGACGGTTCCCCTGCCGGACGGGTCCTTCGTCGTGGAGGTCGAGTTCCGGGATCCCGACTTCGAACGTCCCCCGGAAGACGCTCTGGTTCGGTATCCACCAGTGGAATACGTGCGATTGGACGAAGCCTATGCCGCCATCTCTTTTGGGTCGTGGGAAGGGCGGGAACGTTGGGTTGTACCGAAACGGTTGCGTGGCATCTCCCCCTTGGCGGCGTCTCTCCTGGCGGCTAGGGACCATCTATTCTCCACCTCGATTCTCGACTCTCGCATCGCGGCTGGAGGCCGTCCCGCGTCGATCTACATCAGCGACGGAGGCACGAACGAGATTCGTCAGTTTTCGCTCGATGGGACCCTCGTTCGCATCATCCGCCGCACGACACGTCCGGTGCGCGTGACCGAGCGAGCACATCAGGCTTGGCGGCAAAACTCCATTCGGGTCCTCGTTACAGTCAACCAGGGTGGCGATTGGATGCCGCCACTCATCGAGGCACAGCCCAGACGGGAATACTATCCGCCGGTCGCCGGATTATTCGTGGACGCCGAGGGCTATCTGTGGGTCAAGGAGTGGTCGGACGCAGAGACCGGACTGCCGGATCAGTGGAGCATCTTCAGCCCGCAAGGTCGGTGGCTGGGCGTTCTCGACGGACCGCCGAACCCGACCGGATTGCCTGACTTTGCCCTCTGCAACCTGCCTTGCTGGGCCGGTAGGGGTTTCTTTGTGGCCTTGAGACGCGACGAATGGGGCGTTGAGCGGGTGGAGGGGTTTCGGATCCGATACTGAACTAAGACGCCCCCTCACCTCTCTCGCTGAAAGTACAACGCACCCGCCTCCCCCGGCTCCGGATACACCCGCGCCCCGTCCTCCCCGCTGTACACCACCCCGTTCTTCAGCACATACACGACCTGCTGCGTGTTGCGAATATCGTCAAGCGGGTTGGCACCGAGCACCACCAGGTCCGCCAGCTTCCCGGCCTCGATCGACCCCAGGTCCGCACCCAGGCCGTGATAGACGGCCGAGTTCCGCGTCGCTGTCTGCAGCGCGTCCATCGGCGAAAAGCCTCCCTGCACGAAGAGCTCCATCTCCCAGTGCATGTCCCGCCCCAGCATCTGGCCGTGGCCGCCGGCGTTCACCAGAACGCCCGCGTCGAAGAGGCGCTTCATCGCGGCGGCCATCTCGGGCGCGTAGAGATCGTCGTCCCAGAAGTGGGTGACCCTGCGGAACTGGCGCAGACGGTCCGCCGTGCTGAAGCGCAGGAGTTTCTCGTCCTCCCAGTAGCGCTGTGACTGGTCGAAGAAAGCCTGTCCGACGGGGCCGTTGTAGACGACCAGCAGCGTGGGCGTCACCCCGGTCCCGCTGGCCTTGAAGAGCTCCACCACATCCTGGTACAGCGGTGTCAGCCCCATCGAATGCTCCAGCCCCGTCACGCCATCGATGATCTGGGTGAAGTTCATCTGCGGGATCGCGGCCGTCTCGGACACGACGTTCAGTCCCTGCTCCCGGGCTGCCGTGATCAGCTGGTGCCTGTCGGCGCGGGTGAAGTTGACATAGTCCTTCAGCGCGGTGATGCCCTGGTCGCGGCTGTAGCGGGCGTGCTCGTCGGCATCCCCGTAGGAATCGACCGGGCGATAGGTCCGCGGGCGGTATTCGCGAATACCATACATGGGCGCACCCACCGACAGCATGCGCGGGCCGTCCATGCGACCTGCCCGGATCATGTCGCGGACCCAGGGCTCCTTCTCCTCGGAGCCGTACAGCTCGTACAGCGTGGTGACGCCGTGCGCCAACGCAGCGGTGGTGCCGGGGAGCCGCTGCTCGATCAGGTGCGTCGCCGAGAGCTGCCCCACCGCGTGGGCGTGCGCGTCCACGAGGCCGGGCATGACGGTGTGGCCCCCGAGGTCGAACACCCGAGCTTCCGCAGGCACGACGACATTGGGTCCCACCTCCGCAATGCGGTTTCCCCGCACGAGGATGGTCGCGCTTTCGAACACACTTCGCTCATCGTCCATCGTGATCACGCGGGCATTGGTCAGTGCGACCGTCGTGCCCGGCAACGCCACCTCGAACCGGACCGTGATGTCGGTGGTCGCGGCGCCGTCGGTCCCGGCAAGGATGTCCTGCAGCGCCTTCTCATGGAGCTTGCCGTCGCGCGACCACGACACCGTGCTTGCGTCGGACCAGGCCAGCCCGGCACCGTCGGACGGGTCGACGCGCCGTGCGAACCCGACGCCGTCGTATGCGGACACCGTCACCGGCTTGCCGATCCACTCAAACGGCGTGACGAAGCTGCGGTGATACTCGCGGAACGCGATCCAGCGGCCGTCGGGGGAGAGGACCGCGCGTTCACCGTGCGGGAAGCGGTAGAGGGTCGCCTTCTCGGTGCCCTCAGGCCGGATACGGCGCAGTGTCAGCGTGTCCGAGAGGAACTCCGTGTAGTAGATCCACCTGCCGTTTTCGTCGAAGTGGACCGAATGCGGCGCGCGGCCCTGAGCGTTCGGTGTCCCGGAGACGCGGGTCACCCTGCGTTCCTCGCCGTCTTGGACCACCACGAGTTCGAAGTTGGTTTCCTCCTCGATTCGCAGGGCGTTGATGAGGCCGCCGTCGCCGCGGATGAAGGCGAGGACGCCGTCAGGGCCCAGCGACAGCGACATGTACTGCGACGGAAGCGACGACACGCGGGTCGCCGCACCGCCTGTCAGCGGACGACGGTAGACGGCGCCGAGCTCGGCATCGGTCCAGCTCGCGTAGTAGAGCCGGCGGCCATCGGCGTCGATCATGGGGCTGGTCTCGTGTGAAGGCGATTGCGTGAGGTTGCGCACGCCGTCGCCGTCCGCCAGCCAGATGTCCCCCAGCGCCTCGAAGACGATACCCGAGGAGGTGCGGTGGGCGAATCGATAGGCCCAGGTCCGGGTTTCACCCTCCGGGAACTCGAAGGGGAAGCGGATCGTCTCGTCCAGATCACGGTCCACCGGGGCGCGGAAGGGCACCTCCCGGATCGTGCCCGACGAGATCTCGACGGCGCGAATCGAGCCGCCGAAGGCCAGGTAGAGGTGCGTGCCGTCCGGATGCCAGTCCATGTTGGGCGAGGCGCCGTAGTAGTACGGCCCCGATTCCTGGTGATCCCGGTCGAGCCCCCGTGCCAGCACGCGCTCCGACCGCGTCCGCAGGTCGTGCAGGATGACGATCACCTCCTGGTCGTCGCGGTGAACGTACGCGAGGTGGCGGCCGTCGGGGGAAAGCGCGGGGTTGAAGGCTCCGCCGGGCCGCTCCCTGTAGACCCTGATCTCGCCGGTCCGGAGGTCGTACGTCTTGATCCGGGCGCCGTTCGTGGGGAGCTGCCGGTCCAGCATCTCGTAGTAGAGGACGTCGCGCACCGGGTGTTCCTCGAAGTGCGTGATCGGCTGAAACGTCGTGCCCGAGGTGATCTCCTGCCGCGTGCCGAAGAGGTTGAAGCGGTATGCCGTCGTGGCCGCGTTCTCCTCCAGCGCCGAGGCGTAGATCGCCCGCCCGTCGGCCGACCAGGACCCCTGCACAACGGGCAGCGCCATCTTCGTGATGTTCTCGGTCGAGTCGGTGCCCGGCCCGTCCCCCGTGCCGCGATGGAGGATCCACACGTCCTCGCTGCCGCCCCGGTCCGAGGTGAACGCGATCCGCGTCCCGTCGGGGCTGTAGCGGGGGAAGCTGTTCCAGGAGCGTCCGCTGGTGAGGGCCTGCGCATCACCGCCCTCGATCGGTATCTCGTAGATGTGCCCGAGCACGTCGAATGCGAGGTGACGCCCGTCCGGCGAGACATCCACGCTGATCCATGTGCCTTCCGTAGCGGTGAATCGGAGGGGGGTGGTGGAAGGAGCCCGCGATTCCTCGATGCTCCACTCGTCGGCGTCCTGGGCGACGGCCTGGGTGGGTAGGGCGGCGATCAGGACGAGGGGAAATAGCGCTGCTATTCCTGGCATGACGGTCTCCAATGCTACCGGGCACATTTCAGCGACTGCGCGCGTCCGTGGTGACATTGGCAGCGCCGAACTCATGCCGCAACGCGCGTGCCGCCCGATCTGGCGCCCGGTGCGGTGCAGCCGCAGCTTCATCCCTGCCATGCTGACTCCGTTCTACCCCCTGCTGTCGCACCCCCTGGGCGGTATCGCGGTCGCGCTGGTGGTTGGCGTGATCGGTGTCGTCCTCCTGATCGTCTCGCGGCGTTCCCGGCCGCGACAGCCCACCGGGTTGGCCCGCTTTGGCATGGTGGGGGGTGTGTTGGTCAGCGGATTCTCGGTTTTCCTTCTCGTGGGTGCGACGGTGTCGCTGATCGAGATCGATCGTTTGGCGAACGAACACCCTCCACCGGGAAAACTGATCGACGTGGGCGGCTACCGCATGCACATGCTCGCTCAGGGAGACGCCGGTGACGGACCGACCGTGATCTGGATCCCCGGAGCGCATTCGCAAGGGATGGCGTTGCACCACCTGCACGCCGTGTTCGGCGACGAAACACGCTCGATCCTCTTCGATCGGCCCGGCACCGGGTGGAGTGATCCAGGCCCCTTTCCGCGGCGAACGGCGATCGAAGCGGTGGAGCTCGGGATCTTGCTGGAATCAGCCGGAGAAGAGGGCCCATTCGTTTTGGCCGGACACTCATACGGTGGGCTGCTGGCCGCGAACTACGCCCGCCGCTATCCGGACCGCACGGCGGCTGTTGTCCTCCTCGACGCTTCGCCCCCAGACGCGTTCATCTACGCGCCGGCGTACGGGGCCGCGGCCCTCGACGGACTGGTGCGAGATGCCGAGCGGCAGGGGCTCGACAAGCTCTTCGGTGGGTGGACCAACCCGGAGACCGCGATGGCGGAAACCGACACCGACATCGGTGAAATCCTGCGCAGGCAACGCCGTCTGCTGGCCGAAGTCGGCGAGGCGATGACAGCCAATGCGCGGCGCCCGGCGGCCTCGTTCGCCACGGCCTCGATCTTCCAGGAGTTCAGCTCCGGCATCGTGTCGGCCGCAGCGCCCGACCTGGTGGTCTACGACGGTGAGCTCGGCGAAATGCCCGTCCTTGTCGTGATCCCGAACGAAACCGCGGATGCGATCATCGATCCGCTCGGGATGGAAGAGGATGCCGGGCGGCGGGCGAAGAATTTCTTCGAGCGGATGCGCGTGCGGTACCTGGATGTCTCGAGCGATGCACGGCTCGTTCACACTCCTCCGGGCACGGGCCACAACTACCCGTACGAGACGCCGGAGTTTGTCGTGGAAGTCGTTCGCGAGCTGCTGGACGAGCTTCGCAATCGAGACGTACGTTGAGTCCGCAGGATTCGCGAGCGAACGCGGCCCCGCGGGAGGCAGACATGAAGCCAACGACGGCGGGTCGGCCCCGGGCCGGCCGTATCGATCGGCGCCGTTTCGTCCGGACTTCGGCTTCCTTCGCGGCTGGCGCCCTTCTGTCTTCGTGTCGTTCGAGCGGGGAACACCCCATCTACTACGAGCTCCACGGACCCGCAGACGGCATCCCCCTCTTCCTGGGCTTCCCGATCATGGCCTCCTACGCCGAGATCTTCGGGCCCGAGATGGCGAGCGTGAAGTCAGGTTACCTGGACATGCTGACGGATCGGTACCGGGTGTTGCTCGTGGACTATCCGAACATCGGACGGACTCACACGCCGCCCCCCTCCGAGATGACTCCCGACCGGGTGCGCGCCGACATGCTGGCCGTGGCGGACGCGGCCGGTTTCGAGCGGTTCGCATATTGCGGCCACCTTTGGGGCGCGATCAACGGCCTCGTGCTGGCGTCGGCCACGCATCGTGTCACGGCTCTGGTGTGTGGCACCTGGCCGCCGCTCGGCGCGCCGTACCCGGATATGCTGCGCGGCGTCGAGGTGCAGCTTGCCGAGCCGCCCCCCCACGCGATGGTGATCCTGCGCGACCCCGCCCAGTACGCGCAGTGGCACACATTTTACAGCGGTATGCAGGAGTGGCCCGAAACCGAAGTTGCGGCGGCGGTCACATGTCCCCGGCTGGCACTGATCGGTTCGGAAGCCGAGAGCTCGGTGGCGGACATCCCGCTACGACTCGTGGAGCGGATGCGCGAGGCCCGGCCGACGCTGGAAGAAATGGGGTGGGACGTGCGGGAGATTCCCGGGGCGGGTGCGGCTGCCATGCTGGAGCCGGGGGTCATGATACCGGAGGTGCGTGGGTGGCTCGATGGGCTTGGTCTGACCCCTGAGGCCGAACGTACAGCGACGAGGAGGTGACTTACCTCGCCCCGCGTCCACCGCCCTCCATGCCATCCACCTGCGCCTGATACAATCTCCTGCCTTCCTCGAACGTCGCCAGCACCTCCGCCTTGTGCGCGGGGTCGTCCCAGCGGTCCATCGCGCGCAGTTCGCCCAGCGTCTGGTCGATCCAGCGCACGAAGAACGCCGCGTCCTCGCGGGAACGTATCGGCTCGCCGTCGGCGATCGTGAAGACCGGATTGGTGTGCGCGAAGAGGTAGCTGTCCATGGCGCCGTGCTGGGGCGGCCCCAGTACCCGCGCGGCGATCCAGCCTGACCCCTCGACCGGGATCTCCAGCTCGGCATCGATTGCCTTCATGTCGCCCGTGGCGTCGACCGTGTGCACGATCCGGCCATTCTGCACGATCTCGAGCCGGTGCATCGTGAACAGCGACCGGGCCGTCGCCCGCACCGTGACCACGTCGCCGAGCGAAACCGCCAGCTCCTCGCCCATCCCCTTCCCGGAAGCCTCCCCGGGTCCGGAAACATCCAGGGTCATGATCGGGCCGCTGGTCACAAACGCGCGTCCGGCCGCCATGGAGTCGGCCCAGGCGTCATAGTGCAGGTGGTCGTCGCCGGTGTACACGTAGGTGCGCGTGGTGCCGACCGCGGGATGTCGCCAGATGTCCGACATGACGTCCGTGCCGGCGGTCGCGGGTATCCGCGAGCCCGTGTTGAGCAGACGGTACCAGACCTCGGCCGTGCCCAGTTCGTCGCTCCAGATGCACGCTACGTCCACGAAGTCCGCCAGGCCGAGAATCGCGTCCACGGGCAACTCTCTTGCGGAGCCGGCGCCGGCCTCGTCGGGGTCGCGATGCCGGAGCCCGAAGGGGTGTACGTACCCGCCGATCCCGCCCTGCTCGTGAACCCGGCGCAGGATGTGGGCATTGTCGGGATAGAGCGCCTGGTGCGCCGTGCCGATCGAACCGATATAAAATGGGGTGATCAACTCGACCAGGTTTAGCAGCGACAGGTGCGCAAAGTAGCTCGGCCGGTACTCCTCGTTGTAGTAGACGACGGTGCGGGGCCCCGTATGCGGATGCGGGTGCCCGAGGAAGTGTTCGAGATCCTCCACCCGGCTGTTGCCCCAGTAATTGGCAATCATCCCGTTCGCGACGTTGAGATCCTCGGCGTGGGCCTTGTTCCGCAAGTCCTCGGGGGTGACGAAGTAGTGGCCACCGTAGTTGGGGTGTATGTGATTGTCGCCGGAGTACCAACCGTCGGCGGCCATGTCGATCCAGCAGTCCAGCTGGAGCTCAACGGTGTTGAACTCGCCGGCACGCACCTCGACGGTGCGCGAAACCGGCGAGTATTCGAAGCCGCGCCAGGCTTCGAGTTGCGCCTCGCCGACCGGAAGGGTCACCGAGAAGCTGCCGTCGGTGTGGAAGTAGTAGTCCTCGGTCACGCTGACGACGCGGGGGTAGCTGGTGTCCGGGAAGTAGCTGCGCCCGTCCGACCCCTTCAGATAGACGCGGGACGGGAGGATTTCGGCGTCGGAGTCGCTGATGCGGACGCGCAGCTGCCCGGCCGGTTCCGACCATGCGAAGTCGTCGATCCCGACCCGCTTCGGCTCGCCCCCTCCGCGCGTGACGGTGTACAGCGCAAAGCCCATCCCGTTGTCGATGGTGCGCGGCTGGTCGGCGGTTCCCCCGTTGCGCGCGTACACAAGGTGCTCCCCGTCAGGTGACCAGGAGGGGAAGTACTCGTCGGTACGGCTGTGCGTGAGACGGACCGGCTGGATCCCTCGGGGCGACTTCCGGCTGGGCACCGCGTAAAGGTCGTTGTTTCCCGACGCGTCGGTGATGTAGGCGACGATGCCCCCATGCGGCGCCACCACCGGAGCTGCCTGGTAGTTTGTCTCGATCCGAATGAGAAGCTCTACCTCGCCGGTCCCGGCGCTCCACCGCCACAGCGACCCCGACCCGAGCGCGGCTTCGCCCCGCCGCGACACGAACACGATGTCACCGCTGTCACCCACCCAGTCGCCGGCCATGTCGTTGGCCTGTGGGTCGGCGACGATCGCCTCGGCGTCGCCCCGCTCGAGGTCGTAGACCCACAGGTCGAAGTTCCCGCCGCGCTCCGTGGTGAAGAGGATCCGCGACCCGTCGGGCGACCAGCGCGGGCGGAGGTCGAGGAAGGGGCTGCTGGTGAGTTGCCGCGACTCCCCGGTCGCCACGTCGACCACGAAGATGTCGAAGTTGCGGTCAACGTCGGTCGCGTAGGCGATGCGGCTCCCGTCGGGCGACCAGGTCGGCTGGGAATGGTAGCCGGGCCCGCTCGTCACCTGTTGCGCCGTCCCGCCTTCGACCGGCACGACCCAGATCCGCCCCTGGTAGGCGAACGCGAACGACTCGCCGCCGGGCGACCACGCCGGGTAGGTGGGCGATGCGGTGACGGGGGGCGGGAAGTAGCTCTCCATGTACATACGGCCCGCGCCGCTGCCCCCGGACAGGGACGGGTAGCCACCCGGGAAGGGGTCGGGGTACTCATACTGCTGCTGGGCGGAGACGGGGCTGGGGAGGGAAGGGATGGCGGCGAAGGCGAGTAGGCAGAGGGCGGAGGTGAGGTGCGGGGGGGTGGGGGCAGGTCGCTTCATGGCACTCTTCGTTTCACGGGGCCGCGGTAGGGGTTCCGGGTACGTCGTCGGCATGGTAACGCCCGGAACCAGCCGTTGCGAGCAGCACCATGACCGTTGACAGGCAACGCGGCCAGGGAGCTGGCCCGGATTCCGCGGAACGATCGCGTCCGAATCGTCCGGGCCATCGACCGGCTGAGCGAACAGCCTCTCGCCGGAAGCGCGCTGAAGGGCGAATTGCGGGGCCTCCGGCGAATTCGGGTCGGTCGATACCGGGTCGTCTACGAAGTCCTGGACGGTGCGCTGGTCATTCTCGTGGTCCGTGTTGCGCACCGGGGGGAAGCCTAACGTCCCGGACTCGAGTGAGCTGCGCGCCGCCCCGGTTGCCGGAAGGTCGAACCCGACGGAAGTTGCAGGGGTCTTGTCCCGTGCCCGCACCGCAGGTCCGAAACTCTGGAGAACCTCATGAACGTAGCCGTCTCCGCACGGCCGAGCGGCCCTGGAGCCGCCTTCGCCCGGACGGGAAGCCTCCGGGCCGCTCTCGGCCTGTCCGCCGCGCTGGTGGCCACCACCCCCACCCCCGCCCACGCCCAATCCCACTTCGAGTCGATGGACGTCTTCCAGCTCGAATACGCAGCGGACCCACAGATTTCCCCCGACGGCGGCCAGGTCGTGTATGTCCGCACCTCGATGGACATCATGCGCGACCGGAAGCGCTCCGAACTGTGGATCATCGACGCCGACGGCTCCGATCACCGCCGCCTCGGAGATGGCGGATCGCCGCGCTGGTCGCCCGACGGCACCCGCATCGCCTACACCGCCGACGGCCAGATTCACCTGCGCTGGATGGACTCGGGCGAGACGGCGACGCTCACCCAGCTCACCGAGTCCCCGAGCGGGCTCAGGTGGTCGCCGGACGGGCGCCACATCGCCTTCAACATGCTCGTGCCCTATCCGGCGCCGAGCCTGGCCGCGCCTCCGAAGGCTCCGCCGGGAGCCGAATGGGCCGATCCGCCGATCATGGAGGACCGCTTCAAGAGCCGGCAGGACGGGGTCGGGTACCTCGACTTCGGCTACAACCACATCTTCGTGATCCCCGTAGACGGCGGGACGCCGATGCAAGTCACATCGGGCGACTTCCAGCACTCGAGCGCCGCAGCCTGGCAGCCCGACGGCACCCACGTCGTGTTCTCGGCCAACCGCAATCCGGACGTGCTCGATTACCGCAACTCGGAGTTGTACATCGCGTCGGTGCTGACCGGCGATATCAGCGCCATCACCAACCGACCCGGCCCGGACGGCAGCCCGGCCGTCTCCCCCGATGGCCGCCAAATCGCCTTCGTCGGCTACGAGGACCGCACCCGGACCTACCAGGTCAGCCGGCTCCAGGTCATGAACGTGGACGGCGGCGGCCACCGCACCATCACGGCCAGCCTCGACCGCAGCACCTCCAACCCGGTATGGGCCGCCGACGGCAGCGGCCTCTACTTCCAGTACGACGACGAGGGCAACTCGAAGGTCGGCTTCGTCACGCTCGACGGCGATATCGAGGTCCTCGCGGAAGACCTCGGCGGCACCTCGTACGGCCGGCCGTACGGCGGTGGCTCCTTCTCGGTCGCGAACGACGGCACCATCGCCCTCAACCAGACCCGCCCCGACATGCCCGGCGAACTCGCGGTGGGCCGTCGCGGCGGCGCTGCCGCCCGCACCATCACCACCCTCAACGCGGACCTGCTCGCCAACAAGACCCTCGGCGAGGTCGAGGAGATCTGGTGGGAATCGTCCTACGACGGTCGCCCCGTCCAGGGCTGGATCGTCAAGCCGCCCGACTTCGACCCGAACCGCCGCTATCCCTTCATCCTGGAGATCCACGGCGGGCCGGTTTCCAACTACGGTGACCGCTTCTCCGCCGAGATGCAGCTTCTGGCTTCCGCAGGCTACGTCGTGCTCTACGCCAACCCGAGGGGGAGCACAAGTTACGGCGAAGAGTTCGGCGACCTGCTCTACCACAACTACCCCGGCCAGGACTACGACGACCTGATCTCGGGCGTGGACGCGGTGATCGCCGAAGGCTACGTTGACGAGAACAACCTGTTCGTGACCGGCGGCAGCGCGGGCGGGATCATGACCGCGTGGATCGTCGGCAAGACGGACCGGTTCCGGGCGGCCGTGGCGCAGAAGCCCGTCGTCAACTGGATCAGCAAGACCCTGACCGCCGACAACTGGTACGGCTACTACTTCAGCCGCTACGAGGGGCTTCCGTGGGAGAACCCTGAGCCCTATTGGAAGTTCTCGCCGCTGTCGCTGGTCGGGAACGTGAACACGCCTACGATGATCATCACCGGAGAGGAGGACCTGCGGACGCCGCTGTCAGAGTCCTACCAGATGTTCCACGCACTCAAGATGCGCGGGATCGACACTGCGGTGATCCGGCTCCCGGGCGCGTCGCACGACATGAGCCGCCGCCCGAGTCAGCTGATGGCCAAGATCGCGAACATCGTGGCGTGGTTCGAGAAGTACCGGGTGATGCCGGCGGCGAGTTGAGGGGCGGGGGGAGCCGATTCCGGTGGCGAAGCCCAAACTCCTCTCGGGCGGCAATCCCCAGATCCCGAAGGGTGACGGGGATGGGCCCGTGCAGGCCTACATAGCGGCCATGCCGGGGTGGAAGCGCGAGGTCGGCCGCCAACTCGACGCGCTCATCGAGCGGACCGTGCCCGACGTCCGGAAGGCGGTCAGGTGGAATTCGCCCTTCTACGGCATCGAGGGCCAGGGCTGGTTCCTCTCGTTCCACTGCTTCACGAAGTACATCAAGGTGACGTTGCTCAACGGTGCCTCGCTGCGGCCGGTGCCGCCGGTGGCCTCCAAGTACGAGCACGTGCGGTATTTCCACATCCATGAGGACGACGAGCTCGACGATAACCTCCTGGTAGCCTGGCTCGGACAGGCATCGGCGCTGCCTGGAGAGGAGCTGTTTTGATGATGCGTGCGTGGTTGCCTCGCGCGCCGAGAAGGCTGAGCCTCCTCCGAGCCCTCACGACCAATCGACACTTTTCTCAAGCTGGATTCGAAACGGTGCCTCGGGTGCCGGACCGGCGCCCACGCTACAGCATCGGGGAGTAAACCGAAATGAAGAGCTTCACGCAAAAGACGGTCACGGCGCTCAACCGGCCAGCGCTGGCCATCCTCAGCCTCGTCGCCCTCTCGGCGCTCCCGGCCCCTGCATACGCCCAGGAGTCCGCCGACACCCCCGACTCCCTCGCCACCGAGTCCCTCCCGCTCGAGCCCACCCGCGAGGTCCGCTTCACGACCACCGAGGGCTCCTGGATCTCGGTCGACATCAGCCCGGACGGCGCGACCCTCGTCTTCGACCTGCTCGGCGACCTCTACACCCTCCCCGTCGACGGCGGAACCGCCACGCCGTTCCTCACCGGCCCCGCCTTCGAAAGCCAGCCGCGCTTCAGCCCCGACGGGTCGGAGATCGTCTTCGTCTCGGACCGCAGCGGGGGGCACAACCTGTGGGTCATGAGCGTGGACGGGTCGGACACGACCCAGATCACGAAGGGCAACGACAATCTGTACACGTCGCCGGATTGGTCGCCCGACGGCGACTACCTGGTTGCATCCCGCACCTTCAGCCCCCTCGGGGGCGCCGCCAAGCCGTGGCTCTTTCACCGTGACGGCGGCAGTGGGATCGCGCTGATCGACGAGCCCGAGCAGCTGAAGGCCATCGGCGCCGCGTTCGACCCGTCCGGCCGGTACATCTACCTGGCCCAGGGGACGCGGGACTGGACCTACGACGCGGCCTTCCCCAAGTACCAGCTCGTGCGCTACGACCGCGAGACGGGGCGGAGCCCAACCGTGACTGGGCGCTACGGTTCCGGTTTCCGCCCGGCAATCTCCCCCGACGGAACCACTCTGGTCTACGGTTCCCGGCACGAGGACGCGACCGGCCTCCGCGCCCGCGACCTCGCCACCGGCGACGAGCGCTGGCTGGTCTACCCGGTCCAGCGCGACGACATGGAGAGCCGGGCCACCCTCGACCTCCTCCCGGGCTACGCCTTCACGCCCGACGCCTCGGCACTGATCGCCTCGTACGGCGGACGCCTCTGGCGCGTGCCCCTCGCCACCGGCGCGACCAACGCGACCGAGCCCACCGAGATCCCCTTCACCGCCGACGTGACGATCCACGCGGGGCCGCGCCTCGACTTCGCCTACCCGGTCGAGGACACGCCAACCTTCCGCGTGCGCCAGATCCGAGACGTGGCCCTGTCGCCCGACGGAAGCGAGATCGCGTTTGCGGCGCTTGGCCAGTTGTATGTGATGGATGCCGATGGGGGTGAGCCGCGCCGGATCGGCGCGGAGGCCGACGGTGCTCTGTTCCATCCTGCCTGGTCGCCCGACGGCGAGACGCTGGCGGCGGTGAGCTGGCGTGAACCTGACGGTGGCCATCTCTGGACGATCCCGCGCGATGGCGACGCCGCCCGGCGCGTCTCGGAAGCCCCGCACTACCTCCAGTCGCCCGCGTGGTCGCCCGGCGGCGACCGGATCGTGGCGCTGCAGGCCCCTGTCCGCAGCCGACTGTCCGGCGCAGGCGGAGGGAGCCAGACCGAAATCGTCTGGTACGGGGTGGACGGCGGCGCGGCGACGGCCGTCGCCGAGTCCCTGGGGCGTTCGCAGCCCCACTTCCAGGCCGACCAGGCCGACCGCATCTATCTGCACGCGGGCGCGCGCGGACTGGTCTCGGTGCGCTGGGACGGCACCGACGAGAAGGAGCACCTCAAAGTCACCGGGTTCACAGCGAACCGCGGTGGCCCGCCGGCCAACGCCTCGTCGATCCGCATGGCCCCGGCCGGCGACCGAGCCGTGGCCAGGGTCGGCAACGACCTGTACGTAGTGACCGTCCCGCAGGTGGGCGCCGAGGCGCCGACGGTCTCGGTGCGCAATCCTTCCGGCGCCACGGTGCCGGTCACCCGGATCACCGACATCGGTGGCGAGTTCCCGTCGTGGAGCAGCGACGGCGAAGAGGTCGTGTGGGCGCTTGGCAACGCCTACTTCCGCTACAACCTCGATGACGCGACGGCATTTGCGGACAGCGTGGAAGCGGCCGAGGCCGACCAACCTGCCGAGGCCGACGAACCCGCCGAGTCCGACGACGACGCGCGCTACGAGCCCACCGAAGTCCGGGTCGAACTCGACGTCCCCCGCGACCTCCCCACCGGCACACTCCTGCTCAGCGGCGCCCGCCTCGTCACCATGCGGGGCGACGAGGTCATCGAACGGGGCGACATCCTCATCGACGGCAACCGCATCGCCGCGGTGGGCCCGTCCGGCACGCTCACGGTACCCGACGGCACCGAGACCCGCGACGTCTCCGGCATGACCATCACGCCCGGCTTCGTCGACACGCACGCCCACCTCCGTCCGCCGGCCGGCGTCCACACCACGCAGCCGTGGGGATACCTCGCCAACCTGGCCTTCGGCGTCACCACAACACGCGACCCCCAGACCGGTGTCTCGGACGTCCTCACCTACGCCGACCGGGTGCGGTCAGGCGATATCCTCGGGCCGCGCATCTACTCCACCGGTCCGGGAGTCCTGGCCAACTACCAGGCCAACGAGGGCATCCGCGACCTCGACCATGCCCGCGACGTCCTCAGGCGCTACTCGGACTACTACGACACCAAGACCTTCAAGATGTACCTCGCGGGGAACCGCCAGCAGCGCCAATGGCTCGTCATGGCGGCGCGCGAACTGGAGCTGATGCCGGCGACCGAGGCCGGCCTCGACTTCCAGCTCGACCTGACGCACGCCATGGACGGCTACCCCGCCATCGAGCACAACCTGCCCGTCTACCCGCTCTACCACGACGTCGTGCGCCTCTTTTCGGAGACGAAGGTCCTCAACACGCCGACCCTCATCGTCTCCTTCGGCGGCCCAATGGGCGAGATCTACTGGTTCACGAACGAGAACGTCCACGGCAACGAGCGCCTGGCCCGCTTCACCCCGCACGAGACCCTCGATTCCCGTACCCGGCGACGCGCGGGCGCCGCGGGATCGGTCGCGTGGGCGATGGACGAGGAGTACGTCTTCGAGGACCACGCCCGCTTCCTCGCCGATGTCGTCGCCGACGGCGGCTTCGCGGGGGTCGGCAGCCACGGCCAGCTGCAAGGCCTCGGCTTCCACTGGGAGCTGTGGATGGTCGCGTCGGGCGGCATGTCGAACCACGACGCGCTCAAATCCGCCACGATCTTCGGCGCGAACGGCATCGGGCTGGAGACCGAAATCGGCTCGATCGAGCCCGGCAAGCTGGCCGACCTGACGATCCTGTCACGCAATCCCCTCGACGACCTGCGCAATACCGTGTCCGTCGACCAGGTGATGATGAACGGGCGCCTGTTCGACGCGGAGACGCTGGACGAGGTGTGGCCGCGGCAGCGGACGCTGGGGTATCGCGGGTTCGTGGAGGACGAGCCGAGGGTCGGCGAGCATCGGTAGGCTTGAACCGAGACCGTCTAATGGGTCAGATTGGATGTGGGGAAGCATCTGGCAACCTTTTTGCTCAAGGTCGCCTCCCTCCCAGGTCGAGCCGACTTGGCGTGGGTATCATCCGCCAAGCGCGAAAGCGAGAGTAAGAAGCGGGAGGTGTTTACTACACCGGTGCGATGCTTCAGCACCTGGTCGGTGCAACCCTCGCATGTTCACACGAGGGCGTGACACATAACCGACATTCTTGGAAGGTCGACGTGAGGCGTTGTGTTCGATTATCGATCGCTACAATCAGATTATCGAGGAGTGCGAAACCGATTTGACCTACCTTCCCCCTATGTCCGGGGTGGCACTTGCCACCGTGCCGGCGGCGGACATGCATGGAGTAAAGGCATAAAGGCATAAGGCAGGCTCCCCGACAGCTATGGCGTCATGATATGCTCGCGCTTCTCCTGTCGCCGGAGTAACGTGGAAGAGGGGGGCCAAGAGCAGGATGAACAGGATGAGATACAACCGGGAGAGAATGCTCTCCTCACTTACCTTCTCCTGTTCTCACTGACGTACCAAGAAGGTACTCAGGAAAGCCCAGTTGCCGTAGCTGTTCCAGCCGGGCAGTGTAGTTCTCGGGGTCACGTTCCTGGACCAAGCGCAAGACTTCTCGGATTCCCTCCTCTTCCGTCGGCGTCAGAGGCTTCGAAGGTTTATCACGCTGGGGCGGGCCGTGCATGACCACATCCGAAACGACACTGCCGTCAACGTCCCTCAACACCATTCGTACGGGGAAGGTTCCGAGCGGGACGCCTTCGGGGAATCGAACGGAACGCTTCCCGTTCGCAAGACGTTGCTCTATAACCGTAGGGATATCATCGGGTTCTGCCAGGTTGCTCATTTCGGCCTCCTTACAGCCTCCGAGGCTAAGTGCTAGTAGCACTCCATTCTTCCTTTGCTCCCATCTCAACCTCAGATTACTCAAGTCCCAATCGCGGCACCAGGGTGCCCTCCGGTCAAGGGCGCTTGCGCCGGTGGCATCGCAGGGGACGCCAGCGTCGGTCTGGTCGTCATCGACACCGCTCCTCACGTATCCATCGGACGATCTGGCACGTCCGGACGGCTGGCAGTCGCGCGCGCAACGTGTCCATCCTCGACGAGGCTTCGCGCCTCATGGAAACACCTGCCCACTCCCGGATGGTCGCGTTGACGGCGCGGTTGCGGGTACTCCGCGGCAGCCTCTCGATGATGCGCCAGGAGTCATCGTCGATCATAACGCGATCCTTCGAGCCATGGTGTCGTCCTCCAGGTGTCCTGGGATGTGTGCAGTCATCACACACCTCTACGCATTCGGCAACGTCAATCGCCCGCCCCGCGCTCAGCCATCGCCTGCTGGGCGTCGGTGTCGCCAACATGGCAGGGCTCGATCCGCGCGACGGGTCGTCCACGGTGCGTGATCAACACCGCCTCCCCGCCCCGGACCTCCCTCAGCAATGCACTGGTTCGTGCCTGGCTTCGCTGACGCTGGCTCGTCCGATCCGGCCATTATGGTCATGTGGACGTTGTCCGCCAAGCGTCGACTCCCCCCCGACATCTCGTCAACAGCCCGAAACCCTGCTATTAGTGGGACCCACCGACCGACCGGGAAACCACCCACCAACCTGCCAGCCACCCCCGGAGAACCCATCATGAAGTCGCCCCGCAGCCCATTCCGGCTCGCCCTCGCGCTCATTGCCCCGCTCGCCGCCCCACCCGCCCAAGCCCAGGACCCCGGGGCCATCTCGGCCGCCCTCGGCGACATCGAGTGGCGACACATCGGTCCCGTGAACATGGGCGGACGCGTGTCCGCCATTATCGGCGTGCCGGGTGATCCGCGGACCTTCTGGGTCGGCGCTGCCGACGGAGGCGTCTGGAAGACCAGCAACGGCGGTGTAACCTTCGACCACCAGTGGGACGACGAGAACACGTACTCGGTCGGCGCGCTGACGCTTGCCCCCTCGGATCACAACGTCCTCTGGCTCGGTGCCGGTGAGGCGGACCCGCGCAACTCGGTCTCGTACGGTGACGGGGTGTACCGTTCGACCGACGGCGGGGCGACCTGGACCCACCTCGGCCTCGATGACAGCGAACGCATCAAGCGCATCGTCGTCGACCCGCGCGACCCGGACGTTGCCCTGGTCTGCGCCATGGGCCACGAATGGGGCCCCAACCGGGAGCGCGGCGTCTTCCGCACCACCGACGGCGGCCAGACCTGGGAGCACGTCCTCTTCGTTGACGAGGACACTGGGTGCTCGGACATGGACATCGACCTGACCAACCCCCGGAACGTCTACGCGGGCATGTGGACCTTCCGCCGCAAGCCGTGGCGCTTCGACGACGGGGGCAGGGAGACCGCGCTCTACGTTTCGCGCGACGGCGGCATCTCGTGGAAGAAGATCACGACCACGCCGGACGAGCCCATGGCCCGCATCGGCGTCAGCGTGGCGCAGTCGCGCCCGAACATCGTCTACCTGATCACCGAGTACCCGACCGCCGGGACACTCTTCATGTCCGACGACTACGGCGAGACGTGGACGATGGTCAACGACAACAAGAACCAGCTCAACTTCCGGCCCTTCTACTACTCCGACGTGTACGTCGACCCGTCCGACCACGAGACGCTGTACACGCTCTCGGGCGGGCTGTCGAAGTCGACCGACGGGGGTCGAACCTTCGACCGCATCGCCAATGACGTGCACGGAGACCACCAGGCGTACTGGATCGACCCGGCCGATGGCGAGCGCGTGCTCTCCGGTTCGGATGGCGGCATGCAGGTGTCGTACGACGGCGGCGCCAACTTCCACATCTTCCGCAACTTCAGCCTCGCGCAGTACTACCACATCTTCGTGGACGACCGCGATCCCTACTACGTGTGCGGCGGATTGCAGGACAACGGAAACTGGTGCGGGCCGAGCCGGCTCAACGACCGCCGCGGCATCCTGCCCGGCTACTTCTACACGGTGTCCGGCGGCGACGGCTTCTACACCGTGCCGGTGCCGGGTCAGCCGAACCTGGTCTACTCGAACGCCCAGGGCGGCTACTTCCGCATCACGGACATCAACTCGGGGCAGACGCGGTCGATCGAGCCGTGGCCGCTCATGATCGGCTCACAGGGACAGGGCATGTTCCAGGCGCGCTACCGCTTCAACTGGGACGCGCCGATCGTGATCTCGCCGCACGACCCGGGCACGGTGTACTGGGGCGGCAACGTGGTCTTCCGCAGCAACGACTACGGCCACTCGTGGGACGTGATCAGTCCCGACCTCACCACCGACGACCCGGAGAAGCAGCTCGATTCCGGCGGCGAGATCTACCTTGACAACACGGCGGCCGAGTTCCACACCACGATCCTCACGATCGCCGAGGACGAGATCGAGCCGGGCGTGATCTGGGTCGGCACCGACGACGGCAACGTGCAGATCACGCGCGACGACGGCGCGAACTGGACGAACGTGCGCGACCGCGTTCCCGGTCTGCCCGCCGAGACCTGGATCGGCAACATCGAGGCGTCGCCCACGGAGGCCGGCACGGCGTACATGGCCGTCGACAACCATCGCCTCGACGACTTCACGCCGCACCTGTACGAGACGCGCGACTACGGGCAGTCGTGGCGGGACATCTCGGCGGGGCTCCCCCAGGACGACTACGTGAAGGTCGTCCGGCAGCACCCCTCGAACCCGAACCTGCTCTTCGTCGGCATGGACCGGGGGATCTTCGCCTCGTGGGACCGCGGCGACACCTGGGTCGACATCCGCGGCAACCTTCCGCGCGTGTCGGTGCGGGGGATCAAGATCCAGCGCCAGTACAACGACCTCGTCATCGGCACGCACGGCCGGGGCGCGTGGATCCTGGACGACATCCAGCCCATGGTCGAGCTGACGGAAGCGATCGGCCAGGACGCGCATCTTTTCGACATCCGCATGGCTACCGAGTGGGAGATGTGGGGCCGCACGAGCAACTTCGGCCAGAGCCGCTTCGCCGGCGAGAATCCCGACCCCGGCGCCTGGATCCACTTCCATCTTTCGGAAGAGGCCGCCGAGACGGCCGGGAACTCCGTCGACGTGCGCATCACGGAGAGCGACGGAACGCTCGTGCGCGAGTTCCAGCACCGCGGTGTCGGGCCGGGCGTGAACCGCGCGATCTGGGACCTTCGCTGGAGCGGCGCCGAGCCGATACCGGGACAGGGCCCTCCTGGTGGCGGGTTCTTTTTCTTCGGACCGTCGGGCCCGCCCGCGGTGCCGGGCACCTACACGGCGACGGTCGCCGTGGGCGAGCAGGAATTGTCGAAGGACTTCCAGCTGCGCGGCGACCCGAATGTGGCGGCCTCGCAGGCCGTGTACGAGGAGCGCTTCACCGCGGCCATGCGTGCGCGTGACCTCGAGACGCAGCTCAACCGCATGGTGGGGACGATCCGCGACCTGGACGGACAGATCGACGGGCTCCTCGAGTCGATCGAGGGCAAGAACCTGTCCAACGAGGACCAGGTGAAGGCGGTCGCCGGCGACGCGCAGAGTCAGCTGACAGCCGTGGGGAGCGAGGTTCGTCGTCCGCAGGGATCGATGAGCTATCGCGATTGGCCTCGTCTCATCGAGCAGCTCCGGAACATTTCCCGTGCCGTGGGGGGTCCGCAGGCGCGACCGACCGTCGGGCAGATGGAGGTGCTCACGGAGATCGAAGCCGGCGCCGCTCAGCGGGCGCAGGAGCTCTCCGACATCGTGAACGGGGTGATCGTCGACCTCAACGAACTCCTGGAGGACGCGCCGAAGATCATTACCAACTGGAGGAGGGTGATCAGCTAGCGCACACTGCGGTCGGGTCCGCTCGTCAACTCACGACGAGCGGCCCGTCAGCCGTCCGGCAAGGTGCCCGGCGATGAGTTCCCCGTGCTCCCTGCCGTTCTCGATGAAGATCTTGTTTGCGTTGAACCCCGCGGCGATCACGCCTGCGATATACACGCCGGGCACGTTCGTCTCCATTGTCGCCGGGTCGTGTGCCGGAATCCCCGTCACGGGATCGGTCTCCACGCCCAGGCCGTGCAGCAACGTCCGGTCCGGTCGCCACCCGGTCATCGCCAACACCCAGTCGCTGGCCACCTCGACCGCCGCGCTGCCGTCCGCGCGCACGATCGTCGCCGTGCCGGGCCCCAGCCGCGCCACCCGCGACCCCCAGTGCATGGGGATCTCGCCGCTCGCGATCCGGTTGTCGATGTCGGGCCTCACCCACGGCTTGACGCCTCGGTCGAAGACATCGAGGAAGTGCACCATGCGCACCCGCACCCCGTTCCGGTGGAGCTCCAGCGCCACCTCCACCGCCGAATTGCCCCCGCCGACCACCGTCACGTCCTGGTCGAAGAACGGGTAGGGATCCTTGTAGTAGTGGACGACCCGGCCGTCCGGATCACCGCCCTCCAGCTCGAGCCGGTTGGGCTCGCCGAAGCCGCCGGTGGCGATTACGACGGCGCGGGAATACAGGCAATCCTCACGGCCCCCGCGGGTGCGCGTGTGGACGCTGAACCCCGCTCCGGGCAGCCCGCCAACGTGCCTCGCCTCGGATTTGTCCGCCATTTGGACCTCATTTTGGCCGACAAACGCATCCGCGCCGGGTTTGTCCGCCATTTCACTCCCGATATGGCCGACAAACCCCGTTACCTCCTCATACTGCCGCACCCTCAGCCCGTGATGCGCAACCACATGCCGATAGTACGCCAGCGCTTCGCGCCGCGTCGGCTTCGCTTCGGGAATCGTGAACGGCACGCCCCCGATCTCGAGCCGCTCGGCGGTCGAAAAGAACGTCATGTAATACGGGTAGTGCGTCAGCGACTCGGTAATGCACCCGCGGTCGATGACGACATGCCTCAGCCCGCTCTCCCTGGCCGCCACCGCCGCCGCCAGACCGCAGGGCCCGGCCCCGACGATGACGAGGTCGAGCGGATCCGCCTCCGCCGTCACTTCAGCTGACCGGCCGCCCGCCCCGCAACACCACCTCGCCGGGCAGCTCGTCCGTGAACTCGCCGTTGTCGATCGTGAGGACGCCGTTGACCATCACGTAGTCCACGCCATCGCTGTAGAGGTCGGGCTCCAGCACCGTCGCGCGGTCCCGCAGACGCTCCAGGTCGAAGATCACGACGTCCGCCTTGTACCCCTCGCGCAGCAGTCCGCGGTCGTCGAGCCCGATGATCCGAGCGGGCAGCCCGGTCATCGAACGGATCGCGAAGGGCAGCGAGATCGCCTGCAGATCCTTCACGTAGTGCGCGATCTTGCGCGTGAATGCGCCGAAGTGCCGTGGATGCGCGCCGGGGCGCGATTCGAACTGCCGAACACCCGCAACCCCGCTCACCCCGGCGTCCGATGCCGTCGCGGTGTACTCCTGCCTGTAGTAGTTGACAACGTCCACGTCGTGAATGCCGTATCCCCGGGTCCAGGCCCCGCCGAGCACGTTCGGGTACCCGTTCAGGGCCATGTGGACCACGACCTCCTGGTAGGTCACGCCCATCTCCCCGGCCAGCTCGGTGAGCGTCCTTCCGACGAAGCTGGAATCGGGATAGTCCACAACCACCACCCGGTCCTCTCCGCCGTTGTGGTCCACGATCCAGGCGATGTCGCGCGAGATGCGCGCCCGGGCTGCGGGGTCGTTCCACCGCCGCGTGAGGTGCTCCCTGGCGTCGTCGAACATGCCCTCCCTGTTGTAGACGGGGCTGTCGCGGCCGCCGCTCGTGTCCACGTTGTCGGCCACCAGGCTCCAGCGCGGGATCATCGGCCGGGCACCGCCGCCGAAGGTCTCGTACGGGTAGACATCGAGGTAGACCTCGAGCCCCTCGGCCCGGGCCGCGTTCACAACCAGCGTATCGTGACCCGAACGCCCGAAGCTTGAGCGGCCGCGCGCCTTGTGATGGCTCGCCACCACGCGGATCCCCGTCTCACGCGCGATGTTGATGGTCTCCTGGAGGCCCTGCAGCCCGTCGACCGGCCAGTCGTCCACATTGCTGGGGAGCTGCCAGAGCGGCATGGTCGCTTCGCTGCGCTGGTGCGCCACGTAGAACCCGTCGTAGGGCGCCACCTCGGATGCCAGGGCGATCACCTCCTCGGGCGTGCTGAAACGGGCGGGTCTGTACTCGATTCCGGCGCCGAGCCCCCATGCTCCGGCTTCCATCCCCTGCCGCACCAACTCCCGCATGCGCGCCATCTCCTCTGCGGTGGCGGGGCGTTCGTAGTCGTTCCTCATCACCGCGTTCCGCACGGTACTGTGACCCACCATGGGAACGAAATTCATGGCATGGCCCTGGTCACGGAGCGCCGCGATCTCGGAACTGAGCGGCCATCGGGCGTTGCGACCGTCCGCCCCGCCGATCACCGTCGTGAGTCCCTGGCTGTTCAGGCTCTTGGCCCGGCGGGCTTCGAGGAACTCGGAGGTCATCGCCTGGTCGGAGTGCGAGTGAAGGTCGATGAACCCCGGCGACACGTACATTCCGGTGGCGTCGATCACGCGGCTTGCGGTGGCGTCCGGCATGCGGCCGAGGCGCACGATGCGGTCGCCGTCGATGGCGATGTCGGCACGGAACCAGTCGTTTCCGGTGCCGTCGATGATCCGGCCGTTGCGAATCAGGACATCGTAGTCCTGCGCGAGCGTGATCTCGGCCGGAACCGCCACGGCGAGGAGGAGAGCAGCCGGCGCGAGAATGCGGACTGCCGGCGCGGGCAAGCGGATCGCGCGCGCAACCGGGCGCCCGATTGACGCACGACGGGAAACCCCGTCCGCCACCGTTGTGGTTGGAGTGCCCCTGATTGTCATCTTGCGGTCAGCCTCCCGATGATGGCCTGTCCGGGCGTCGCGCCCGCTACGTTTTCTCCGTCCCGCACGACGAACTCGCCGTTGACCAGGACGTGGGCGACCCCCACCGAATAGGACAGGTCGTCCTCGAAGGTCGCGGTGTCGATGATGGTCCCCGGGTCGAACACGGTCACGTCGGCATCGGCTCCCGCCTGGACGCGACCCTTGCGCATGCCCTGGTCCGTCATCCGCTCCAGCCTCTTCGCCGGCATGATCGTGATTCTGGCGAGTCCGTCCATCAGCGACATGAGCCCGTCGTCGCGCACGTACCGGCCCAGAAAGCGCGAGAATGTGCCGGCGCTGCGGGGATGCGCCCCCGGCGCGTACGGCATCCCGTCGGAGGCGACCATGACGAAGTCGCGCGACAGCGCCGCTCGGATCCACTCGTCCTTCATCATGTGGATGATCACCGTGCCGCCGCTGGCGCGATAGCTGCGGAAGGTCTCTTCCGTCAGACGCTCGCCGCTGTCCTGCCACTGAACGTCACCGTAGCCGATCTGGAGCTTCTCCTGCCATCCCGGGTCGAAGATGGCGGATTGCAGCGATGTCGAGGCGGCCGTGTAGGGGTAGACCTCGGTGGTCACATCGAAGCCCCGGTCCTGGACGCCGTCGACGAGGTCCAGCACCGGGCCGATGTTCCACAGGCTCGAGCTGTTGGCGTGGACGATGTGAAGCGATGCGCCCGTCGCGACCGCGTTGGCGATCACTTCCTGCATGGCGCTGATGGCCATGGCGCGGACATGCGTGTAGATGGTGACGTCCTCCTCGGCGGCGAACTTGAACACGTCGAGGATCTCGTCCAGGGAGGCGCCCGGGTAGTACTGGTGGGCCATCCCTATCCCCAGCGCCCCCTCGGCGAGCCCCTGTGCGAGGGCGTCGCGCATCGCCTCGAACCGGTCGCGTCCCACGGGGTCGTACTTGGCGGCGGAGCCGACCGACTCAAGCGCGAGCAGCCCGGCCTCGGCGTCGTCTTCGGCGAGCATGAGCGCGCGATGCACCGCCTCGACGCGTTCGGGCATCGCCCACGTCCTGACCGACATGTGGGACACGGTCGCACCGAAGTTCAGGATCGAACCGGTGCTTCTTTCAGCCAGAAAGGCCGCGGGTCTCGCCACTCCGCTCTCCAGCTCCAGGGCGGTGGTGACCCCGTCGCGGGCCTGGAACTCGTTGGCGCGATTGGTCTGGCCGTGAGCGTGCAGGTCGATGAACCCCGGCGCCACGACGAGGCCGGAGACGTCCAGTTCCACCTCGCCGGAGAGCGGCTCTTCCGAGACTGCGGCGATCTCCGACCCGCGTATGCCGACGTTGCGCACCGCGTCCAGTCCCGTCTCGGGGTCGATGACACGGCCGCCCGCCAGCACGATGTCGTAGCGCTCCTGGGCAATTGCGGAGGCGGGCGGGGCGAAGAAGATCGCGAAGGCGGTGAACGCCGCGAACGCGCCGGCGCGGAGCAGGTTCCGTCCGGCGAAGCGAGAGGGCGCACGGTGCGGCCCCGCATGAACGGGCGAGGGGCACCGCGCCGGCATCGGGATCCGGTCAGGCTGCTTCACGTATTCTCCTCCGTCGTCTGCGTACCAGGCGTGGGGTGGTCGACCAGCCCGGCGCGTCGTCGCTCTCGGTGCTGACGCGGGGTCTCGCCACGGGCTGCCTAGAAGTAAGCGGGAGATCCGGGGGCCGCAACCGGTTTTCCCGCCATATCGTCGTCCCTCATCGTGTGGACTGCTGGCCGATATTCGTGTCCGGCGGATCGTCGTCCATTGAAAGCTGTCCCGTTCAGCCGTTGCTCCGCCCCCGGCCCGGGTACATCCTTGATGGCATGAAAACGGCTGAAGGAGAAACGCGCCGGGCACTGAGCCGGCTCCGCCGTGCGCTGGAAAAGGCCCGGCGCGAAATTCGGGCGCTGCAGCAGCTGCTGGAGCGGTCCGAGGCCGAGGGCTTCCCCGGGGACGACTATGCCGAGATGGACGAGCACCTGGGTGCGGTGACCGACCTGGTCAACCGCGAGCAGGCGCGCCAACAGTCGAAGATCCTGCGGAGTGGGGGGATCGGGCCCGGGAGGCTGCGAGGATCGTCGGGTGGAGCTGATCGCCGTCCCGGGATGTGGGGGGACGATTCATGAAGCGGCGCGACTTCCTGGCCGGCGGGATCGCAGGGGTTGCGGGGCTGGGTGGACGCGCCGCGCACCTGCAGGCGGATGCCCCTTCGCGGCACGTCTTCGGGCGGGGATCGGCAGGTGCGGCAGGCCGGGCGGACCTCGTCGTTCGCGGTGGCACGATCCTTGACGGAACCGGGGCGCCGCCTCGCGCCGGCGACGTCGCCGTTTCGGGGGACCGCATCACCGCGGTGGGGCAGGTCACCACGACCGGTACCGTCGAAGTCGATGCCCGCGGCATGGCCGTCGCCCCCGGGTTCATCGACATCCATTCCCATGCCGACCTTTCCCTGCTGGTCAATCCGCGCGCGGAGAGCAGGGTCCGCCAGGGAGTGACGCTGGAGGTCGTCGGGCAGGACGGCAGCTCCATCGGACCCTGGAGCGACGGCGCCTTCGAGGCCACCCGCGACCGTTACCGGCGGAACTTCGACGTCGAGATCGACTTCCGGGACATTGCCGGCTTTCTCGACCGGATCGATCGGGAGCGTCCTGCCGTGTCGGTCGCATCGATGGTCGGTCACGGGACGGTTCGCAGCTACGTCATCGGAGGCGCCGACAGGCCGGCGACGCCGGCGGAGATCGACCGGATGCGCGGCCTCGTGCGCGAGGCGCTGGCCGGTGGAGCGGTGGGACTGTCGACCGGGCTCGAGTACACGCCGGGCAGCTTCGCCGACAGGGCTGAACTGGTGGCGCTCGCGGAGGAGCTTCGGGGGACCGGCTACCCCTATGCGTCGCACATGCGAAACGAAGACGACCGCCTTCTCGCGGCGTTGGAGGAGGCGCTGCATGTGGGGCGGGTGGCGCGGGTGCCCGTTCAGGTGTCGCACCTGAAGGCACAGGGAGAACGCAATCACTGGAAGGCTGAGGCCGCTCTCGCGGCGATCGAGGCCGCGCGCAGCGGCGGGGTCGATGTCCACTTCGACCGCTACCCCTACGTTGCCTACGCGACGGGCCTCTCGAACCTCTTCCCCGCCTCTCTGCGGGCGGGCGGCACGGAGAGCTTCCTGGCGCGCCTCGCCGATCCGGTTGACGGCCTGGTCCTGGAGCAGGCCTGCCGGGACAAGATCGCGCTGCTGGGGTCGTGGGACGCGGTCCAGATCACCCGGATCGGCGGCTCCAATGCCTTCGCCCGGGGGCGGCGGCTCGGTGAGCTGGCCACCGAACTCGGCGAGGACCCCTACGACCTCACGGTACGTCTCCTGCGGGAAGCGGGCGGCAGCGTGGGGATGATCGGGTTCGGCATGTCCGAAGACAACACGGCTCGCATTCTCTCCCATCCTCTCGCAATGGTGTGCTCCGACGGCGGCGCGTACGCCCCTTACGGCCCCCTCTCGAACTCGTCACCTCATCCGCGCGGCTACGGGAGCTTTCCCCGGCTGCTGGGACACTACGCGCGGGATCGCGGGTCGATGCCGCTGGAAGTTGCCGTCCACAAGATTTCGGGACTCCCGGCGAGCAAGCTCGGGCTCGCGGACCGGGGCGTGCTCAAGGAGGGTGGCGTCGCCGATATCGTCGTCTTCGATCCGGGGATTGTCGCCGACAGCGCCACCTTCGAAGCCCCGCACCAGTACCCGGAGGGCATCCCCCACGTCATCGTCTCCGGTGTGCACACGATCCGGGACGGCGAGCAAACGGGGCAAATGGGCGGTCGCGCGGTGCGGGGCAGCGGCGCCGGACGATGACCGCCCCGTCCGACCGGGCGATGTGGACCCTGTTGGACGGGCTCGCCTCGACGCTTCGCGAATGGTCCCGGCAGTCCCGCGACTTCAACCGCCTGGCCCTCGAGATCCACGAGATCCAGCGCGCCGCCAACCCGGTGCTGCGCCGGTACTGGGACGCCAACACTGCGCGCGACCCCTCGTCCTGGGAAGAGATCCCTCCGGTTCCGGTTGCCGCCTTCCGGGACGTGCCGATCGTGTCGGGTGTGCCCGAAGTCACCTTCCGGACGAGCGGGACGACCGGCGGTGGGGGGCGTCGCGGCGAGCACCACGTCGCAAGCCTGGATCTCTACCACGCTTCCGCGCGCGGGAACTACCGGCGTCACCTTCTGGGCGGTCTCGAAACGGTGTCGGTCGTCTCGCTGATTCCCTGCCCCGAAGACGCTCCCGATTCGTCCCTTTCGGTCATGGCGGGCTTCATTTGCCGGGAGCCCGAGGTGTCGTCCGCTACGTGGGCCTTCAACCCCGAACACGGGGTGGATGCGGGTGCGGTCCGGGAGGCCGTCGGGGACGCTTTCCGCGTCGGCGACCCTGTCCTCCTGCTGACGACCGCCTTCGCACTGGTTCACCTCCTTGACGAGTTGGCCGGGCAGGGGGCGGACAATCGTCACGGGAACGGCGAGCGTGCGTCCACAGACGGGCGTCTCCCGCTTCCCGAAGGTTCCCGCGTCATGGAGACCGGGGGCTTCAAGGGCCGCGTGGCTGCTGTTGACCGGGGGGCCCTCTACGGACGGGTGGAGCGTGTCCTGGGCGTACCGGAGTCCCACATCGCGAGCGAATACGGAATGACCGAACTCCTGTCGCAGGCGTACGACCGGGTGGCCGCCGCCGAATCACCGTGCGAATCGGCCGCGCGCGTGCTTCGCTTTCCGCCCTGGGTCCGAACCCGGGCCCTGGATCCGGCGACCCTGGCCCCCCTTCCTCCCGGCGATTCCGGTCTCCTGGCCTACTTCGACCTCGCCAACGCGGGGTCGGTGTGTCACGTGCTGACCGAAGACTTCGGATGCACCACGGACGACGGCGGCCTCCATCTGCTCGGCCGGGCGCCGGGAGCGAGTCTGCGCGGATGCTCCCTCGTCGCGGAGTCGTTCCTGCGGGCGACGCGGCGCGGCGCGAGATCGTAGCAGCCCATGGACCCGGTCCTCCCGGCGCTCCAGCGGCAGCGCTTACGCGCGGGCTAGCCATGCCACGGGACCGCCCCGTCGACGCATGGATCCTGCCCCCGGCGATCCCTGCTCCCTCGACCTTCCAGCACGCACGGGCGGGCGGGCTGACGATCCGTTATCCCCAGCCGGACCATGACCTGGCTGGTGTCATCATCTCCTCGCTGCGTGACGCCCGGCGTGCCCTGGCCACGTTCGAGACGAAGGAACTGGTGGCGATCCTGGGCGGGGTCGGGGAGCGGTTTGCCCGCGGCCTGGATGACCGGCGCATCGGAGAGGTTGCGGCCAACGCCGACCTGTCCCCGGCCATGGCCGAGACAGCGCTCGGCGGGATGACGCAATCGTGGACGACGAGCGCACTCGACCGCCTGGTCCGCGCCGAGTTCCGGGATCCCGGAGTCCTGGACGGCTTTGTTGCCCGGGACCGCCGAAGTATCCGTGCGGCGTCCCCGGGCGTCAGCGTCCACTTCGGCGCGGGTTCCGTACCCGGCGTCACCGTCACGTCGATGGTCCGGGCACTACTGGTCAGGTCACCGGTACTGGTCAAGCCCGGCGCGGGCGACGTGGCCTTGACCGTACGTTTCGCGCGGGCGCTCCACCGCGCCGACAGCCGCCTCGCCGCGGCGGTGGCGGTGTGCTATTGGCCCGGCGGTGCGGCCGCCTCGGCCGACTGGGAACGGGAGGTGCTTGCGCGATCCGATCAGGTCGTCGTGTACGGCGGCCAGGGCACGATCGAGTCCATTCGCGCACGAGCTCCCGCGACCACGCGGCTGGTCGAGCACCCCCACAGCGTCGGCGTCGCCATCGTGGACCCAGGCGGGGCTCGCGACTCGCCGGAGAGCGCTGCACGGGCCGTCGCGATGGTCGATCAGAAGGGCTGCGTCAGCACCCACCTGATCCTGTTGCTCGGCGGTGCCCGGGAGGCGCGACGCTGGTGTGGCCAGTTGGCCGATCGGCTGGCCGCATTGGAGACCAGCCTTCCTCCGGCTGCCGCCCCTCCCGGCCAGTTGTCGGCGATTCACCAGCTCAGGGGGCGCCTCGCGGTCAGGAGCGCGGCGTCGCAACGCATCGAGATCTGGTCTGCCGAGGGACCGGGGTGGACAGTCATCCTCGCCGGCGGTGACGTATTCGAACCGATCGGCAGCCGGACCGCCTGGGTGGTTCCGGTCCGTGACCGGAGTGCGTGCCTGGATGCTCTCACGCCCCTGTCACGGGTGCTCCAAACGGTCGGGCTGGCCGGTCCCCGAACGGAGGACTCGGAACTGGTCGAGGGACTGGCCGCCCTGGGCGCCACCCGGATCGTCCCCCTTGACCAGGTCTCCTTCCCCGATACGGAGTGGCTACACGACGGTCGTCGCCCGCTTGGAGAGCTGGTCCGCTGGGCCGAGCGGCGCTGAGGTCTGCTGTGTGGGCGTAGTGCCCGCTCAGTCCTCTGGCTCAGGGTCAGCCCGCCACATGACAAGCTGGCGGATTCCAGTCGGGTTCTCTTCTACGCGGACCGTCAAGGTATCTCCTTCGCGAATGCCGCACCGCTCCCGCATGCTCAGCGGAATCGTCATGCGCCCTCCGGTTCCCACGGTCACGTCCCCGTAGAAGATCGTTCGATAGATTGCCACACGTACTCCTTGGTGTTCGTGTTCATACGCCCATAAAATAATCAAAGTGCCCGAACGGGGGCGGGGGCGCTTACAGAACGAGTACCCGCCAATGGCTGCCGGGTGCCGCAGGTTTCGCCGGTCGCCTCACGGATTGCTGAACACTCTCGCGGCTGGTGCCGTACCTTCTGCTGGGCTTCAAAGTCGCTGCCCTCGGCCCCCGGGGAGGATTCCGGGCTGGCGAAATGTCTCCAACAAGGATGAGTCCGTGACGGATCCAGTGGTTCGACTGTCGGGCGTGACGAAGAGTTTCGGCGCGCATACGGCGGTCTCCGAATTCGATCTCACCATTCCCCGCGGCACCATCCTCGGCCTTCTGGGGCCGAACGGATCCGGGAAGACGACCACCATTCGGATGATGATGGCCATTCTTCTCCCCGATCGGGGCACCGTCGAACTGCTCGGGGGATTTCCCGACTTCTCCCGTCGCGCCCGGGTGGGCTACCTGCCGGAAGAACGTGGCGTGTACGTCAAGATGAAGGTGCTGGACCAGTTGGTCTTTCTCGGCGAGCTCAGGGGAATGGCGAGACCTGTCGTGCGCAGGCGGGCGATGGAATGGCTGGAACGGCTCGGACTCGGGGAGTGGGCGAGCAAGAAGGTCCAGGAATTGTCCAAGGGGATGCAGCAGAAGGTGCAGTTCATCGGCACCGTGCTTCACGACCCCGATTTGCTGATCCTCGACGAGCCTTTCAGCGGCCTGGACCCGATCAACCAGGACGTGCTCGAGTCGATCGTCCGGGAGCAGCGGGAGCAGGGGAAGACGATTCTCTTCTCCACTCACCTCATGGAGCAGGCCGAGCGGATGTGTGAGCGAGTGTGCCTCATCTCGAAATCCCGAAAGGTGCTGGACGGGAACCTCAAGAAGTTGAAGCGGCGCGAGCGGTCCGGGGTGGTGGCGATCGAATTCGAGGGCGATGACCGGTGGCTCCTGCGAATGGGGTTCACGGATCCCGAGAGGGTCGGCGACGCCTATCACCTCGCCGTGAGCGATACGGCCACGCAGGATCGGCTCCTCGCCGGAGCGGTGGCGGAAGGGGTGAGTCTGCGCCGCTTCGAGGTCCTGGAACCGAGTCTTCACGAGATCTTCGTGAGGCACGCGGGAGAACAGTCGGACGAGCCGCCCTTGAGGGCCGCGGGAGGTGCGCGATGAGACAGGTATGGGTGGTTTTGCGGCGTGAGTACCTCGAGCGCGTCAAGACGAAGGGGTTCATCATCGGGACGCTGGCGATGCCCGTGCTCCTGCTCGGCTTTGTCGGGCTGACGGCGTTCATGGGCGTGCAAGCCGAGCGGTCCGAGCGGGAGATCTCCCTGATCGACCTTACCGGCCAGATCGGCGACGCCGTCGCCAGCGGCATGGCCGACGTGGGATATGACCTCGAGGTGGTCGGCACCGACGTGGGGCTGGAAGAGTTGGATCGTCGGGTTGTCGACGAAGAAATCGCCGGCTACGTCATTCTCGACGACCTGACTCTGAACGAGGGTGCATTCGCCTACCGGGGCCTCGACTTTCCGGGAACCGTGCGGCGGGCGCTGCTGGAAAGGTTTGTTAAGGAAACGGTGCTGGATATGCATCTCTCCTCGGTCGGGTCCGAGTCGGCGGTGCGGCGGCTGCTGAGCGGGGGTGGCATGACCTTCGAGTCCCTCGGGGAAGAGCAGGGCGAGATGGAACGGATCACGGGGATTGCCACCGGGATCGCCGGGGCGATGGTCCTCTACATCACGATGATCCTTTACGGCGCGTACGTGTTGCGCGCGGTGCTCGACGAGAAGCGGAACCGGGTCGTCGAGGTGGTGCTCTCCGCGCTCAGCCCCTGGCGGCTCATGCTCGGCAAGATCCTCGGTGTCGGACTCATGGGGTTGACCCAGGTCGGCATCTGGGTTGCCTGCGCGGCAATGATCGGCCTGCTGGGTGTTCCCATGGTGGCTGCCGCGCTGCCGGCCGCCGACCTGAGCGAGATCGCCGAGTTTCTCCCCGGGCTCGGCGCGCTCGGGCTCCTCCTCGTCTTCTTCATTCTGGGGTACTTTCTCTATTCGTCCCTGTTCGCGGCCGTCGGGGCGATGTGCAACACCGAGGAGGAGGCGCAGCAGGCTCAGTTTCCGGTGATCACCCTGCTGATCGCGCCCTTCATGATGCAGATGATGACCCTGGGCGGACGCGCTCCCGGGTGGATGGACTGGGCTGCGGTCTTCCCCTTCTTTTCCCCGGTCATGATGTATCCGCGAGCGGTTGCCGGGAGTGTGCCCTGGTGGATGGTGGCGCTTTCCCTGGTCCTGATGGCGGTGGCGGTGGTCGGCACGGCCTGGGTTGCGGGAAGGATCTACCGCGTCGGGATCCTCATGCAGGGGAAGCGGCCGACGCTGCGCGAGGTCGTCCGTTGGATCAGGGTGGCCTAGGATCGCCGCCGAACTGGAGCGCCGGTGCGTCCGGCCGCGGGGTCAGCGCTTCACGACCGCGTCCACGAATCGCCGCAGCAGGCCGTGTGCGTCGGGTGTCGCCTCGATCCGGGCGATCAGATCCTCAAAGGTGGTTCCGGCCACCTCGGCGACGTACTTGGGGTAGGCGGACAGGCGCGTGAGAATGCCGTGGGCGTCCAGCTCGGGGTGGAACTGGGTGCAATAGACCGGGGCATCGTCAAACCGGTAGGCCTGATTCACGACCCTCGACGACGACGCCAACAGGGTAGCGTGGGGCGGCAGGGTTTCCACCAGGTCCTCATGGCCCATCTGCGCCTTGAAGGACGCAGGCAGGGACGCGAAGACGGGGTCGTCCCTGCCCGCGCGGGTCAGCACGATCTCGTGAGTCCCCACCTCGGCGCGGCCGATGTCGTGGACGACTCGTCCGCCCATGGCTGCGGCCATCGCCTGGAAGCCCCAGCACGACGCGAACGCGGGTACGCCCGAGGCGTGTACCTCCCGCAGCGAATCCAGCGCGGCATCGAGCCACGGACCCCCCTTTGCGGCGGAGTAGTCGCCGCTTCCGCCGAGCAGCACGAGGTCCACGCCCTCGAGGTCCCGGGGGTGCAGCAATCCTTCGAGCAGGTCGAAGACCTCGATGCGGGCGTCCCGGGGGGACAGGGCGCGGCCGAAAGACCGGATCTCGTGACCCGCCATGGAATCCCCGGGGTCGCGAACCTGGAGGAGGAGGCAACGGAGTGGTCTGGAGGCGGAGATCATTCTGCGTGTGGCTTGGGGGCCGGTGTCGGGCGGAGAGGCACGCTCCCGGCGGGACTCAGATGGCGGAACGCAGCAGGGCGGCCAGGTGATGCCGGTCCAGGGCCCCGGCTGCCTGCAGGGCTTCGTCACGGCTCGGTTCGATAATGATCACCGCCGTACGAACAGGGTCCTCATGGTCGGCCTGGTCGGTCGGGATGTAACACAGGCGGGCCCGGCAGGGATCGAGATCCTGTGCCTCTTCGACGAACTCGAGGTGTACGTCCCAGAATCTGCCCTCGTGAGTGAAGGTCGTGATGTGCATTCCCATGGACATGCTGGGGCTCACGTCGTCGGACGAATTGTCGGACGGATCGGACCGACCCGGGGGCATGGAACTCGGCTCCATGGAATGTAGTCTAGCGAACGAAGTGCCCGGCGGGGTAGTCCGAAGGCGGCTCGCACTGTAGCCGGATGGCGGACGCACCCCGGCTCGCGGTCTCGCCGCTTGCCGTGCTACCCTCCTGCTCGTTGACATCATCGCGACCGATTCCTACCTTCCGTCGGCCTTTCGGAGGCCGTACGAGACTCCCAACGAACCCTCAACCCGACCCACCGACGGGTCATCGATGCCTACCGCTCTAATGAAAAGGTTGTGGCTGGCGACTGGGGGGGGAGCTGTCCCGGCTCTCCTGGCTGTCTTTCTGGTCGGTTGCGGGCAGGTGCCGGAGGGCGGCTCGCCGACCGAGATCGCGGACGCGGGGGCGGAGTCCCAACCGATTCAATTCCCCCACGACACGCATGCGGGTCAGTTCCTGATCAACTGCCAATACTGCCATTTTTCGGCGGAACGGTCGGTCGACGCCGGGATACCGCCGGTCGCGACCTGCATAGGGTGTCACAGGGAAGGGATCGTCGACGGGAGGAACAGCCCGGAGGAGGTCGCGAAGGTCCGCGACTACTACGACTCCGGCACACCCATCCCGTGGAGGCGCATCTACAAGGTCGCCGATCACGTCAAGTTCCCCCATATGCGCCATGTCGCAGCGGAAGTCTCTTGCCAGACCTGCCACGGCCAGGTGCAGGAGATGGGCGTGCTCGAGGAGATGGCACCGGAATCGGGTGAGCTCAGGATGGGTTGGTGTGTCTCCTGCCACCTGGAGCGCGGGGCTTCCCGCGACTGCACGGTATGTCACTACTAGCCCGCGGCGGGAATTCATGAGCGACGGTCTCAAGCGGCGTGACTTCCTGAAGGTCGTCGGCGTCAGTGGTGCGGGGGCGGCGGCCGCGGGTTGCTCTACCGACAAGGTCGAGCGCCTGATCCCCTACGTGACGCCCCCGGAGGAGATTACCCCGGGGGTCGCGACGTGGTATGCGTCGGCGTGCGGCGAGTGCCCGAGCGGGTGCGGCATACGCGTCCGGACCCGCGAGGGTCGCGCGGTCATGATCGAGGGCAACCCGGACCACCCCGTCTCGCGGGGCGGAGTCTGTTCTCGCGGTGTCTCGGCGCTGCAGGGACTGTACAACCCCGATCGTGTGGCTACGCCCCTTCGTGCTGGAGCCAACGGCTTCGAGGCGATCATGTGGGACGAGGCCATGGAGCTTCTTGCGGACCAGGTGGGAACCGGTGGCCGCTCGCTGTTCCTGACGGGTCGGAAGGGGCCGACGGAAGGCGCCCTTCTGGATGACTTCGTGAATGCGGTGGGCGGTCGGCGCGTCATTCACGACGGCATGGACGACGGCGCGTTGCGCGAGGCCACGAACATCGCGTTCGGCGTGAACACCCTGCCCCGCTACGACATCGCCGCCGCCGAATTCCTCGTGTCTTTCGGGGCCGATTTCCTGGACACCTGGCTTTCGCCCGTGAAATTCGCCGCGGACTTCGCCGAGATGCACGGCGTGGACCATGAGGAAAAGGGCCAGTTCGTGTTTGTCGGGCCGCGCCTGTCGCTGACGGGCCAGAACGCCGACGAATGGGTCCCGGCCAGGCCCGGTTCGGAGGCGCAGGTTGCGCTGGCAATCGCCGGCGAACTGGTGCGTCGTGGGGCGGATGCCGGGCCCTATACCGAAATGGTCGCCGGGTTCGGCCTGGAAGACGCGGCGGAGGCCGCGGGAGTCGAGCCCGAGGCGTTGGCCGGACTGGCGGACCGCTTTGCCGAGCGTTCGTCGCTCGCGCTGGGGCCCGGGCTGGCAGGGCACCACGAGGGTGCCGCGGCCGCCAACCTCGCGGTCCTCATCCTGAACACCGCCGCCGGGAGCATCGGCCGGACCGTGCATATCGATGCCGTTGCCGACACGGAGGCGTCGTCGTACGGAGACTTGACAGAGGCGATCGCCGAGATGAATGCGGGGGCCTACGGTGTCGCCGTCGTGGCGGGAACCAATCCCGCGTATTCGCTTCCCGGGGCTTCGGGATTCCGCGACGCCTTCGCTGAAGTCCCCTTCAAGGTCGCGTTCACCACCGCGCTGGACGAGACTTCGGCGATGGCCGATCTGGTTCTTCCGGACGCCCACCCGCTCGAGTCCTGGGGGGACAGCCTGCCCGCTCCGGGAGCCTATTCGGTAAGGCAGCCCGTCATGCGTCCGGTACCCCTCTACGATTCCCGCCCGATGAGCGATGTGCTCCTCGACGCGGGCCGGCGGACGGGCCATGACTTCGGCGCTGCAACCTTCCACGATTACCTGCGTTCGGCCCACGACGCCTGGCTGGCCCAAAACGGCGAGAGCGCCGGCGTCGTCGGCGACCCCAACGCGCTGTGGCGGGAGCTCCTCAGGACCGGCTCCGTGTCCTACGCGGATCTGTCGCCGAAGGTCGCGTCCCTGCAGGCGCCCACGACCGCCGTCGACTTCGGTCTGCCCGGCTTCGCGGGCGAAGGCGACCTCACGCTGCTCGTCTACCCCTCGCCGCGGTTCGGTGACGGCACTCACTCGAACCGGCCCTGGCTGCAGGAGCTGCCCGATCCGGTCTCGAAGGTGATGTGGCAGTCGTGGCTGGAGATGAATCCGGCGACGGCCGAGCGGCTCGGTTTGCGGTCGGGTCACATCGTCAACGTCGCGTCGGCGGAGGGCTCGGTGGAACTGCAGGTGTGGGCCTACCCGGGAATCCGCGAGGACGCCGTAGCCATCGCGATGGGTGGGGGCCACACCGACTATGGCCAATTCGCCAACGGCAACGGGGTCAACCCCATGGCGCTGCTTCCGGCAACAACCGACGCGGGATCCGGGACGCTGGCGCTCGTTTCCACACGCGTCACCGTCGATGCGACAGGGGCGTGGAAGCGACTGGCCTCGACGGAAGGGTCCAGCGTTCAGGACGACCGCAACGTGACCCCGGCGGTGGCGCTTTCGGCGCTCGGCCACGGTGTCGAGGAGGGTGCCGAGGACGCGCACGATCAGTTGCGCGAGCTGCAGGAGGTCGGCGGATTCAGGCCCGTCGACACCGAAGGGCGCGCGGAGGACTACCCGCTGCCCGGCTCCGATTTCGGGCCGTACGGCGAAGACCACCCGCGCTGGGCGATGGCGGTGGACCTTGACAAGTGCACGGGCTGCGGCGCGTGCATCACGGCGTGCCAGGCGGAAAACAACATTCCGTGGGTCGGCGAGATTCAGGCCACCAACGGGCGCGAGATGCACTGGCTCCGGATGGAGCGGTACTACGAGACCGTGGACGCGTCGCACTCCGGTCCGGTGGATATTCGTTACCTGCCGATGCTGTGCCAGCACTGCAACAACGCCCCGTGCGAGCCTGTCTGTCCGGTGTTCGCGGCCTACCACACGCCGGACGGCCTGAACGCCCAGGCGTACAACCGCTGCGTGGGGACGCGCTACTGCGCCAACAACTGTCCGTACAAGGTCCGCGTCTTCAACTGGTACCGGTACACGTCCGAGAACATCCCGGAGCCGATGAACTGGCAGTTCAACCCCGACGTGACCGTCAGGGACAACGGCGTGATGGAGAAGTGCACATTCTGCGTGCAACGGATCAGGGAGGCCGGGAACCGGGCGGCGGTGGAGGGACGCGAAGTGCGGGACGGCGAGGTGAGGACCGCGTGCCAGAGCGTTTGCGCCGCGGATGTCATCACCTTCGGGAACATCAAGGACCCGCAGTCGCGCGTCGCGGCGGTCGCGAGGGACGAACGGGCCTACCGGGTGCTGGACGAGATCATCAACACGCAGCCGGCGGTCCACTACCTCAAGAAGGTCACGCATCACGACGTGGACGAGGGCGGGCACTAGGCGATGGCCACCGCTGACCTGACGAGCCGGGGCGCGCTCCCGAACCCCGACGTGCAGAAGTACGAGGACGTCAACCGCGATGTCCTCAAGGTTCTCGGCAGGCCCGGCAAGGGATGGTGGGTGCTCTTCTCGATTGCTGCCGCGGGGGTGGGACTGTTCCTGACCTCCTGGTTCTACCAGATCTACAAGGGACTCGGCGTCTCCGGGCTGAATGCGCCGGTGGGGTGGGGCGTCTACATCACCACCTTCGTGTTCTGGGTCGGTATCGCGCACTCGGGCACGCTGATTTCGGCGATCCTTTTCCTGTTCCGTGCTCCATGGCGGCAGGCGATCTACCGTGCCTCGGAGGCGATGACCGTCTTCGCGGTCATGACGGCCGGCCTCTTCCCGTTGATCCACGTGGGCCGGGTGTGGCACGCCTACTGGCTGGTCCCCTACCCCAACTCGCGCTTCCTGTGGCCGAACTTCAGGTCGCCGCTGGTGTGGGACGTCTTTGCGATCACGACCTACTTCACGGTGTCCGCGGTCTTCTTCTACCTGGGCACGATTCCCGATCTGGCGGCGGCGCGGGACCATGCGCGCGGCCTGAGGAAGAAGTTCTACCAGATCATCTCGCTGGGCTGGCGGGGGACCGACCGCGAGTGGCACCACTTCTCGAAGGCGTACATCTACCTGGCCGCGCTCGCCACGCCCCTGGTGCTGTCCGTGCACTCCGTGGTGTCGTGGGACTTCGCCATGGCGATCGTTCCCGGGTGGCACACGACGATCTTCGCGCCGTATTTCGTGGCCGGCGCGATCTTCTCGGGGGTGGGCCTCGTCATCACGCTGGCGGTTCCAATGAGGAAGTTCTTCGGCCTGGAGGACTACCTCACGGTCAAGCACTTCGAAGCGATGGCCAAGTTGTGCATGCTGACCAGCGCCATCGTCCTCTACGCGTACCTTACCGAGTTTTTCCTGGCGTGGTACTCGGCCGAGCCACCGGAACGCGGCTCGTTCTGGAACCGTGCATTCGGCCATTACTGGTGGGCGACCTGGATCATGCTGACGTGCAACGGACTGGTGCCGCTGATGCTGTGGTTCAAGCGGGTGCGAACGTCGATTTCGGCGTTGTTCGCGATCTCGATCTTCATCAACATCGGGATGTGGTTCGAGCGCTACGTGATCATCGTGACATCGCTGTCGCACGAGTATGAACCGTGGGCGTGGGGTCTGTACCGGCCGTCGGTCGTCGAGATGGGCATCCTGATCGGGAGTTTTGCGTGGTTCGGCTTCTGGTTCCTTCTCTTCACGCGACTACTGCCGCCGGTAGCGATCGCCGAGATGAAAGAGGTGGTCCCGCCCCCGTTGCGGCGCCGCAAGGAGGCCGTGCAATGATCGGAGCGAAACGGCGCCAGGGACATCGCGGCTTCTTCGCCCTGTTCGAGCACCTCGATTCGACAATCGAGGCCTGCAAGGCGCTCAGGGGCGCGGGGTACAAGGGCTTCCGCGCCTATGCGCCCCTTCCGGAGCACGATTTGCTGGAGGAGGGGCTGGCGCTGAAGCACAGTCCCGTGCGGGTGTTTACACTGGCAGGGGGGCTGACCGGAGCGGCAACGGGCTTCGCCTTCACCGCCTGGACGTCCATGGACTGGCCTCTCGTGACGGGCGGCAAGCCGATCCTGTCGATGCCGGCGTACGTGGTCATCGCCTTCGAGTGTGCGATCCTCTTCGGGGCGCTGTCGACCGTGATCGGCCTCTTCATCAACGCCGGGCTGCCGAATTTCCGTAGGATGGTCGCCTATCACCCGGAGTGCTCAAACGGCTCGTTCGGCGTATACGTCACCGCGCCGCATGCGAGGGCGGAGACGGTCAGGGAACTCCTGACCGGTTTCGAGCCCTCTGAACTGCGGGAAGATCCGGAGGGGTTCGATGTCTAGCCGTCGCCCTGAGGCGAGCGCAGGGGCGCGGAGGCCAGGCGCAGGCAAGGGGCGGCTTCCCGCCGGGACGATCATCGCGCTGGCGCTTGCCGGACTGGGGGCCGGTGCATGTGTGCCCCTCGACGACTTCATGGGCGAGGTCTTCGGGCGCAGCATGCGGGACCAGCCGTCCTTCGATCCGTACGAGAACACACTGCTGCCGCCGGAGGGGACCGTGCCGCTGTCGGCCGGGAACTACCCGGCGGGATTCCATGAAGTGAATGTGGGGCAGCCGGAGGGCAGCACGGACGTGCCTCCGCCCTTCACCGAGCTCGACATGGCCGACAATCCGGTAGTTGTGGACAGTCTTACCAATCCCGTGCCCGCCACGCCCGAGTCGCTGGCACGCGGGGAGCAGCTGTACGAGCGCGTCTGCATCGTCTGCCACGGGCCCGACGGCTCCGGAACGACCGGCTACATCTACGAGGTGCACCCGACGATGGCCGCGCACCCGCTCCAGGGCGACGTGGCCAGGGCTCGAAGCGACGGGTACATCTACGGAATAATCCGGGTCGGGCGCGTCCTGATGCCCGCGTACGGGCACCAGATCGCCCACTACGACCGGTGGCACATCGTCAACTACGTGCGCCAACTGCAGGGGCTGGGGGCAGGCGTCACCGACGGCGAGGCCGCGAACTGACATGGCCCACCACTCGATACCCCGCGAGGTCCCGCTCCGTTATCTGGGGCGTGGCACCATGGCCACGATGGTTTTGCGGCTCATGGTGTTCGTTGGCGTGCTGTCGTTCTTCGTCACCCTGTCGAGGGATTCGGCGCTGGCGTGGAAGTCCTACGTCGTCAACTGGAACTACTTCGCCTCGATCGCCCTGGGCGGTGTGATCGTCGCGGCGGTCACGTGGATCACGAAGGCGAAGTGGAACTGGTCGGTGCGGCGCATACACCACTCCTTCGCGGCGTATCTGCCCATTGCCTTCGTCCTCTTCGTGCCCATGCTGCTCAACCTGCGGGCGGACTACTTCCCGTGGATCGAGATGATGGCCGACGATCCGATCGTGCAGAAGAAGGCGGCCTACCTGAACGTCCCCTTCCTGGTGAGCCGGAACCTCGTGGGGGTGGCGGCACTCTTCGCGATGGCCTGTGGCTTCGTGTACCTGGCGGTGCGGCCCGACCTGGGCCGTGCAGGGGCGGCGCGGACGGCGGTCGAGCGCGAGAAGAAGCGCAGTTGGTGGCACCAGCAGTTCACGCGCGGATGGGTGGGGCAAGCGGCTGAAGAAGACCGCAGCTATCATCGCATGGCACGCATGGCTCCCCTGCTGGTCATCGTATACGCGACCGTGATGACCATGCTGTCCTTCGACTGGGCCATGTCGCTCGAGCCGCACTGGTTCTCGACCATTTTCGGTGCCTGGTTCTTCATGGGCGCGCTCTGGGGCGGCTTTGCGGGGACGGCGGTCGCGGCGGTGTGGCTGAAGCGCAGGGACCGGGTCTTCAGCGAGCACGTGGGGCGGTCCACGCTCTGGGATCTGGGCAAGCTCACCTTCGCCTTTGCGGTGTTCTGGACCTACCTGTTCTGGTCGCAGTACATCGTGATCTGGTACGGGAAGCTTCCGTGGGAGCAGGCGTGGATCAACACGCGGGCGGGCGATCCGTGGGGCGGTCTCTCGGCGCTGGTGATCGTACTGTGCTTCGTCGCGCCGTTTGCGGGGCTGCTGGGTGCGCGGCCGAAGAAGACGCCGCTCATCTTGCAGGGTTTCGCCACGGTGGTCCTGACCGGGCTGTGGCTGTGGCACTACATGCTGATCTTCCCGTCGCTGCACCATGAGGGGGACGTGGTGTTCTCGGTGTGGACGCCGGCGATCGGGCTGATGTTCCTGGGCCTGTTCCTGATGGCGGTGCGGTGGTTCCTGGGGACGTTCCCGGCGGTGCAGATGTGGCAGCCGCCGGTGGATCCCGAGCCGCTGGAGGCGGAGGGGTAGGATCCGGGGGGAGGCGACGGCCGGACTGGCCGTGTCGGTGTCGCTAGGAGGAACCCGGCGCCTCGGCGCTGACCGCCGGCAGGATCCGATCCCGCCACGCGACCCAGCTGGACAGTTCCGGCGACTCGTGCAGCGTCCACCCGTTGAACACCGTGATCAGGTCGTATTCGGGAATGACGTGCAGGAACTGGCCCCCGTAACCGTTGGCGGCGAACACCGTCGCCTTGCCGTCTTCGTGGAGTGGCACCCACCACTGGTACCCGTATCCCGTGTCCGCGCGATCGTTGTCCGGATTGACGTCCGGGACGACCGGCGACGTCGACGCCTGCACCCACTCCCGCGACACGATCTGGCGACCATCCCACACGCCGCCGCGCAACATCAGGTAGCCGATGCGGGCGAGGTCGTGGGTGGACAGGTAAAGCCCGCCCTCGGAGTCGATTTCGCCACCCGGCGTGACCTTCCAGTAGAAGTCGTCGATCCCGACGGGCTCGAATAGGTGTTGCCGCGCCCAGAGATCCAGCCGCTGTCCGGTCGCCTCGCGCACGATCTTCCCGAGGAGGACGCTCACGCCGTCGTTGTAGTCGAAGCGGGTGCCGGGGTCGGTTCCCACGGGACGGCCGACCACGTAGTCGATCCAGGCGTCGCTGGCTTCGAGGACCACCGTCGGATGCGTGTCGTCGTCGTAGGTCTCCCCCGGGATCGCCCAGTCGATCCCGCTGCGCATCGTGAGAAAGTCCTCCAGGGAAGTACCCGCGCGGCGTGGATCGGACAGGTCGGCGCCATGGGCTTCGAAATACGGCCACGCCGGCGCGTCCACGCCCGGGATGTGTCCGGCGTCCACCGCGATCCCGAAAGCGACCGACAATACGCTCTTGGTGACGGACTGGAGGGAATGAAGGTGCGTATCGCGGTACAGCGGGTGCCAGGAGGGATGGTCGTAGTTGAACTGGTGATCGACGGTGTCTTCCTGAGCCGCGAGGAGCTCCGCATACGCCTCGCCGTGGTCCCAGTGATGGTCGGCGATCACCCGGCCGTGACGGATCAGGAGGAGGTGGTCGATGAGGCCGTAACGCCCGGCATCGATGTCGGCCACCAGCGCATCGATCGCGGCAGGGTCCACGCCTTCGGCCTCCGGGGTGGAAACGGGCCATTCCTCACCGGGCCAGCCGGGCTCGTCCGAAGCCCCGGACCCGTGCGGGTCGCCTGGGGCACACGCCGCGATGAGCACCAGCGCCGTGAGCACCGGTCCCGTGTGCCGTCGGTTGGGGGTGTGGTGGTCCCGGGGGGCCGCGGCGCGACCGGTTCGCCGTGTGGGGATTCGTCTCGTCGCCATTTTGCTCCTCGTTTTGGTGAACGTCCGCATTGGCCCCGGCCCGCGTCAGGTCCCGGATGATTCCCGGTCGATCCGGTTCCGCACTTCGTACCCCATCGATCGGATCAGGCGTGCCTCGTGGGCGTCCAGTGTTGTGCGGCCGAAGACGGTGCGGACCGTTCTCATCACGCTCTCGGCCTTTCGCGCCTTGAAGAAGTCGACACGGTCCAGTCCCTGCTCGAGCGCTCCGAACATTTCCTCCATTTCCCCGTGGGTGGCGGGGCCCAGCGAGCGCTTGCCCACAGGCAGGCTCTCGGCCTCTCCGGCGCCGGCGAGAAAGAGCTCGTAGGCGATGAGGAGCACGGCCTGGGCCAGGTTCAGCGACGAATACTCCTGCGCGGTGGGGATGACCGCAACCTCGTCGCAGCGGTCGAGGGCTTCATTGGAGAGCCCGCGGTCCTCCCGTCCGAAAACGATGGCCACATTCCCCTCCCCGGCACGCCGTAGGATACGCGGGGCGAGCTCACGCGGCCGACGGTAGTTCCGCTGCGCGGTGCGCGGGCGGGCGGACGTGCCGACGACGTAGGTGGCGTCGGCGAGTGCTTCCTCCAGTGATCCGGCCCGCTCCACGGATTCGACGATGTGCTCGGTACGATGTGCGATCCCCGTGATCCGCCAGGGGTCGAACTCGGCCGGGTTCACCACGGTGAGCCGCCGGAGTCCCATGTTGGCCATCGCCCGGACGGCCGCCGCGATGTTCACCAGGTCCTGGGGCTCGTGGAGGACGATGCTCAGCCTCATGCGGGGGCGTCCTCGGGTTGGACGAGGCCCGCCGTCACCACTGTCGCCATGGCGATCAGGAGTGCGCCGGCAAGATACGGGAATGCGAGGCGGACATCGAAAAGAGCTCCGGCCATGGTCGGCCCCATCACCCTGGCAAGCGACCCGACGCTCTGGCCGATGCCCAGTACCGCGCCCTGCCGCTCGGGGTCTGCCGCGCGCGAGAGGAGGCCCAGCGCGCTCGGAACCGCGCCGCCGTAGCCGATGCCGATCAGGATCAGTCCAGCCAGCAGGACGGGTGTGGTGGAGGAAAGGCCCACGAGGATGAGGCCGAGGGCGAACGGGAACGCACTCGTCCTGAGAAGCCGGCGTTCGCCGAGGCGCGGGACGAGTCTCCGCACGATGCCGCCCTGCACGATCACCGACACGATGCCGAGAAGAGCGAAGAGGTAGCCTGCCTGGCGCGCCCCCATCGCGAACCGCTCCGACGACAGCAGTGACAGGGTCGGTTGCAGGGTGGAGAAGGCCATGGTGATGCAAAGGTAGCCGAGGAGGGTGATCCGGATCTGCCGGGACGACCGGGCCTGGTCCAGGGCAGCGCGAAAGTCGAAGCGGGAGGTGGTGCCGGCTGAGCCGCGGGGCCGCGTTTCGGGGAGCAGGACGAGCGCAGCCAGTGCGTTGACGAGGCACAGGGCGGCAGCGGTGTATCCGGGGGCGGTGGGGGCGCCTGGCGACACCCCGGACAGGAACCCGCCGAGGGCCGGTCCGACTACGAAGCCGAGTCCGAACGCGGCGCCGATCAGTCCCATGTTCCCGGCCCTCCGGGAAGGGGGTGTCACATCGGCGATGTAGGCCTGGGCCACGGGGATGGTCGACCCCCCGATTCCCCCCACGATCCGGGACAGGAAAAGCATGGCCAGCGAATCGGCGCGCGCGAAGACGACGTACGCAAGCGCGCTTCCGAGCAGCCCCAGAACGAGCACCGGACGGCGTCCCAGGCGGTCGGAGACGCGTCCCCAGAGTGGCGCCATGACGAACTGGACCGCCGAGTACACGGTGACGAGGAGCCCGACCTGGAGGCCGTCGGCGCCGAAGTCCCGCGCGTAGAAGGGGAGCAGCGGCAGGACGATCCCGAAGCCGATGAGATCGACGAGCACGGCAAGGAACAGGACGCCCAGGCGACCCCGCCCGGAAGCGTCGCCGGTGGAGTGCAGCGGGGTTTCTGCCACGGACCGCTATGCGTCCCTGTCGTCAACGTCTCCGGAATCGTCTTCGCGCCCCGCTCGGAGCGATCCCTTGAAGTTGCGAATCCCGGAGCCCAATCCCTTTGCGATCTGCGGCAGGCGCTTTGCGCCGAAGAAGAATGCGAGAATCAACAGCACGAAGAGGAGTTCTCGGATGCCTAGGCCAGGCACGGCGCCTCCTTGCGCGGGCCCGCGCCCGCCGAAGCCACGGAAAGGACGCTTGCAACCAGCAGGCCGCCGGATCCGGAGCCGGTCGCCCCGATCGGGCCCGAGGCTGCCCTACCCACGGAGCAGGTCCTTTGCGATGGTCTGAAGTTGCATGTTGCTGGTTCCTTCGTAGATCGTGCCGATCTTCGCGTCGCGGTAGTATTTCTCCACGGGGTACTCCCGGGTGAAGCCGTAGCCCCCATGCAGATCGATGCAGATGGAAGATACCTCCTGAGCCATCCGCGACGCGAACAGCTTGGCCATGGCGCCCTCCCGGAGGAACCGCGAGCCCTGATCCTTCAGGCGGGCGGCGTTGTACACCATGAGCCGGGCCGCCTCGATCTCGGTGGCGATCTCGGCGAGCTGAAACTGCACCGCCTGGAACTCCGCGATGGGCCGGCCGAACTGCTCCCGCTCCTGCACGTACTTCGCCGTGTGATCGAAGGCCCCCTGGGCAAGCCCCACCATCTGCGCGCCGATCCCGATCCGTCCTTCGTTCAGGGTCTCGATCGCGACCTTGTAGCCCTGGCCGGGCTCCCCCAGCACGTTTTCGCGGGGCACGCGCACATCGTCGAGCACCAGTTCGGTGGTCGACGAAGCGCGGATCCCGAGCTTGTCTTCCTTCTTCCCGACCGAGAAGCCGGGCATGTCCCGCTCGACGATGAAGGCGGTGATTCCCTTGTAGCCCATCTCGGGCTCGACGTTGGCGAAGATGATGAAGAGTCCTGCCTCGGCGCCGCTGGTGATCCACATCTTGCGCCCGTTGAGGACCCAGTCACTCCCGTCGCGGACGGCCCGCGAAGCGAGAGCGAAGGCGTCGGAGCCGCTGCCGGCCTCCGAGAGCGCGTAGGCACCGACGGTACCCGAGGCCAGCGGAGGAAGGTGACGGCTCAGTTGCTCCGGCGTGCCCCAACTGAGAAGGGCATTGTTGACCAGGGTGTTCTGGACATCGACCAGCACCCCCACAGAGGGGTCTACTCGCGACAGTTCCTCCACCACCAGCACCGCGGTAAAGAACGAGCCCGCGGTACCCCCGAAGTGCTCGGGGATTTCCATTCCCATGAAGCCGAGTTCGAACAGGAGGGAGATGAGATCGGAATCGATGTGCCTGGCCGCTTCCATGCGGGATACGCGGGGTGCCACCTCCGACTCCGCGAAATCGCGGGCGGCCTCGCGAAACATGGCCTCGTCCTCGGTGAGCGCGGTCAGCGCTGGCGGATGGGTCAGCGTCGTCATCCCCTCTCCAAAGTCGGGGTCGCCAATGGGCGGTGCCGGGCTATGGCCCCGAGCATATCGAATCACTCAAAGCATGATAATCTAACTCGGGGCCAATCGTTCCGCATTGCAGCGAGCGGGCGCAGCCTTGACGCCTTCGCCTCCTCCGGCTTTTTTTCTGGCGCCCACAACCGGTTGAGACCGATCCTACAGCGGAGACGGCAATGTCCGAGATTCCCGAGGGACTCTGGTACACCACGGAGCACGAATACCTGCGAGAGTCCGACGAGACCAACGTTTACTATGTCGGGATTACCGACTATGCCCAGGGTGAATTGGGTGACGTGGTCTACGTGGAGCTTCCCGAACCGGGGGAATCGTTCGCGCCCATGGAGACATTCGGCACCATCGAAGCGGTGAAAGCCGTGAGCGATCTGTTTTGCCCTCTGGCCGGTGAGATCGTCGGCGTGAACGAGGCGCTTGACGACGATCCGGAACTCGTCAATACGGACCCTTACGGCGAGGGATGGATGATCCGCCTGCGCCCCGACGACGCCGAGGAAGTGGACATGCTGATGGACGGTGCCAGCTATGGAGCGCACATCGGCGAATAGAGAGGCCGGAAGTCCTCGCGGAGTCTGACAGCCCATGCCCACCCCAATCAATCACGCGCCCGACTTCGCCACCAGGCATCTGGGCCCCACGCCTGACGACGTCGCCGAAATGCTCGATGTCGTGGGTTGCGAGAGCATCGACCACCTCATGGGCGAGACCGTTCCGGATCCGATCCGGTTCCAGGGACCGCTTCGTATTCCCGAGGGCGTCCCGGAAGCGGAGTTGCTTGCACGGGTCCGCGAGATCGCTTCGGCGAATGAGGTCTGGCGAAGCTACCTGGGGATGGGGTATTCGGGAACGATCACGCCTGGGGTAATCCAGCGGAACATCCTGGAGAACCCGGGCTGGTACACCCAGTACACACCCTATCAGGCCGAGATCGCACAGGGTCGCCTGGAGGCGCTCCTCAACTTCCAGACAGCAGTCATCGACCTGACCGGACTTGAGATCGCCAACGCGTCGCTACTGGACGAGGGAACGGCGGCGGCCGAGGCCATGTCCATGCTTTTCGGCCAGGGACGGAAGCGCCGGGGACACGTCTTCCTGGTGGCCGAGGACTGTCACCCGCAGACGATTGCGGTCGTGCGGACCCGCGCGGAACCCCTCGGGATCACGGTTCGCGTGGGGCCGAGCCGGGACTTCGCCTTTGACGAGTCCGTCTTCGGGGTGCTCGTGCAATACCCGGCAACGGACGGCGGCGTACACGACTACCGGGACCTTTGCAAGGCCGCCCACGCCGCAAACAGCCACGTAGTCGTGGCCGCGGACCTCCTGGCGCTCGTCGTGCTCACTCCGCCGGGAGAATTCGGCGCTGACGTGGCCGTTGGGAACACTCAGAGATTTGGTGTCCCGATGGGCTATGGCGGCCCTCACGCCGCCTACATTTCCTGCCGGGAAGAGTTCAAACGGCAGCTTCCCGGGAGGATTATCGGGGTCGCGGTCGATGCGCACGGGGAGCCGGCGCTGAGAATGGCCCTGCAGACCCGCGAACAGCATATCAGGCGCGAGCGGGCGACCTCCAATATCTGCACGGCGCAGGTGCTTCTGGCCGTGATGGCGGGAATGTACGCGGTGTACCACGGGCCGGAGGGGCTCGCGCGCATCGCCGGCCGCGTCCGCAAGCAGACCGCGACCCTCGCGCGTGGCCTGGAGGCGGCGGGCCACGAGATGGTTCACCGGGACTTCTTCGACACCCTCCGGGTGCGGCCGGCCAAGGGGGCCGAGGCCGTTCTCGCGGCCGCGAAGGAGGCGCGCATCAATCTGCGTGACTTCGGTGACGGAACGATCGGCGTCGCTCTCGACGAGACCGTGACGCCGGCCGACCTCGACGATCTCCTGGCCGTGTTCGGTGCCGGAGGTTCAGCCACCGGGCTGGCGGCTTCGTTCGAGCCCGCAAGCTATCCGGCCGACATTGTGCGCTGCAGTCCGTTCCTCACCCATCCGGTCTTCAATTCGTACCACTCGGAGACCGAGATGCTGCGGTACATCCACCGGCTGGAGTCGCGCGACCTCTCGCTCAACACGAGCATGATCGCCCTCGGCTCGTGCACCATGAAGCTCAACGCCACCACCCAGATGACGCCGGTGACGTGGCCCGAGTTCGGGGGGCTCCACCCCTTTGCCCCCGTGGAGCAGGCCAGGGGCTATGCGCGAATCATGGCCGATCTGGAGGGTTGGCTTGCCGAAATCACCGGGTTGCCGGCGGTCTCGCTTCAGCCGAACTCGGGGGCACAGGGGGAATACACGGGGCTCCTGGTGATCCGGGCGCGCCACCGCGCGCTCGGTGACCTGCACCGCAACATCTGTCTGATCCCGTCTTCCGCACACGGAACCAACCCCGCGAGCGCGGTGCTGGCGGGGATGAAGGTGATCGTCGTCCGCTGTGACAATCGCGGCAACGTGGACGTGGCGGACCTGGAGGCGAAGGCTGTCCGGCACGCCGAGCGGCTGGCGGCCGTCATGGTCACGTATCCGTCGACCCACGGCATCTTCGAGGAGGAGATCCGCAACATCTGCGACATCGTCCACCGCAACGGCGGCTACGTGTACCTCGACGGCGCCAACCTCAACGCGCAGGTGGGGCTTTGCCGCCCCGGCGACTACGGCGCGGACGTCATTCACATCAACCTGCACAAGACCTTCGCAATCCCGCACGGCGGCGGCGGTCCCGGCATGGGCCCGATCTGCACGACCGCCGAACTGGCCCCCCACCTGCCCGGCCACCCCGTCGTGCCCGTCGGCGGGCAGGCCGCGATAGGGGCGGTCGCGTCGGCGCCCTGGGGGAGCGCGAGCATCCTGCTCATCTCCTGGGCGTACATTGCGCTGCTCGGGCGGGACGGCGTCACCGACGCGACCAGGACCGCGATTCTCAACGCCAACTACATGGCGATGCGTCTGGAGGACCACTTCGACATCCTCTACTGGTGGGGAAGCGGGAGCGGCCGGGTGGCACACGAGTTCATCATCGATCTTCGCCCGCTCAAGAAGGCGACCGGCATCACCGAGGAGGATGTGGCCAAGCGTCTCATGGACTACGGCTTCCACGCGCCGACGATGGCGTTTCCGGTCCCGGGGACGATCATGATCGAGCCCACCGAGAGCGAATCCAGGGCGGAACTGGACCGGTTCTGCCAGGCCCTGATCTCGATTCGGGCCGAGATCGAACAGGTCGAACTGGGACTCCAGGACCGGACCGACAATGTCCTCAAGAACGCGCCGCACACGGCCCGGGTGGTGACCGCGGACGCCTGGGACCACGGCTATACGCGCGCGCAGGCCTCGTTCCCCGCGCCGTGGCTGAGGGAGCACAAATTCTGGCCCCATGTCGGGCGCGTGAACAACGCCTGGGGCGACAGGAACCTCATCTGTGCCTGTCCGCCCATCGAAGCGTACCAGACCCCGGAGGCGGCCCGCCGATGAGGCGGCCCCCGTCCGCATACACCCTCGATATTCCGCGGGAGGCGAACCCTTGGCGAAGCTGACATTCCACGGCCAGTCCACCTTCACCGTCGACATGGACGACGGGACCCGCCTGGTGATCGATCCATTTTTCGACGACAACCCCGTCGCGGACATCAAGCGCGCGGAGGCCGGTGCCGTCGACTACATTCTCTGCACGCACGGCCACTACGACCACTTCGTCGACGCCATTCCGCTGGCCCGGGAGACGGACGCCACCCTGGTGTCCACCTTCGAGATCGTCTCGTTCGCCGAGACCCAGGGAATCACCAAGGGGCACCCGCTTCACATCGGCGGCGGCTACGACTTCCCCTTCGGCCGTGCGAAGATGACCGCGGCGCTCCACGGGGGGCAGGTTCACGGCGACACCACGGGGCAGTTCACGACCGTTCCCGGAGGGTTCCTTCTGCACCTCGACGGCAAGCGGATCTACCACGCGGGGGACACGGCCCTGCTCATGGACATGCAACTCCTCCGCGGGAAGGTGGACGTGGCGATCCTGCCCATCGGCGACAACTTCACCATGGGACCGGAGGATGCGGCCGAGGCCGTCGGCTTCATCGATCCGGAGGTGGTGATCCCGATGCACTACAACACGTGGCCCGTGATCGAGCAGGATCCCGAGAGGTTCCGTGACCTGGTGGGTGACCGCGCAAGAGTTGAAGTCATGAACCCGGGAGACGTGTTTGCTCCCTGAACGGGGCCCTGCCAGCGCCCCCTCCGCGAACGGCTCAGGCTCGCTGACGTGGCGGGTCATCGTCGACGAGGCGCTCCCCGGGTCGGCGAACATGGCTCGCGACCACGCGCTCGCCGCCTGCGTGCGTCCCGGCGCCGGGAGCGTGCGCTTCTACCAGTGGGCTCCGGCGACGCTGTCGTTCGGCCGAAACGAGCCGGTCACGGTGGGTTACCGTGAACTCCTGCGCCGGCATCCCTTGATGGGTGTGGTGCGTCGGCCGACCGGCGGGCGCGCGGTCATCCACGACGGCGAACTGACCTACTCGATCGCGGCGCCGGTCCGCACCTTCGGGGCCCTGCGGCTGGCCTACCGGAAGATCAACGAGGGCTTGATGGAAGGGCTGCGCCGACTTGGCGTCGACGCGACGGGGGCGACCGGCCGGTCTCTTCCGCCCGATGCCGGGCCGTGCTTTCTGGAGCCCGCGGAGGGTGAGGTGGTGGTTGCCGGGCGCAAGCTGGTCGGAAGCGCGCAGGCGCGGATAGGTGGAGCGCTGCTGCAGCATGGTTCGCTCCTCCTGACCGCCGACCAGGAGGCGCTCTTCCCCGGGGCGCCCCCCGTCGGGCCCGTGACTCTCGCCGAGGTGCTGGGCGACATACCGCCGTGGGAGCATCTCGTCGAAGCCTTCAATGCCGGGTTTTCGAGTGTGTTCGGCGGGAAGTGGGTCCGCTCCGCGCTGACCGAACGTGAGGCTGCCCTAGCGGCAGAACTTGAAAAGCGGTACGGTTCGCAGGGTTGGACCTGGCGGCGGTGACGAGTCTTCGGCGCGGCTTCCGCGCCAGTCCGGAGGCATCGGTCGGACCCGTGCGTGCGAAAAGATTTGACAGCCCCGCATTCGGGGTACATAATGGCAAGCCTTGCAGAACGGGCCTTCGGGCCCGAGACTCCATTGTCGTCGCGCTGGAGAGCGCGGCGCCCTCCGTCCACTAACAGAGCACCAAAAAGCGGGAGGAACCGTTGGCCACCTTGATGACCATCTTCGACGCACTTCAGCTTCCCGAGCTGGAAGTAGATCTCACCTTCTCCGAATGGATGGCACAGATTTGGGTCGATGCCGGCATCATGCGCTGGCCGCTCGGTGCCTGTGTCGCGATCGGGGCCGTGGTGATCATCTGGAAGTTCTTCGACGTCTTCATGAAGAGCACTGCCACGAGGAAGATCCTCCGGGAGGTGGACGAACTCCTGGCGCAGAGCCAGCTTAAGGATGCCCTGGAGCTGACGCGCGAATCCAACGCGCCGGCCGCCAATATCCTCCACGCCGGCCTCGAGCGGAGTGACGAGGGCACCGACCGCGTGATGAAGGCCATCGAGAACCAGGGGCTCATCGAGCTTTCCAAGCTGGAGAGCGGGCTGGTCATCCTCGCCACCCTGACCAATGTGGCCCCGCTCCTCGGATTCCTCGGGACGGTGATGGGCATGATCGAAGCCTTCCAGGCGATTGAGCTTGCGGGCGAGGTGGATGCGACCACGGTTGCGGGCGGGATCAAGATCGCCCTCACGACGACGGCGGCAGGTCTCGCGATCGCGATTCCGGTGAGCATCGCGCACAACTACTTCGTTTCGAGGATCGACAGCCTCGTCATCGACATGGAGGAGTCGGCGCAGAAGATGATCGACGCCGTCTTCTCGATGCAGGTGGGCCGGGCGGCCGGGGACTGATCCCCGCAGGCTCGACAGGCTGACAGAGGGTTGGAGAAGCCCGGCGCGCTGCTACTGGCAGTCGTCGGGCTCTTCAGCTTCTGGGCCAACCCCCTCGCCGCACAGACGGACTCCTCGCATCGGCAGGAGTCGGAAGTCCCCGACTCGGTCCGGAGGGATCTTGGTCACGGCCGCTTCTGGAAAGCCAGCCGGGCTCTTCGCATACACCTGAATCCCGTCGAGTCGGCGTCGCTTCAGGACCGGATGGTGCTGGCCGAAGCCGAAGCCGGATGGAAGAACTGGGAAGGTGCCGTCGCTGCGCTCTCCGTGGCCGGATCGGATACCGCGGAGGTGCCCGCCCGACTCTGGTACATGCTCGGGGTCGCTCTGCAGGAATCCGGTGACGATCAGGAAGCCGCCGGGGCACTGGCCAGGTTCGTGGAGTCGGTCCCCCGGGGTTCGTCGTCCGGGCTGGCGGCACGCTCCCGTCTCTCCCGCGCGTTGGCCGAGACCGGTGCCGGCGGCGACGCGGTGGCCGCTACGGCAGAGTTGCATGTACGGTCACCTCTGGTGGGGGACTGGACCGCCCTGGAGGTAGCGCGGATACTCTCGCCGCGGAGCGAAGCGGAGGCGGTCGGTGAGGTGCTCGCACTCGTTGTCGACCCGTCCATCCGCCGAGCCGGGTGGCGCCTGGAGGTGGACGCGTGGGCGGCTTCGGGGGACCCGGCCCGGGCGTTGGAAGCGCTTGCCGCGGTGGACCGGACCGGTGACGGGCCGGCTACACCGGCCGCCATCCTCGCCATCGAGTGGCCATTGAGACTCGCGTTGGGGGACTCGGCGGGGGCGGTGGCCGCGATGGAAGGGCTGCTGCGCCTCACCACCCGGGGGAGCGCGGCCACGAAAGCAGCGATGGCCCACTGGGAGGTCGCGGTGGACTCGGGGCCCGAGATCCTGCGCCTTGTCGCCGTTGCCATGGGAAGCGGCGGCGAGTTCGGCCACGCGGTCCGGGCGTGGAGGCTGGCGGAGCGGAGAGGGGCGGTTCTTTCCGAGCGGGAGCGTATGGCACGGGCCCGCGCCTTCAACGGCAGCGGCGACCGGAACGGCGCGGTCGAGGCGTACAGGGAGCTTTCCGCTTCCGGCGACCCCTCGATCGCGGGGCCCGCCCTTCAGGCCTGGGCCGGCATTCGTACCCGCCAGGGCCGGTACGCGGACGCCCGTACCCTGCAGAACCGGCTGGTGGAGCGCTTCCCATCCCGTGCCGAGGCGCTGGATGTCGTCTTCTTCCGCGGCGACGATCATCAGGACGCCGGTCGCCTCGGCGAGGCTGTCTCACACTACCAGAGCGTCGTGTCGATGTCCTCCTCCGCGGACAGAGCCGGGCTCGCCAGAATGCGCTGGGCCCAGATCCACCTGGCCCGGGGCGAAGTGGAAGCCGCGAGGGAGGTCTTCCGCGCGTATCTGGCCGAGTTTCCCGACGGGCGTCGCTGGGAGGAAGCGAGCTACTGGGGCGCCCGCGCCGCGTCGATGGCCGGTGATTCGGCCGAGGCCCGTGCACTCCTTGCCCGGCTCCAGGGTGAGAGTCCGCTGTCGTACTACACCTTCCTGACGGATACACGGGACGGCGGGAGCTTTTCGCCCGACCTGTCCGGGAGTGGGCCCCTGCCGGATCCGGAGTGGCTGCCAGGTGAACTGGAGGCGCTTGCGCTGCTGGAAGAGGCCGGACTGGAGGACGGTGCAGCGGCCCGTGTCTCGGCCATGAGGACGGCGGCGGGTGACTCGGAAGAGCTTCTCCTCCGTCTCGCGGTCGCGTTGCACGAGGCGGGCCGCACGCTGGACGGCATCCGCCTCGGCCTGGAACTCCGGCGCCGGGGGCGGGACTGGGACCTCACGCTCGCGCGGGTCGTCTATCCCTTTCCGTACCGGGAACTCGTGACCGCACGGGCGGAGGAGCTGGGCCTCGACCCGTTCCTCCTGGCCGGCATCATTCGTCAGGAGAGCGCCTTCGTGCCGGCGATCGTTTCGCCGGCTGGGGCCATCGGCCTGATGCAGGTGATGCCCGCGACCGGGCGGCAGCTCGCCGGCCGGATCGGCCCGGGAGGGTTCCGTACCGAGACGCTTGAGACGCCGGAGCTGAACGTCCACCTGGGCAGCCGCTTTCTCGCCGACATGCTTCGCCGGTACGACAACGACATTCCCCTGGTCCTTTCTGCCTACAACGCGGGTCCCACCCGCGCCAACCGGTGGAGGACCTTTCCGGAAGCGGAGGACCCGCACCGCTTCACGGAACGGATTCCCTTCGGGGAGACCCGCGGGTATGTGAAGAACGTGACACGGAACCGGGCGCTGTACCGGTGGTTGTACGGAGGGCGGGGAGAGGGATGATCGAGACGGTCGGGCTCAGCAGGTATTTTGGCGAGAAGGCTGCGGTCCAGGATCTCGACCTGAGCGTGGAGCCGGGAGAAATCTTCGGATTTCTCGGCCCGAACGGCGCCGGAAAGTCCACGACGGTGAAGATCCTGACGTGCATGATCAAGCCGTCGCGCGGCTCGGCTCGCGTTGCCGGTTTCGATGTGACCAGGCACCCCATGGACGTCAAGAAGCGCCTCGGCTACGTGCCGGAAGCAGGGGCGCTCTACGAGGCGCTCACCGCTCGCGAGTACCTCACGATGGTGGCCAATCTGCGCGGCATTGAAGGCAAGTATGCCAACCGCAAGATCACCGAGCTGCTCGACCTCTTCGGCATGGTCGATGCTCTCGACCAGCTCCTTTCGGAGCATTCGAAGGGCATGAAGCAGAAGGTCCTGATCAGCGCGGCGCTGATGGGCAACCCCGAAGTGCTGTTTCTGGACGAGCCCCTGAACGGCATCGACGCCAACGCCGCGCTCGTGGTCAAGGAGTTGCTGCGCGAATTGGCTTCGAAGGGCAGGACGATCCTGTTCTGCTCCCATATCCTCGAGGTGGTGGAGCGGATCTGCACCCGGATCGTGATCATCGACCAGGGCCGCAAGGTTGCGGAGGGGACGGCCGCACAGATCGCCGCCGAGACGGGCACGACGTCCCTTGAGCAGGCGTTCGCGCGGCTCACCGGAGTTCGTGACACGGCGGAGGTTACGCGCGGGATGCTCTCCGCGCTCGATGCGCCCGAACGCGGTGCGAAAGACGAGCCGTGACGATCTTGCGGCGAGCGGTCGAGGCCCTCGGGGCCGACTACTCCCAGTGGCGGGTCCTGACCGGCGTAATGCTCAAGTGCGATCTCCGCTCTCCGAATGCCCTGCAGATGGGGTCGCCGCGGAAAAAGGGCGGCCGCGGTGCCAGGCTCCCGTGGGGGCCGCTGGTCATGTACGCCTTCTTCGGGATCCTCATCGCCGCGACCATCGAGGCCTTCATCGAGGCCACGGGGGGCGGGAGCCCGTCTCTTCCATCCGTACCGGTCGTTCACTTTTCCGGGGCCTTCGCGCTGTTTCTGATTTCGTCCCTGGTCGGCATGATCATCCTCGTCGACTTCAACTCGGTGGTTGTCTCGCCGGACGACTACCAGGTCCTCGCGCACCAGCCGGTCTCGTCGCGAACCTACTTCGTCGTCAAGGTCACCAACGTCCTGCTGTACACCGGCCTCGTGGGCGCACTGTTGGGGGCTCCCGCCGCGATCCTGTTTCTGTTCTGGGCGGGTCCGTTGCTCACGGCGGCCTGGGTGGTGGCGGTAATGGGCGCCGTGGTCTGGACGTCGCTGGCGATCGTCTGCGTCTATGCCGTTCTCGTGCACCTGATCCGCCCTCAACGATTGCGGCGCGTGCTCTCCTACGTGCAACTCCTCATGTCGGTCGCCGTATTTGCGCCCATGTTGCTCATGCGGACGTTTGACAGGATACCCCTGGTGGAGGCAGGTCCGCCGGCCGCGCTCATGCTCCTGCCGCCGACATGGTTCGCAAGCCTCCTCCCGCTGGCCGCCGGAGAGGGAAGCGCCACTACCGTGCTTGCCGTGGTCGCCGCATTCGGCACCATCGCGGTCCTGGTGCGCTACGCAGCAGGGAGGCTTTCTCTCTCCTACGCCGAACGGTTGGGCGCCATCGCTTCCGCGAGTGACACAGTGAGGCGCCCGGCACGGGACGGCGGCCTGACGATGCGGTGGTTCCCGCCCCGGCTGCGTGTCGTCGCGACCCTGATGCGTGGCCAGTTTCGCCACGACATGAGCTTCAGGCTGGCGGTGCTGAGCCTCGTGCCGATTACCGTGATCTACGTCCTGATGGGAGTGGGTGACGAAGGCCTCGGCGACCCCTTTGTCGAACTGGGCTTCGCGGCCGACGGCATGCCGTTGATCCACCTCGCGGTCCTCGGGATGCCGCTGGGCCTCATGGAGAATCTGTACAGGAGCGAGTCATTCAGGGCTTCCTGGATCTTCTTCGCATCGCCGGTGGACCGTGCCGGACTGATCAGCGGCACCGGCACCTGCGTGACGATTCTGTTCCTCGTCCCGTACCTCGCCGCACTGGCGGGGCTGTTGGCCTGGGCTTTCGGCGACCTCTGGCACGGTGTTGGCCACACCGTCGTCCTGGGACTCATCGTCCACCTGGCCATTCAGCTGCGCATCCTCGTGAACCCCCGTCTGCCCTTCTCACAACCGCCCCGCAAGGGCAGTCGGATGGGTGCCATGTTCGGGGTGATGCTCCTGGCCGGGTTGGCCATCGGAGTGTTGCCGCTCCTGTTGTGGGCCGTGTACGCGCGTGTGGAGTGGACGATCGCGATGATCCTGGTGCTGGCTGTCGGCGGCGTGCTCATGCCACGGTTCGTCACCGCGTGGATCCGTCCGCGCGTCGGGCAGCTGGAATTCACCGGCTGAAGGCCAGGGGACTCCGTGACGGTGGCACCCTGACGTAACGTCAGGGTTGGAAACCTGGTCTTTCCTCTGCCTGCTTGACGTCCCGAGCCGCACATCCCCATGATGGTTGCCGTGAGTGAGGCGGCGCGATCCCCGGGGGTCGTCCCGCCGAGCGGTATTCTTCACCAGGAGGTTTGCGGGAATGGCGAGAGGGACGGTCAAGTGGTTCAACGACGCAAAGGGCTACGGGTTCATCGCACGGTCGTCCGGAGACGACGTCTTCGTGCACTTCAGCTCGATTCAGGGCGAGGGGTTCCGTACCCTGGCCGAAGGCGAAGAGGTGGAGTTTGAACTACAGGAGACGGATCGTGGCCTGCAAGCGGCGAATGTGATCCGCGCCTGACGGAGACCTCGCCAATCTCGGCGCCGTCGCGACAGTGGTCGCGACGATGCATCCCGCCTGATACTCTTCGCTGGCCGGGGGTCGGCGGCCGCTAGTGGAGGATGTTGCGGGACTTGAGGTGGGCGACCACCGCTCCGAGCATGAGGGGGCGAATCCCGTACCGCACACCCGGTCCCCGCACGCGTCCCCGCTTCACGTCATCGCCGCCTTTGGTGACGATGACCTGCTGGTCCTGAAGCGACCCGAGGGTGTGCAGGCTCTCGGCCGGAGAGGCGCGCGTGACCGCGCGATACTCGCCGGCCGAAAGCGTCCCGTGATCCAGCATCGCCTTCAGCGCGAAGCTCTGGGTGAGGTCAAGCATCTCCATGGGAGGGCTGAGTGCCTCCAGGGGCTGCACCAGGAGGCTTCCCTCCACCGTCGTGAAGTCCGCCGATCGCAGCCAGTGGAAGAGCGCCAGCCGGATCGAACCCAGTGACGCGCGGTGCAGCCGCTCGAAGTAGTCCTTTTCGATGAGTTGCTGCTGCTTGTCGGTCCGGTGCATCCGGCGGGCCCGGTTGCGGAGTGCGTCTCGTCCGGCACGCGGCTGCACGTATTGGAGGGGGAGGCCGCTCCGCAGGTGACGGGCGGTGATCGCCTGCCTCAGTTGGTCGGCGGTCAACGGAGTGAGCGCGAGACGCTTGATGTCGCTGACGTAGTTGGGGGCGCGCCGGCGCACCAGCTGCCAGGCGGAAGACGTCAGCGAGACCATCCAGAAGACCCTGGACTCGGTCTGCGACATGAACGTCAGGAGCTTTTCGAAGAGCAGGGCACCGCCGGGCGTGCGGATGTGAAGGTGCTCCGCGCTCTCGATGATCACCAGGCGCGGGATCGTCGCGGCGGGTGCCTCCAGCACGCGTTCGGCCAGAGTGCGCAGATCGTTGGCCGCGCCAAGGCCGAGCCAGGAAGCGAGGAGCGCCGCGAGCTCGCCCTCTTCCTGAATCCGGTCGCGCAGGATGCGCCTGACACCGGTCGGGGCTTCGTCGCGAAGGTGGGTCGCGACGACGTTGAGGAAGCTGGTGATGCCCGCGCCGGGAGGCGCGATCACGATCAACGAGCCGGAACCACCCGTCGGCCAGCGCTTCCACAAGGCGGTGACATCGGCCAGGGCGTCGTCCCGGCCGGCGAGGAGCTGCGGGTCGGTCAGGGGATCGAACGCGAACAGCCGCCGATAGACGACCGGGAGGGTACGAACGAACTCCGCGGCGGATGCCAGCGTATGCTCGCTCAGATCCGTCACCGCACCGGGTGCGGGCCGGATGCCCAGCGTGGCTGCCACTGGCCGCAGACGCGCCGCGATCGCCCTCAGAATCGCCGACCCTCGGCGTCCCTGCTGCGCGAGGCGCTGCCGCCACTGCCGCCAGTCCCCGGCGACTTCGGTCACCAGGTAGGAGCGTGCATCCAGGTAGCCCGCGGTCAGCCGGTCGGCGGTGCCCCGGCGAATCAACCGTGCAACGCCTTCTTCGACGTCGTCGGTCACCCGCGCCGCCGCGGCCTCCAGCGCGTCACGGAGCAGTGTGCGGGCGACGTCGGCCTTGTGGCCCGCGCGGGTGAGACCGTCCGTCACCAGGATGAGCGTGCGGCCGGCGTCGTGATCCTCGCTGTCCGTCGACTCCCCGATCGCGGCCTCGTAACCGTAGTCGGTGACGTCGCAAAGCTCCGCGACCTCGGAGCGGACCCGGTCCATCGCACCGGCGATGACCGACGGCGCGGTGCGGATGCGCTCCATCCTGAGCGTGTCGAAGGCCTGAACGGCGACCTCGCGGACTTCCACGTTCCTCGCCTCGCCGCGGGGCCTGCGGATCACTTCTCCGGGCTCGAGGATGTCATGTAGCCCGAGACGCTCGGGAAGCTGCCGGCTCATCGCCTCGAGTTCCTCGACCGCCTTGTCGGCGTGGATGGTCAGAGCCCGGACAAAGCGCGCCGGATCCTGGAGGGTTCCGGCGGGTGAATTCAGTGCCGCGTCGGTTCGGCCCCGCTCCCGTTGGAGGGCTTCGCGGAAGCTGGCGGCGTCCGTGGGAAGGCGCGCCGCGTTTGCGAGACTCTCGCCCAGGCTGGTCTGCACGTCCGCGAGCACCGACTCCACCTCGCGGGCGGTCCCGCTCCATTTGTCGAAAAGTGTCCGGCAGATCGCCTCGGCGCTGCTCCTGGCCGCGAGGAGCCCCCGGTACAGCTCAAGGCGGGCCGCTGCTTCGCTCGCCCACCGGTCCCAGCGATGGGCCAGCGCATCGAGGTCGGTGACCGGAGCATCTCCGGATGGGGTTCCTCCCACAAAGGTTCCGGCCACGGCGATCTTCGCCGCCAGGGTATCGGTCAGGCCTCCGAAATCGTCCCCCGATTCCCGCCCCGTAACCCTCGTCATATCGTCGCGGAGCGCCTCCAGCTCGGCCTGCAGCGCCGCACCGGCGTCACGGTGCAGCGTGGGCGCGTCCACCTCGTGCTCCGGCCCCTGGGCGGGCTCGCGGGGCGGTGTCGCAAGCGCGACATCGATCCACCCGGACCACGCCCGCTCCAGACGAGCGAGCCACACCGCCCGGCTCCGCTGGCTCGTGCGAAAGGCGCGGACCTGGTGCGGGAGCACGGCGCGGTCGAGGTGCTCGGCCGCAACCCGCGCCACGGCAACGTCATGGACCTCTCGCCGCCACACGATCGGCCGCAGCGCCCGTGCCCAAAGCCGCTTGACGGCGGTCCATCCTCCCTGCCCGGCGTGCGGGTCGAGCGCGGTGGCGGAGACCGGTGCACGGGCCACTCCGGGCAACTCCGCGAGCGCCTCGCGCGCCTCGGCAGCGGCCGCATCGAGGGGGCGCTGCAGGAGCGCGGCCAGCGGGGCGCGGCGAAGGGCCACGTGGACCGGCTTGAGCACTTCCCGCGCGACCCGGTTGCGATAGCGCGCCACGGTCTGCTCGCCGGCGTGCTCCTCGCCGGCACCGGCGCCTTCCTGCGGGAGTTCGGCCAAGGCCTTTTCGTGGTTTGCCGCGGCCCGTTCCAGAGTGCGCCGCAACGGGCGCCACGTCCTCTTCTCGTAGTCCGGCCACACCGCGCGGAAGGGTGCGTGCACCGCGGCGGCGATGAGGGCCGAGATCTCGTCGTCGGTCAGGCGGGCAGGGGCCTCGGCCTCGGCAGGTTCCCGGGCTGACACGCTCACGGCGCGACCGCGCCCACTTGATCCGATGGGCCTGCCGGGGCCGCTACCGGGTACCAGTCGTGCTCGAGTACGAGCCCGGCGGCGCGAAAGCCGTCCCGGGCCCTCTCCGTGATGTCACTCCTCAGAAGGAATTCGAAGCGGGGGTCCAGCACGTAGGCCCTCACCTTCACATGAGTGACAAAGGTCGTGCGGAACTGATCCTCGATGAACACCTCGATGGGCTTTTCCAGGAAGACGTACTTCGAGGTCACGGCGGCGTCGAAGGCGATCTCCTTCACCCGCCGCTCGTCGACGCGACCGGGCAGGTAAAGGTCCGTCACGACCTGGCAGTTCAGCTGGCCGGCGTTGGCGTTGGCAACCTGCTCCTGGACGACCTGCGAGTTCGGCACCGTCACCAGATCGTCGTCGGCCGTCACGATGCGGGTGGAGCGCAGGCCGATCGAGACCACCTCTCCGTAGGTGCCTCCCACCGAGATCTTGTCGCCCACCTGAAATGGCTTGTCGAAGACGACGATCAAGCCCCCGAAGACATTCTTCAACAGGTCCTGCGCGGCGAATCCGAGCGCCACCCCCAAGGCCGCGCTCGCCGCCAGCAGGCCCTGCGCGGTGACCTGGAAGATGGTGCGCACGATCAGGTAGGCCGCGATCGCCCACAGCAGCATGCGCGTGATGGGGATCAGCCACTTGAAGGTGAGGCGGCGGGCGACGCTGCGCTCGGCGAGGGTTTCCAGGATCCAGATCAGGAGGCGGATCGCAAAGTGGAAGACGATCACGACCACGATCGACCAGAAGATCCCGACCCCGAGGTTGCGGACCTGGTCGCGGGCGCCCTCCAGGTCCAGGGTGCCGGGTCCGTCGCCGGCTGTGGCGGTGCTGTCGCCTTGCAGTGTCCCTCCGGCCGGGCCGGGCGCCCCGGAGTCCCTTCCGGCTTCCATGGAGTCGAGGCGGGCCAGAATGCGCTCCTGGGCCGCCATGATCACGTCCAGCCGCCGGGCCAGTGAGTCCCCGGGGGTCGGCGAGGTCTGTGGGGAGGCGGACGGAAGCAGGGAGTCCGCCCGGGTCGCGGTTGTCGTCGCCGCAAGTGAGTCCGTCCCCGCTGGTGCACCGGGGACCGGCAGGGTGTCGGGTTGTACCGCGGCGGTTGTCGCCGACCCGGAATCGGCGGCTGGCGCGGAGTCGGTGATTGGCGGGGCGACATCCGCGGGCGCGCTCTCGTCGCCGACTTCGCCGTCCTGCGGCGAGTCCCGTCCGCAACCTGCCGCCAACAGCAAGGGGAAGAGGACAAACAGGCATCGAGGCCCTCTCCGATTGCGGAAGTGGCGGATTCGCGTCGTGGGATGGGTCATCTCAGGTCTCGTTCGGTTGCGAACTCGTTATATTGCCCTGCTTGCCCGGCTGCAAGTGGCCTGGCCCCTCTGACGCGCCGGACCGTGATGGCCCGGACGGGGACCCTAACGTAACGTCAGGGTTGCCGGCGACGGCGTGCGCCGCGGCCCCGCCGGCGTAACCTGCCATGGACATTCCACCCAAAACCGCTCCGCGACTCTTTCTGATCGACGCGTACGCGCTGATCTACAGGGCCTTCTTCGCCTTTCTGCGACGCCCCCTCACGAACGCGCGCGGGGAGAACACGTCGGCCCCGTTCGGCTTCGCCAACTTCCTTTACGGCATTCGCGACGACCACCAGCCCGACTACATCGCCGTGGTCTTCGATTCGGGGCACAGCCACCGTGAGAAGCTGTACCCGGACTACAAGGCGACCCGGTCGAAGATGCCGGAGGAGCTGCGCGACAGTTTGCCGCGCGTCCGCCAGCTTGTGGAGGCATTCGGCGACAGGGTGATCGAGATCGAGGGATGGGAGGCCGACGACGTGATCGGTACCCTGGCGACGCGGGCGGTGGGGGAGGGGTTGGAGGCGGTGATCGTCTCGGGGGACAAGGACTTCTTCCAGCTGGTGGGTCCCGGTGTTCACCTGCTCAATCCGGGGCGGGGCGGGCCGCACGGAGTGGCCGCTCACTGGGTCGACGAACGGAGCGCGGCGGAGAAGTTCGGCGTTCCTCCGGGACAGGTGGTGGACTACCTGGCGCTGGTGGGTGACAGCTCGGACAACGTCCCCGGAGCGCCCGGCATCGGGCCCAAGACCGCAGTCACCCTGCTGAAGGCGTACGGCACGGTCGAGGAGGTCCTGGACCATGCCGACGAGGTCAAGGCGAAGCGGGCGCGCGAGTCGCTTCTTGCCAACCGGGAGCAGGTCCTTCTCTCCAGGGAACTGGTGACGATCCGGAAGGACGTGGAGCTGCACACGAAGCTGGAGGAGTTGCGCGTCTCCCGGCCCGACAACGACCGGCTGCGCGCGCTTTACGTCGACCTGGAGTTCCGCACCCTGCTGGACCGGCTGGATAGAGAGCGCGGTGGCGAAGGAACCGGCGTCCCGGTCTCCCGGGCGTCGGACCACGTGCTCGTCACCGATCCCGAAGTGCTGGCCGGTCTCGCGGGCGCCTGCCGGGAAGCCGGGTCCATGGCGGTCGCGGTGATGAACCGCAACCTGCAACCCACGCGCGGCCTCGTTGCCGGGCTGGCGATCGCCACGGATCCGGAAACGTCGTACTACCTGCCGGTGACACACGAGGCAGCGATGGCCCTCGCGCTCGGAGAAGCCGACGACGGACGCCCGCCCAACCTGCCGCCGCTGGACAGCGATGCCTTCGCCCCGATCCGCGATGTTCTCGCCGATCCGGGCATCACCAAGATCGGGCATGACCTGAAGCGCTCCCTGATCGCCTGCCGCCGCGCCGGCCTGACGTTGGCAGGACCTTTCAAGGACGTCATGGTGGCGTCCTACGTGCTGGATCCGGGTCGTCGCCGGCAGGATCTGGGGGCGCTGGCCACGGACTTTCTCGGCCGAGATGCAATGGCGCTTGCCAAGGTGTTGGGAACGGGGAAGAAGCGTCGGGCATTCGGCGATATTGCCGCCGGCGAAGCACTCGCCTTTGCGTGCGAGCAGGTGGAGTTGCCGCTGCGGTTGTGGGCCGGCTTCGCCGACAGGCTTGCCGCGGGGCCGGGGGGGCTCTCCGTTGCCTCGGACGACGTGGCCGGGCCCGCAGGGGCGGGAGGTGGCGGCCTGGAGAAGCTCTTCGACGAGCTCGAGACGCCGCTGATCCCCGTCCTTGCCGACATGGAGCTGAACGGCGTCGGGATCGACCCTGCCTTCTTTGGGGACATGAGCCGGCGCCTGGGCGACGAACTCCGCCTGATCCGGGAGGACATCCATCGAGTCGCCGGCACCGAGTTCAACATCAACTCCACGCTGCAGCTGCGGGAGATCCTCTTCGAGCGACTGGGCCTGCCGGTGCTCAAGCGAACCAAGACGGGCCCTTCGACCGACTCGTCGGTCCTCGAGGAGCTGGCGGTCCAGGGACACGAGCTGCCGCGGCTGATGATGGACTACCGGCAGTTGGAGAAGCTGCGGGGCACATACGTGGATGCGCTTCCAGCTCTGGTGAACCCCGAGACCCGGCGGATTCACACCACCTTCAACCAGACGGTGGCCGCGACCGGGCGTCTTTCATCGTCCGATCCCAACCTGCAGAACATCCCGATACGCACCGCGATCGGCCGGGAAATCCGGCGCGGTTTCGTCGCCCCACGGGGTTCTCTGCTGCTGACCGTCGACTATTCCCAGATCGAGCTTCGCATTCTGGCGCACTATTCGGGCGACGACGTGTTCGTGAGGGCATTCAGAGAGGGCAAGGACGTGCACCGCGAGACGGCCGCGGTGATCTTCGACGTCGCTGTGGAGGACGTCACGGGAGGGATGCGGGACCAGGCCAAGACGGTCAACTTCGCCACCCTGTACGGGCAGGGCCCCTTTGGGCTCGCGCGGCAGCTCGGCATCCCCATGGACGAGGCGAAGCGGTTTATCGCTCAGTACTTCGAACGCTTCGCGGGGGTGCGGAACTTCCTGGACGAGCAGGTGGCACAGGCCAGGGAGCTGGGCTACGTAGCCACGCTGATGGGACGTCGCCGCTTCATTCCGGAACTTCGCGCTCGCGCCTGGAATGTGCGCCAATTCGGTGAGCGAGTGGCGCAGAACACCCCGATCCAGGGGACGGCCGCAGACCTCATCAAGGTGGCGATGATCCGGCTGCGGGAGGTCCTGCGCGGGGTTCCCGATGTGCGCATGGTGCTCCAGGTGCACGACGAGCTGGTGTTCGAGGTCGCGCGGGATCGCGTCGACGAGGTCACGGGGACGGTCGTGGAGGTGATGGAGTCCGCCATGGAGCTGAACGTGCCGCTGCGGGTGGATGCGGGGGCCGGAGAGAGCTGGTACGACTGCAAGGGCTGAGCGTGCAGCGCCCGAATCCGGGGTCGCGTGGACATTGGTCCCATCCAGCCATGAGAGCGGACCACTGAAATCCAGTGTCGTCCATAGGCGTCCGTAGAGTTCCATAACAACCTGTATATCAACAGGTTAAGTAGAATCTCTTCTGCTCTCATCCACTGGCTACATCCCTTGCGATCTACTGCCATCTCGGCTACGATTAGGGAATGAATAATGTCACCAGTTCCCGCACGCAGCGCCGGAGAGGCAAGCCCAGGGGCCGGCATCCCCACAACCGGCTCTCCGCCGCCTTCGTGCGTTCGGCTCCCCCCGGACGACACTGCGACGGGAACGGACTGTACCTCT
>MKWU01000269.1_pt1 | contig 98290 bp, 89 predicted proteins | sample 809101 | NCBI WGS metagenome assembly MKWU01 (sample SAMN05860141, study PRJNA318959) | sponge metagenome | host: Aplysina aerophoba | place: Slovenia: Piran, Adriatic Sea, Gulf of Piran | collected 2013-05-07
CCGTTTCGCTGGCCGAGGCTGACCCTTTCGACGGCTCATTGTAAGCGTGTGATGCGAACAGGAACCCACCCCGGCCCTTCGACAAGCTCAGGACCACCCCTCCAAGGAGGGGATGACATATTAAGGTTGACGATTCTTCCGTTTCGCTGGCCGAGGCTGACCCTTTCGACGGCTCATTGTAAGCGTGTGATGCGAACAGGAACCCACCCCGGCCCTTCGACAAGCTCAGGACCACCCCTCCAAGGAGGGGATGACATATTAAGGTTGAGGGTTCTTCCCCTTTGTGGGCTTCGCTATAAGCCCCTCCAAGGAGGGGAGCAGCACCCATCCCCTCTTTGTGCCGCGCTAGCGGCGGGGTGGGTACTCCCCGGCCCGGCGGCCCCCTACGTCTGGCGAGCGCTGGTTCCTGGGAAGGTGCATCCCACGCCATTGTAAGGGAGTATGCGTTATGCCACGTAATGTTTTCGGACGCCGTCCCAAACCGACCGCCCCACAGCCCGCCCCGGCGCAGGCCACCCACAATCCGCCCGCTCCGGCGCAGTCCGCCCCACAGACCCAAGCGCGCACGGCGGCTGCGGTTGCCGGCGCGCCCGAGCCCACCGGACCGACGCGTCGCCAGACCTCGGACGGGGTGGTCGCCGATATGGCGGCAAAAATTCACCCGACCGTTGTGCAGTCTCTCGATATGTCCAAGGCGGCCGACCTGAGCCGGGACGAACTGGCTGTCCAACTTCAGTCCTTTCTGGATACCGAAGACTCGGTCGCCTCGGACCTGACCCCGCTGGACCGCCGGCGGGTGGTCCAGCGGCTGGTGGACGATATTAAGGGCCTGGGTCCGCTGGAGCCGCTGTTTAATGACCCGCATATCTCCGACATCCTGGTGAATGGGCAGAAATCGGTCTATGTCGAACGCAGGGGCAGGCTGGAACAGGTAGATATTCGGTTCCGTGACGAGCAGCACCTGCTCAATATCGCCCAGCGGATCGCCGGTTGGGTCGGGCGGCGGGTTGACGAGGCCAGCCCCATGGTGGACGCCCGCCTGCCCGACGGCAGCCGCGTGAACATCATCATTCCGCCGCTGGCGATTGACGGTGCCACCTTCTCCATCCGGCGCTTTGTGGCGCGTGGCATCAGTCTGGCAGACCTGGCCGAGCGCAACGCCTTTATCCCGGCAATGGGCCGGCTGCTCCAGATTTGCGCCAAAGCCCGGCTGAATATCCTGGTTTCCGGTGGGACGGGTGCCGGGAAAACGACCTTTCTGAACGCTCTGTCGCGCGAGATCAGCAACACCGAGCGGCTGGTGACGATAGAAGATTCGGCGGAGTTGCAGTTGCAGCAGCCGCATGTGGTCCGGCTGGAAACGCGCACGAAAAGCGTGGAGGGCACGGGCGAGGTGACTATCCGCGACCTGCTGGTCAACGCCCTGCGGATGCGGCCCGACCGGATCATCGTGGGTGAGGTGCGCGGCGGCGAGGCCAACGAGATGCTGCAAGCCATGAATACCGGCCATCCGGGTTCGATGTGTACCATCCATGCCAATAATCCACGTGACGCGCTGATGCGGCTCGAAAACATGCTGATGCAGACCTCGGGTGATATACCGCTGACGGCCATGCGCCGCCAGATTGTATCGGCCGTTGATCTGGTGGTGCAGTTGGCCCGGCTGCGCTCCGGGCACCGCTGTGTGACCAGCATTACCGATGTGGTCGGGATGGAGGGCGATATTGTCACCACCGAGGAGATGTGGCGGCGCCTGCCGGGCGAGGAGCATACTTTTGAGAATACCGGCCGCCAGCCGTCCTGGATGGCCTCGGTGGACGCCGCCGGGCTGCGCGCCGAGTTGCTGGAGATACTCCAGATGGGCAACGCGAGAAACGTGGAGGCTGCGGCATGAGCATGGTCCTGACGATGCTGGTCTGCGTAGCCGGGGTGATTATCCCCGGCATCCTGGCCCTGCTCATTATCGGTAACCCGCTGCTGAGTATGGTGATTGCCCTATGCGCGTTGCTGATTGAGATCCCCTGCATTTATCTGGTGGTGATCATCTGGCCCCAACAGCGGGATTTGAAACGCCGCTTGAACCGGGTCGCGGCGACGCTCAAGGGCGGCGGGCTGCCGGACGCCGGCACCGGCGACAGCGTGAGTGTTTTTCGCGAGCAACGCAGCAAGTCGCGGCTGATTGAACGGCTGGAGCACCAATTCCCCCTGCTTGACGTGCGGAAGGCGCTGCCCAGGGCCGTCGGGCTGGGTGTGCTGGGTATGGTAGCGACCGGGCTGGGGACAGCGTTTACCGGTTTCGGGCCGCTGTCCATCCTGCTCCTGGTGCCGGTCGGCGGGCTGGGGTGCAGTTGGGCCGTGCTGGCCATGCAGGACACCGGCCAGCGCAACGCGTTCACCAGGATATTTCCCGAGACCACCGACCAGGTGGTGCGCCTGGTGCGGGCCGGCGTTCCGTCAATGGAGGCCATTTCGATTGTGGCCCAGGACGCCCCGCCGCCGGTCGGGGGAATCCTGCGCGAAGTCGCCTCGGCGGTGGCGGCCGGGCTGGACCCGGAAACCGCCATTCGCAGCGCCGCGGCGCGTATTCGTATTCCCGCCTTCTCCCTCTTCTCCGCTGCGGTCTGCTTGCAGATGACGACCGGCGGCGGCATTTCGGGCGCGCTCGGCAATCTTTCGGCTACCCTGCGCGCCCGCCACGCCGTCACGCTCAAGGCCAAGAGTTCGACGGCTCAGACCCGGCTGACCCTGGCGATCATCTCGCTGGTGCCGGTCGCGGTGCTGGCCACCCAGAATTTCACCAATCCGCAGGCTATTGAGACCTTATTCCAGACTGAGTCGGGCGGCACTCTGCTCCGCTACGGGGTCGGCCTTATTCTGAGCGGGCTGCTGGTCGCCCGCGCCCTGTCCGCCCGGATCGGACGGTAGGTCATGCCTTACTTTGTATTATTCCCCTCTTTGGACGTGTGATGCGAACAGGAACCCACCCCGGCCCTTCGGGCCACCCCTCCCAAGAGGGGAGCTTTTGTATCCCCTCCTTGGAGGGAAAGAGGAAACGTGTCCCGCATATGCTTGGCTGTTGGAGGACACGCTTCCTCTTTGTGCCGCGTCAGCGGCGGGGTGGGTTTCGTCGTCTCGCTGCACCGCTGCGCCCGAGCAGAACCCACCCCGGCCCTTCGGGCCACCCCTCCCGAGAGGGGAGCTTTTGTATCCCCTCCTTGGAGGGAAAGAGGAAACGTGTCCCGCATGTGCTTGGCTGTTGGAGGACACGTTTCCTCTTTGTGCCGCGTCAGCGGCGGGGTGGGTATATTGGGCCGTGGACTCCAGGAACCCACCCCGGCCCTACGGGCCACCCCTCCAAGGAGGGGATAAAAGTACCGGCCTCTATCGCTTCCCCAATCCCCTCGGGGCCAGGGAGGGGAGCGCTGCATAACATGAGCGTGCAACAAGGAGAACCCCAATGATGTTCTGGCTCGTCGTCATCACAACGCTCACCTGCATGGCGGTTGCCGGCGTGATGGTCTTTCGCGGCACTCGGAATGCCCAGGTGATGGACCGCCGGCTCGCCGGGGTGCGAGCGTGGGCCGTGGCCGTTTATGGCGAACCGCAGAAACGGCGCAAGCAGGAAGGCGGCGGCTTTTCTCTGCGTCTGGTGTCGTCCGCTCTGCTGAATGTTTCGGCCCGGCTGGTTCCGGTCGGCGCGGCCGAGCGGGCCAAGCTGAAAGACCTGGTCATGAAGGCGGGTTTTCATCGGCCCGACGCCTTGTCGGTATTCATGACGGTCAAGCTGGTCGTTACCCTGGCCAGCGGCACGCTGCTGGGATTTCAGATGGCAGCGGGACAGTGGCTGGGGGCATATACCTCAACCCCGACCATCCTGCTGGCCGGTCTGGCCGGTGCGGTCATGGGCGGGATTCTGCCCGAGATATGTCTGGCCCGGCTCGGCGCCCGCCGGCAACGCCGGATGGCTACGGCGCTGCCGGACGCTCTGGACCTGATGACGTTGTGTCTTGAGTCCGGGTTGACTTTTGAGCGCACCCTGTCTCGGGTGGTGCTGGAGTTGGAGTCCATGGCGCCTGAACTGGCACGCGAGTTCGCCCTGGCCGAGGCGGAACTGCGGCTGGGTGCCGAGCGCAAAAAGGTATTGAACGACCTGCATGTCCGCACCGGGGTGGAGGGGCTGCGCGACCTGTCCACGACTATCACCCAGGGCGAGCGCTATGGGACGCCGCTGGCCCAGTCCATGCGGAATATCGCCCACAGCGAGCGGCAGCAGCGCGCGGCCCGGATTGCGGCCCAGGTTGATCGGTTGCCGGTGTTGATGAGCATGCCCATGCTGCTGCTGGTGACGCCGGGAACCCTGCTGCTGGTTGCCGGGCCGGCCTTTGTTTCGACCATGGAGATGCTGGGTACCCTGGGTCAATGACGGGCGCTGCCGGAAAAACAGGGACCAAACCCACCACATTCCAAGCAAAGATTCTGGCTCCGAGATATGCCCCTAAAGACAAGGCCGTCTTCTTTTATCGAGTGTGTTGTATTGTTTATGGTGTAGGTGGCTCATGATAAGTAAAGTGTTGTGTATTGTGGGAGTACTCCTGCCAACAATGGTATTTGCGCAGAGCAGTCTGTATATCGAAGAAATCGAGCGGTATGTGGTCATGCCCTGCTTGCAGGCACGGATGCACAAGCCGGGCGGTCGCTCTTCTGATTTGCACACATTGCTGGAGACATTCGTGATGTCGGCTCTGGATGAAACGAGAGAGCGGCTGCTTCCCCTGGTACGCGGAAAAAAGCGGGCGCAGCGTATGGTGCTGTACCGAGCGGCACGAGATGTCTGTATCAAGGGCGGGTAGCGTGGAGTTTATCCACGTTCAATAGTCAATGTGACGTTGGTATATAATTCCCTCCAAGGAGGGGATAGGAAAAGCTCCTGTCTTCAGCAGGCGCCCCGACAGAGAACGAGCGCGGTGTTCTCTCCGCTAGGTTCCCATGATAATCAATAACCCTGGAGAGACGTGATGACTGAATTTGAAGCCGCCACCATCGCCTTTCAGCAGGCCAGCCTGGAAATTGGCCGGGCCGGCCTGGAGATTAGCCGGGCGACCTTATGGGTTGGGCTGGCGCAGGCCGGGGTCGCTTTGCTGGTTGGGGCCGTCCAATGTGGTTTGATTTATATCGGGCTCCGCTATATGCGACGTGCCGCCGACCATCGAGACCAGCAACATCAGGAAACCATGCGGGCTTTGGAGGCCCAAACGGCAACCCAGCAAGCCCAAACGGCGGCCCAGCAAGCCCGGCACGAGGAAACCATGCGTGCCTTGGAGGCCCTGATTCTCCGCACGGCACCGCCGACATCGTAATAGGCATGCCGTGCTCACCGCAATTCGACGACAATGCGCGTAGCGGCCCGTTTTCGTCCGGGGGCAGAGGGAGACTCTCATATCTTCAGTCCATACTTCGAGCGGCTGTTCGGCATTGACCTCCGCTCATTGGCCGTTTTTCGTCTGGCCCTGGGTGTGCTCCTGCTCGCCGACCTGTATATCCGCGTCCAGGACCTGAGCGCGCATTACACCGATTGGGGAGTGCTGCCGCGCGACATTCTCATCCCGCACCTTTCAGACCCTTTGCCTTTTTCGGTTCATCTTGTCAGCGGCTCTTCTTTCGGCCAAGCCGTCATTTTCCTGATAGCCGGTGTTTTTGCGCTGGCACTGCTGGTCGGTTTCCGTACTCCGATGGTAACGGTTGCCTCGTGGCTGTTGCTGCTCTCGGTACAAGCCAGAAACCCCAGGCTGCTGCATGACAGTGACGTTCTGCTGCGCATGCTCCTGTTCTGGGGGATGTTCGTCCCCTTGGGGGCGCGCTATTCGCTCGATAGCCTGACCCGGCGGTCCGGGGCTGACGGGGCTCAGTTGCCGACCAGCGTGTGTTCGGTGGGCACGGCAGCCCTGATGCTCCAGGTCTGTCTGGTGTACTGGTGTACGGCGGCCTTTAAGTCGTGGGACGCGTGGTGGCACGAGGCCAGCGCGGTGTACTACGCGTTACATATCGATCAAATCGTTACCCCCTTCGGCCTGTGGCTGCTCGGGTTTCCTGACCTGCTGGCCCTGTTGAGCCGGGCCACTATCGCGCTGGAGTTCTTTGGCCCCTGCCTCGTGTTCGTGCCCTTTTGTACGCCTTGGCTGCGGATGTGTATGGTCGGAGCGTTTTTCTGCTTCCATATCGGCTTGGCTCTGTGTATGAGTATCGGCCTTTTTCCGTATGTCAGCATGGTCAGTTGGCTCGTCTTTGTGCCGAGTCTGGTGTGGGAGCGCGGGCGCTTCGTCGCCGGGCCAAGCGCGAGCCGTTCGCCGAGCCTTCCCCAAGCTCCGAACGGTTCTGCACAAACGATACATTCGCTTCGGGCTTCTCGCTTGGCTCAGGCATTGGCGGCGTTTTTCCTGGTGTATATTGTGTTGTGGAATCTGCGTGGTCTTGAGGCCACATCGTCATACGTGCGTCAGATTTTTCCGCCGCAGGCCAACCTTGTCGGCTATCTCCTGCGTCTCGACCAACGCTGGGATATGTTTTCCCCGTCTCCACTCCAGGCCGATGGCTGGTTTGTCATGCCCGGAACGCTGCTGGACGGCAGCCGGGTCGAGCTGTGGACGGGCAAGCGCATGGTGAGTTGGGAGAAACCCCTGAACGTCTCGGATCAGTATCCCAACGATCGGTGGTGGAAATTCATGGAAAATCTCTATCCTATGGAATGGGGGCGAGCGGCCGCACTTGACGCCTATGCCGGCTATGTGTGTCGGGATTGGAACGCTCGGCACGGCGGCCGGCAGCAGCTCGATACGTTTCAGGTTGTTTACATGCAGGAAACAACCCTGCCCGATTATCAAGACATTCAGCCTGAGAAAAAGCTGCTGGGGGAGTATGCGTGCGGCGAGTACTCAGGCGACGCTGCACGGGAAATGCCCGCCCTTCAGGACGAACGATGAGAGTGTAACGTGTGCGGTCGTATTGCCGGGAAGTCCCACCGGCTCGCTTGTGCGAGGCCTGAAACATGATACGTCGATACGGGAGAGCAAGTGACGCCGAGCAGGGTTTTCAGGGTTGAAACCACACAAGCCGACAAGGATTCCGGGAGCGAAGATGGGGTTCAGGGCAAGCGAGGTGTACGACGCCCTGATTGAGGCGGGTGCCTCGGAGGCCAAGGCCAGGGCTGCGGCCGAGGTCATTCCGATCAGCCACGAGTTGGCGACCAGGGCGGACATCGCTGAAATCAAGGCGGACATCGCTGAAATCAAGGTTTTCGTGATGAAGGCCGGCATCGCGATTGCCGGCCTTGCGGTCCTGCTGAACAGGTTCCTGGATTGGGTGATCCGTTAGGCATTTTGCGCTCCCCCCAGTTTCATTCCTGAGCCAGGCCGTAGCGCGCGGCCCGGATTACGGCTCAGGTTGACCGGCTGCCGGTGCTGATGAGCCTGCTCATGCTGCTGCTGGTGACGCCGGGGACCCCTGCTGCTGGTTGCGGGACCGGTCTTTGTCTCGGCCCTGGAGCAAATTACGATGCTGTGTAGTCGTCCAGCCCCCCCGGCCTCTGGATGCCGGATCAAGTCCGGCATGACGAGAACGCACCGGTACGGCTACAACCTATCGTAAACCGCTCTGGAGATGCTGGGCAATCTGGGACAATGACGGGCGGCGCTATTTGTCCGGCAGCACTTCCCCGCGAGCTGGAGGGCGGGACGGGTTTCAGCCCGCCAGCGCTCTGGCCAGGGCGGAGACCAGGGCGGCAATGGCTGCGGTATAGGCCGTCATGATGGTCACCATCCATTTGACCAGGCTGGTCTTGGTGGCGGCCAGTTCGGTCTTGAGGTTGGCCTCAACCTGTGTGATCTCGGTCTTGAGGTTGGCCTCAACCTGTGTGATGCGCTCATTGGTGGCGGCCAGTTCGGTCTTGAGGTTGGCTTCGACCTGTGTGATGCGCTCATTGGTGGCGGCCAGTTCGGTCTTGAGGTTGGCTTCGACTTGGGCAATGCGCTCATTGGTGGCGGCCAGTTCGATCTTGAGGTTGGCTTCGACTTGGGCCAACTCGACCTGGGTGGCCAAGTCGCCTCTGAGCATCTCGACCTGCTTCTCGGCCAGCCGCTCCGCGATAGGCTCGGCCATACCCACCGCCACCAGGTCGCGCACGAACCGATGGGTGTCAAATACCAGCCGCTCGCTCATACGCTCCAGCATAAACGCTGGCCCGCCAGCGGACAAGAGCGCTCGCCACTGGCTATTTGTCCAGCAGGACTTCCTCGCGTTCAGTCCCGCGAAAAACCTGAATCCGTACCGGGTCTGGGGTCGGCGGTTTCGTTGCCGGCGGCGGCAGCAGCCGCTTGAGACCGACCGGTATCCGCCAGCCAACGTCGTCGGCCTGGCCGAGTGGACGCAAGGCCAGTGCCAGGCTGCCCCGGGTAGTGGCCAGTACGAGTGTATCGGCCTCCGGCGGGCGCACTTCGAGGGTCACGGTATTGCCGCCGACCTGGGGGAGGGGGCTGCCCTCTTGCTCCGTCTCCGTATAGTTGACACTCTCGATGCGCTGGCCGACGGCGACTACGCGAATATCCTCAAGCACGGTTCTGCTGAAGGAGTTGAGCTGGCTTGGGTCATCTGATGAGACCTGCATGGTAAAAATGACATCAACCCGGTCTCCCGGCGCAATCATCCCGGCATGACTCGTTTCCTGATTGACCGTGATGGTGAGCGCCCGGCGGTCGGGCAGAAGGACGGCGGCCAGGAACCCATCCTCACCAGGCCGGATGAGCCCGGTATCCGTCAGCGGCATCCCGGCCAGAAACGGTATGCGGGTCACGGCACCGATGACTGAAGGCAGTTCCTGTTCCTGTCCGGTGTCGGTCGGTTCCCTGCGGATGTGGCTGGACAGCACATCCTGGGCCTCCAGCGGCACATAGGTGAGGTCGTTCGCCGTAAGCAGGGTCCCGGCCGGCATGTTGCGGGCCGCGGCAAGCACCTCTACCGGGGGGGCGACCGGTTCTGGCGGCGGTGCCACGACCGGCTCCGGCTCAAGCGACACTGCCACCTCTTCGTCCGGGCCGAAATACAGCCACATGCTGACCGAGAGGGCAATGGCCGCGGGGATAATCCCCAGCAGCACAACGAGGAGCAGGGTTCGATATCTTCGCATGGGAGTTCACTCCGTCATACGGAAAAGGCACGGAGTGCCAAGAGTACGATAGCCGGCGGAGCAATAGCAACCGCAAAGGGCAGGTTTGCGCGCAGCCGGCGGGTCCTCTCGAACGGCAGCAGGGCAAACAGCGCGAGGCAGAGGCTGAGCAGCCCCAGACCGATCAGAAAGAACGTCAGATCATGCGGGCCGACCCACAAGCCGGCGACGGCCATGAGCTTGCCGTCACCCCCGCCGAGCCCACCGAAGGCGAATAAGGCAAACCCCACCAGCAGCAGGACCGCGCCGATGGCGATATGGGTCCACACTGATGCCAGATGACCGCCGGTCAGAGCGTAGAGGGCGAACAGGAGTAGCAGGGCGAGCGGGATACTATCCGGAATCCAGCGTCCGCCCAGGTCGGAAACAATGGCCGCGCCGAAGAGTGCACAGCAGGCGGACAGCAACGCGGGCTCAAGCACGGCTTCGTTCTTTCCCGTATCCTATGACTGAGTGGCGCCGAAACCGATCTGCGTATCGATATAAACGTCGGGCACTCGGACCCGGAGCCCGGCCAGCAGGCGAACCAACAGCTTGGACGTTTCTTCCTGGGACGCAGCAACGTCGTCTGCGTGGGCGATGTACACCCCCGCCTCGAAAAACGTTCCCCAGAGCACATGCGCCAAGGGGGTAAGCGGCATCTTTTCAATAATGTCCTCGTCCATGAGCTGCCCGAGGGCCTTTCGTAAGAGGGCCAGTCCCGGCCCGCTTCTTTGTACGACAGGCCAGTCCAGGACTGACGGGCCATCCGTATGGACAATGCGCTGCATACTCGGGGTCAGGGCGCTTTCAATAAAGGCGTGGCAGCCGACGGTCGCCTGCTGCCACACATCAGCCCCGTCATCCGCAGCCGCCTTCATTTTTCCTCTGATGAACTGGGCCGAATCGGCCCGGACCTCCTCGAAAACCGCGGCAAAGATGTCGGCTTTGTCCTTATAATGATAATACAGTGCGCCTCTTGTCATCTTGGAACGGCGGACAATTTCTTCGGTCGAGGTGCCGGCATATCCTTTCTTGGTAAACAACTCTCGGGCAGTGTCCAGCAAGATTCTCTGCGTTTTTTGAAACTGTTCGGCCTTTGATGTTCCTGCCATGACAAACCCTCCACGTAGGCTCTGCTACCGAGGGCGAAGAATAGCATACAATTTGTATGTGTACCAGTGCCCGCGCGCAAGGTGGCAGATAACCCACCCGCGGGCGGTTCGCTTCTCTTTCGTCAGCCGTCATGGTAAGGGAAAAAGAGCGTGTTGCGGGCCAGCTTTATTTCCGATAAGCGCCCACTACAATGCGCGACCCTGGAGAGACGTGATGACTGAATTTGAAGCCGCCACCATCGCCTTTCAGCAGGCCAGCCCTTTCCCCCATTCGCGCGGCGGCGGTGAGCGTGGCGCCCGGCTCGCGCCCTGAGCGCCCCGGACGGTGGCCGGGGAGGAGCGGGGTCACTTTTCTATCATGCGGGGCCATTTTTCTATCATTTGTTAGGGACAAGCGCCCGCCCGGTGTGTTAGGGAAACGGTACGCTCCGCGCTAACGTCAGCGTCCGGGCGCCGAGAGCAGTTTTCGAGGTGTTTCCTGATCAGCATTTTTCAACATGAGACACGACCGCTATCCAGCAGAGACTATGTAGTAGTTGTATAGCTCCGTGGATACTGACAAAGGAGGTTTATGTTCATGCGACTGCCTGTTTTTTCCATTGACCTGCATAAAGCGGCCCGCCGGTCCGAATCGGAAACCAGCGAGTGGATTGCCGAGAAGCTCGACGAGTCCGTCGAACGTTATCGAAAGTTCTTCGCCCTTGCACGCTCCGGCGAGCGGATTGCTCCAACCCGAGACATAGACATGATCTGGCATTTGCACATGCAGGCCCCCGTTGCCTATTACAACGACTGCATGGCGTATCTGGGGCGTATCTTGGATCACGATGGTGGATTCGGACAAACTCCCGAAGAAGCCGTGGTTCTTGCCGATGTGTTCGCTGGGACTTCTCGACGTTGGGAGGAGGTCTTCGGAGAGCCGTATGTTGCGGGAGCGGGTGGCGAAACCAACTGCTGGCATGACTGTGCGGATCGGTGCTGGCACGCGTGCAGCTCCATATCCGCGCCGGAAGCTCCCGACCCGCGCATTTCCGCGTGATGGTATCTGCGGTCGCAATCGAGACTGCGCTGGCCCGAGAAGGACTTGTTACGTGCGCTGTTGAAAAGAGTGCTGCCCGTGAACTTCTGAGGCAACTCGGCGATATTGTCGAGGAAACGAGGGTGCGGCAACGCAGTGAAGCCAACACATATCTGGCTGGCCGCGATGCCGTCCCTTTGCACACCGATCACCCTGAAGCCGACCTCGTCGCGTGGCGATGTGAAGTCCAGGCTCTACAGGATGGGGCGAGCGTACTCGCGGATGGGTACTCCATCATTCGAGCAATGGGGGCGAGCGCAGACTCCTTGCGTAGCGTTGAGCTATATGTCCCTCCCCAACTGCCCCGACAGACGCCGGACCGTGGCACCGTATGGGATGGGAAACGACTCTATTATGCGCCATGGTATCCTGTTGTACGGGCCAGTAACGACGGTCGTCGAGCGCTCAAGTTATTCACAAACCTGCTGGCTATGGGCTTCGGCCATCGCCGAGTCCGACTCCAGGTTGGGGAACTGTTGGTTGTCGATAACGGTCGCTGGTTGCACGGACGCGACAAACTTCCGGAAAAAAGCAATCGCTTCCTGCAACGGTATTGGTTGCGCCGCCAGTCCCGATTATCAAGAAATTCAGCCTGAGAAAAAGCTACTGGGGGAGTATTCGTGCGGGGAGCACTCAGGTGGTAATCGCCGCCAATTCACGCTTATACACGCTCACGGTCCGCTTTCGTTCGGAGGCATAGGCGTGCCATTTTGTTGCCGGGACTGCGTCCGACGTGACCTGATGAAAATCAAACCGCTCAAAAAGCCGCCGGGCGCCCTCTTGATTAGTACAGGCAAAGAGATAGGCAAGGCCGCGTGCCTGCCCTTCAGTGATCGCCTTCCCGACCAGGCGGCTGCCAATTCCTTCGCCGTGGAACCGCCTGAGTGTGTAGAGTCCGGCTATTTCTCCTGCATTGTCAGCGACATACGGCAAGAGAGCGCATAACCCGACAAGGTCGCGCTCTGTACCGAGCCGCGCACCATAACCGTGCAGCAACAACTGACTGATCTCGGAGGGGGTTCGTTTTTTGAGCGCGCCTTCCTGTTCGCCCCGCTGTATGAGGCGTTCGGCTTCGGGGAAATCATCGAGGGCTAATCGTTCCGCCTGACAGTAGTCTGTCAGCGTAAAAAACGTCCCACATCCTTCGTAGGTAAAGAGTTCTTTTGCCAGGCTCGCCGGCGCGCACAGCGAGACTGAAGCAACGCCACCCTCCAAGGCTAAACGCGCGGTCTCAAGTTGCCGGTGCCGCTCGTGAGGCATCTCCCCGCGCGCGCCGTGAGCCTGCAACTCTTCCAAGTGGGAACCGTTCAGAAAGGATAACGGTGCTCCGCTGGCCGTTAATCCACCCTGCGGGTCCAGGATCACCAGCTTGTAGACGGTGAGGCGATTGGCGAGTTGTCGCGCGTTCTGAAGAGCTGGCCGGCGGGCCTGGGCCGGCCAGAGTCCTATGAAAACGGGAGCCGTACGCAGGGTTTCCAGAATGCTGAGACATCGCCGGTCTTCATCGCTCTCAGGCAAAAGAGGCACGGGAGCAGGGATGCCGTTCAGCGCGTGAGACAACTGGGTATGCAGTCCCTCAACAGCACGCCGCTCGGGTGTGGATTCGTTTGTTTCCACAAGCAGGATCACGCGAGTTTCATTTAATATCAGTGCGCGCAGGACCTCCCGGACCACGTCCCGATCCCTGGGCGCGGTGATATCTTTTGCCCGCAGCGCGAACAGGAGACTCTTTCCCCGGAATTCTTTGAGGTAGAAATCCCTCTCCGCGGTTGAAAGATCGGGCGGCGTGGTTTTCATCTCGGTTCCTCACAAAACCGCTCGGCCCAATAATTGTTTTTGGAAGGTGTCCTTCCCAGGACTCTCCCACGCAACGCAGATTTCCTGCTGTCGATCAACCAGAAAGAGGAGCAGATCCTGCACCGGAAACGGGGTCAATTGCTCAAGGGCCAGCGCGCTGGGCCCAAGTCGTGCATACGCAATGTCCGATTCTTTTCCTGAGAGGTTGGCCCTTCCCAGGGAAAAATCAGCAATAAACCATTTCCCGTCTTCGAGAAATGCCAGTGGAATCCGCCCGGTGAGGAGCGTATTACCGGTATGCAGTGTAAATTCCTCGTCCGCAATGCATGTGGGAGCAATATGAATACGCGGCCAGAGCGGAACCCTGGCAATATACTGCCGCATATCGTCAGGAAACGGGTCGCCCGAAGCATGGCTGTTATTGTCCAGCGTGGCTGATGTCGCCTGGAGAGACGCTTCCTCAGCCCGCTCTTGCCTCAGGTGTATAGTGGTCTGCGTAATAAGACGATCCAACTGCACTTGCCGCTGCGATATATTCCCCTGCCGAAGTATCTTCCGGGTGTGACGTTTGCGCCGCCCTTTGGCGATGAGTCGCCGTCTGTCCGTTACCCAGTCTATATCGGAAGGTTGAGCGTCGGTAGAGACTGAGGAAGAAACGCTATCCCGTTCGGCAGTGGCTTCCTTTGCCGGGGATTCTTCTTCTGGTAATTCTTTCTGGGAGCTGGCCAACTCGGGCAAGGGCGATGGCCGATCTAGCTGGCTGGCATCCATACGCACCTGGTGCTGGGCGGGATGCGGAACGTGGGCTGAGAGGTCGCGCAGGACCGTATGCAGCACGCTGTCCTTTTTTTTCGTCTCTGACGGTGAAGGCAGGGGAAACACGACATATTCCCGAGCGCGCGTTGCTGCCACATACCACAGGCGTCTTTCCTCTGCCGCTTCCTGCTGGCGTTCTCGGGCCTCAGCCTCCTGCCAGCCCAGGGTGCAACACTGAAGAGCGCGCGGACCAAGGCGGAGTTCAAGCCGTGCGTCTTTGCGGCTCACCAGACCGGGGCGGGTCAGCCGGTTGGGCGGCACTCCGGACTCCGCCATAATGACAAGTGGAAATTCCAGTCCTTTGGCTTTGTGAATCGTCAGGATGTGGAGATCGTTTTGCGGCTCATCCAGGACGCTCACCTGCTCTGCCTGTCCGTCCTCGGACTCATCCAGAGCAGAGGTGAGCATCTGGTCGAAAAAGTCTGGGGAGAAATCCTGCGCCGTCCCATATTGGCCGGGCAGCCCGCGCAGCGTCTCAGCACGGTGAAGCAGGTTGTGGAGCCGCTGCTGACCGTGGGGGTGGCAGGCAAACAACGGGAGTAAGGGGGTGTGGGCATAGATCTCGGTGAGCAGCGCAGCAAGCCCGGCCCCGGCACTCTGAGCGCTCTGCATAGTATGGGACAGTCTCTGGTGTAAGGCGCGCAGCACCGCAAAAGCGGCATGCAGCCGGTCAGCACAGGGGAGCTGTTCGGGGACTTTGCCGCTGAGATAGTCGAAGGTCCCGCCGGCACAGCGCAATTGCACCAGCTCTTCGTCTGAAAAGCCGAAGAGTGACGAGCGCAAGGTTGCCACCAGGGCCGTGGTGTCCGCCGGATGGACCAGCGTCCTGACACACGCCTGCATATCTGTCCGTTCCTGACTTGCTGCAATCCGCTGCATGCCCGAAAGAGGAGACGTGTCTCGCACTGATGTCTGTTTGGAGGACACGTTTCCTCTTTTGCTCCGGTACGGGACGCCGGCATCCTGGAGGGCTCGTTCATACAGCTCTACGCTTCGATTCGTTCGACACAGGAGAGCGATATCACCATACCTCAGGGGCCTGCCCGCTTGTGTCGCCAGTGTCTGCTGTTCAACGCTATGACGGATAAATTGCGCCGTACAGCGCGCTTCGATGTTCCGCGGCGTGTCCTGGTTCGTCTGTTCGTGTGGCGCTGTGTAGGGCAGGTCCAGAAGAAACACTGTCGGCCCCGCTTGTGGCCCGTGTTCGTCCCGGTCCACAGGACGTAGCGGCAGATAGGCAGGTTGGTCCGGGTCGTCTGCATTGTCCAGCACCCGTGAAAAGGTGTTGTTCATCCATCCCACCAGGGCAGCCCGCATCCGAAAATTCGTTGAGAGGCTGAGGACCCTCCCCTGTTGCTCAACCGCCGAGCGCAGCAGGTGGTAGACTTCGAGATCGGCCCGCCGAAAGCGATAAATGGACTGCTGGGGATCGCCGACAAGAAACAGTTTTCCGGCGCGGAGCGCAACCTGCGTCCAGTCCTCTGTCCGGGGCTGATCCTCCGCCAGGAAGAACAGCATTTCGGCTTGTAAGGGATCGGTGTCCTGGACTTCATCAACCAGCAGGAAGTCGAATCTGCGTTGAAAATAGCGTCGCAACTCGCGATTGTGCTTGAGTCCGTCGCGCATCAGCACCAGCAGGTCCAGAAAATCGAGGCTGCCCTGTTGCTGTTTTGTGGCCTGATAAGCGCGCAGATAGCCGCCCAGCCAGCCAGCCAGACCCACCGTCAGATTATGCAGCATAGCGGCTTGGGCCTTGAGATGGAGGGCCTTTATCTGTGTGAGCAGCGTGCGTGCTTCGGCGAGCGCAGCGGTCGGCTGCCAATTCGTCTGTCTCCCTTTTCGAGGCTGTACCGTCAGGCGGTGTGACAAGAAGTATTCCCAGTCCTCCGTATTGTCCTGATAGGGGGCCGTCGGAACGATATCGGTCAGGCTTGTGATGTGCTCGAGCACCGTATCTGTCGTGTCGTGACAACAGTCCCGCAGATCGGCCAGCCGGGCGACAGCCTGGCGGACCTCAGCACAGTATGTCGGGATATCTGCATCGACTGCTGCGGGCCGCCAGTCCAGGCAGTCGCGCTGCTCGACCAGAAAATCACACAGCGACTTCAGATGGGTGACCGAGAGACCAACGCGAAATGCCTGGCGTAGCAGGTCCGAGCTGTCCTGCCCAGGTTGCAGTTCTTGGGTGAGCCAAGTGTGCCAGACCTGGTCGTGCAACAGGCGTGCCTGGGCTTGGTTCAAGACTGTAAAAGCCGGGTCCAGTCCGACCTCCAGCGCTCGCTCACGTAACAAGGCCGCGCAGAAGGCGTGGATGGTCATCACCATCGCCCGGTCAAGCTCAGACAGCACAGACTGTAAGGCCGCGCGCTCTGCCTCAGGCAGGGACGTTTGGAGTGCAGACTCAACAGCCGTGCGGAGCCGTGTCCGGAGTTCAGCCGCGGCCTTATCCGTAAAGGTGATAACTGCGATCCGGCTCAGCGGACTCCGACCGGTTCGCAGCAGGGCCAGTAGCCGGCTCAACAAGAGTTGCGTCTTGCCTGTTCCTGCCCCGGCCTCCAGTAAAAATGTCGTCTGAAAATCCGAGACAATACGCTGCTGAGCACCGTTGTCCGAAAGAGAAGCGTGGGTCATGCCTGTGACCGTACCCAGCGCCATGCCGTTGTATGGGGGTCGTGCAGTTTCTGTACGGCCCACTCTGAGCCATGCGCAGAGCAGATTTCGGGAAATGCACAGGACTGACAGGCATCCGCAACAGGAAAGAACAGTCCAGCGGTGATGCCCTCGGCAAGGCGGGTGATGATGGTCCGTAAGGTGCCGAGCGTTGCCGCTTGTGCCTCCGCAGTCAGGGATTTTTTGTCAGGCTGAGCAACTCCGTCCACACTCATATACTCCGCCCGAACCCAGTCCAGGTCCGGGCGGAGATACTGGGCGGCATAGAGATACAGGGCCAGTTGGAGCGCGGTTCCACCCGCAAAGCCCCGAGTTGGTGCCCGGCCCGTCTTATAGTCAAGAATACGCGCCTGCCTGGGTTGTACACGGTCAATGTGTTCCGCCGAAACATCAATCCGGTCAATCCGTCCTCGGAGCTGGACCTCTTCCCCTGTATCAAGGCGAAAGGGAACGGCTTGGGCTGAAAAAAATTCTGCGCCGGCCTCCTCCGGCTCCTTTGTCCCGAAGGAGTACACGTGCCCTCCAATAGTATGTGGATGCTGGACACGTGTACTCCTTATGCCAAAAAACACCTCAAACGCCGCTGGATAAAAATTGTACGTCGTTTGGCGTTCGCGCTGGAGAAAGGCGTGCAAACGCCGCAGCAGGTGTTCGCGCTCACATTCCCAGAGCAGGGGCAGTCCAACCGGCCGTGTCTGCGCAAACACCGCAAACTGTTCCTCCGCTACCTGGGTGAGCAGTCGTCGCTCGTCATCAGCACGTTGCGTGGACAGGGGCAGCTGGTCCGTCTGTTGGAGACGGGAGAAAAAATCGTGCAGGATGGTATGCACTAACACGCCCCGGTCGCGTGGCAGGAGGGCAAGAATCTGTTCCGGCTCTTCCCACGGCTTGAGAGCAAGCACGGTCTCCAGAAAATAACGAAACGGACAGCGTGCATATGTTTCCAGGCTGCTCGCGGACAAATGCAGCCCCTGCGGGAAGAGGTGCCGGCGCAGTGTGCTCTTGACGCTTTCCGCTTGCATACAGCCGTCAAAGGCCGTGAGGGAGGGACGCTCCCAACGTTGCTCCAGCGCGCGCGCGGCGGGAACAAAGAACGGTAGCGTCTGTAGACCGGGCTGAACCGTATGCGCAGCGACCTGCTGAGCATGGCTAAAAGCATAGGCCAGGTGGAACTCCAGCGCATCCACCGCAGGCCGGGTACTCTGCGCGTATCCTCCAGCCGCCGATACCCACCGGCTGCTGTGTTGCAGGTCTGCCGGCGTTGCCTGACGGCCACACAGCACACTGACCGTCTGTAAGAGGAGGGTGGCGGGCGGGCGAGCGGCTCCCTGGACAGTGCGTGGGTAGGTCAGACATAACATCTCCTGCGCACTCTGGGTCGCCAGCATGAAAAGGAGCTGTCGGCGTTCAACTGCCTGGCGACGGACCGGTACGTCCATGGTCAGTACTTCAGCAAGATGCTGGCGCTCGGCATCAGACAAAATAGGGTCCTGAGAGGCGCGGCGAGCCCCGGACTCTTGCGCCAGGCCCGGCAGGATGACCGCTCGGAAGCGGAGACCGGTCGCCTGGGTCACCTCACCGAGAAAGACGCCGGTCGTGTGCGTTTTTCGGGGTTGCACCTTTCCCCAGGCAAGGCAGCCCAGAACAGTCTCAACCCACTCCGCAGGGCGAGTTGTTTCAGCCAAAAGTGGGGAGAGACTCCGGAGGGTCTCCCCAATATTCAGACTCTGCTCACCCGTGCCTTGTCGGTCTGGCTCCTCGTCACTCCACGAGACCTCACCGGACACATAGTCTGCATACATCCGCAGGAAGTGGATTAGCCAGCCTTCCCAGGTGTGTTGGTCTTGAACCATCTTCACGTCCGTCAGCAAACGGTCCATAAACCTGACAAGCAAACGGAGCGCGGGTGCCAACCGTTCGGCTTGTCCCTCCGACGGGTTTTGGTAGCGTGTTTCCAGCGCGGCGAGGCGAACGTGCCATTCCTGGCCTCCGTGTCCTATCCCGGCCTCCAGACAAAGGGCTTCCCACTGGGCGATATGCGCCCGAGAGACGGCTTCCCCAATCAGGTCTTGAAACGGGGGGCGAGCCAGCCTGAGAAAGGCGAAAAGGCGCTGCCGCGAGCAGTTTTCAGACAAGAGCTGACACAGCGCCTGCACGGCTTTCCCCTGTCGCGTGGCCAGCAAGGGCTGCTCTGCAACAAGGGTGCACGGAATCCCCAGGCGGGAGAGCGTCTCCCGCAATAACGGACCATAGGTGTTTGACTCGGTGAGGAGCACGCCAATCTCGTCAAACGCATAGTCCTGCTCTCTGACCAGTGAGAAGATCGTGCGTGCAATTTCACGCGCCTCCTGGGTTTGATCTGGTGCAGAAATGATGTGAAGCGAGGCATCCGGGCGCGTTGAGACCGGTCGCTGGGGCGTTTCCCCGGCTCGTTCAAAAAGCCGGGCTTGGACCTGAGCAAGAGAGCAGGACGGGGCCTGCGGACGGGCTAATGGAGACGACTGAAAGCCGAGCCCGGTGAGCCAGCTCAATGTGGGCGTCGCGGCTTCATAGGCCGAACCGGGTCGCCAGGGAAGAAAGACCAGGGTATCCCTCTGCGTGAAGAGCGTTTCCAAAAAATGTCGCTGGCGTGCGGTATACTCAAGACCGCCATACACCAGCAGCGGCCCGTCACGCAGTGCTGCCTGGACCTGGACAGTGAACAGATTGGCGTCATCAACGAGCTGCCGTTCGTCCAAGCTCTTTTCATAGCGCGTGTAGAGGTCCAGCAGCTGACGTATTTTCCCTCGATATAATACCTCCTGCGCAGGAATCCGAGTATACAACAAGTGCAGATGGTGGGGCCGGACGTCCGCCTGCTTGAGGTCAGACAGCGTCTCGCTCAAGAGCTTGGGAAACCGGGGCTGCCGGGCCTGTTCCAGCAAGAGACGCTTCACGAGCAGCGGAACCAGCGCGGCTGAGACGCGACGTTTCCCCTCCTGCCTCAGTCGCGCTTCGGTCAGGCGTACCGCATAGTCGAGCAGCGTTGTAAATCGCAGACCGATATGCCCGTTACCAGCCCTGGCAATGGCGTTGCTGAGCTGTGAGCCAACGACATCACTGGGAACAATAATCGTGAGCGGAGTCAGCGAGTCGGCCGCTTTGAGCGTGTGGACAGCGGCAACGAGCGCCTCTTGCAGGATGGCAAGCGAGTCGGAGATGAATACTCGCTTTTGAGGCATACCTCTTTGCTTATGGGGCGACCCTGCACCCCGTAGGGATAACGCAGGCGTGACCCCTACATGAAAGAGTAAACGTGTCCAGCAGCGGCATGTTGTTGGAGGACACGTTTACTCTTTTTAGCGTTTGAACAGCACAACTTCGAGCGTTTTACCGCTATAGCGGTGCTTAAAACTCGATATCCCACCACGCACATCAATACGTTTGTTAAAGTCAGGGGGAAATGCGGACGAGACCGCGGCGAGTGTCCGGATATCGGGCTCATCAACACTGCCGCGTACAAGAAAATTGCCGTCCTTCAGAGAGAGCGCATACTCGTAGTCGGGCATTTCATCGCCAATGCCCATTTCCCGCTTGGCAGCAGAAACCGGGACGCGACGCGGGAATTCCATGCGCAGGATGTAGGCGTTGCCCTGTTCTTCGACCGTATATCGCTCGCCATAACGACGCGAACGTTCGGTCTTCTCATCAAACTCCGGCGTGTAATAACCCTCAATCGGCTGGTCACCCTTATCGGGGGTCCGTCCTCCGGAAACACCGAGAAAAGGAGCCATCGCCGGAGCAAGGGGGAGACCGTAGAAGGTCCCACGCAACGGAGTGTCTTCGGTTGGAACGCCCTGAAAGAAAGATTCGCGCAGGCGGATTAAGGTTTCGACCGAGGCAATCAGAACACCAAGAAAGATAAATTTATTCGCCGCTTGACTGAAGAGTTCCCCCCCTAAAACAGCGCTATAGACGGCCAGGAGAATAATCGGGTACAGGACCATATTGAACAGGATATTCAGGCTGGTCGCCGTCCCGACATGAAAATAACGCGTATCCCCAACAGCTTGTTCCAGGGCGCGCTTGGTTGAGAGCGGTAGCGCGCCAAGGATGGGCTGGGCCGAGGCAAGCAGCGTCCCCAGAATGGAATTGTTTTGCGCTTGCTGGACTCGGGCAAGGGCTTGGGCGTAGGTGCCGGCCAGTTCGCCTTCAAAGACTTTTTCTTCCACGACCTTTTTGGGTGCAACCGGTTTGGGTGTCGGTGCCGTCACTGCTGGCGCTACGGCAACGGGTGCTACCGGGGCTGCAGCGGGTGCCGGCGCGGCCGCAGGTGCAGCGGGTGCCGCTGCGCCATTTGCTGCCGGGGCCTCAGCCTCAGCCGGCGCGGCTTCTCCGCCCTCACCCTTGAAGCGAGAGGGGAAGTCATCCCCAAACGTCTGCTCGGGATGTAACTCCTTGGCCCGGGCCAGTAACGCTTCTTCCGTCTCCACAATGTCCGGGTTGGGCAGACAGCAGTCTACCGGACACACCGCCGCACAGGCTTCCTGGTCGAAAAAGCCCACACACTCCGTGCACTTGTCCGGCACGATATAGAAGATGTCGTCATCGATGGCCGGATTGACCGCGCCGTTGAAGTCCCACTCCACGCCGCCCTGATAGATCGCGGTATTGGGACACTCGGGCTCACACGCCCCGCAGTTAATGCAGTCCTCGGTGATTATCGTCGCCATACTGAACGGTTCTCCTTCTGCAAACAGCTCAATAGCTGTAGTGTGTCAACCCTTCATCTAACGGGTTTACCCTACTCGGTCAACGCGACCGCGCCCTCTTTATGACGTATTGACAGATATGGATTGCAGACCTAGTGTGTCCCCCTTATTCTATTTTCGTAAGGAGGAAGTATGAAACAGAAATTTCTCTGGTTAGCGCTCGGGATCTTTGCGGTCGGTTGCGTCATCGGAGCGCCCGTCTGGGCGGATCATCACGAGGCGGCTGAGAAGATGGCCGAAGCCGCTGATGAGACGATGCCTGAGGCCGCCGGGCCGATCGACATCAACATGGCCGATGCGGCCGCCCTGCAGACCCTGCCCGGTATCGGCGAAACAAAAGCTGCAGCTATTATTGCCCATCGCGAAGCAAACGGTCCGTTTGCGACCGTGGACGATCTGCAAAACGTCACAGGTATCGGCGAGAAGACGCTTGAGAAACTGAAAGAGCAAATCACCGTAGGGGCCAGCGAATAACTGGCGGAACCTGCGACGGAATAGCAGCGTATCTGAACACTGCTGTCGGGGCGGCCTTCGGGGTCGCCCTTCTTTTTTGAGGATTCGTGTGGCGAATGCCTTAAAGAGTGAAGGTGTCCTCCAACCAGACAAAAAAGCTGGACACGTTCATTCTTTCTCCCGTAACGCCGAACTCGAAGCCAAGCTGACAACCCTGCCAACCAGTCCCGGCGTCTATAAGTTCACGGATCATAACGACACCGTGATCTATGTCGGGAAAGCGAACAATCTGCGCGCCCGGGTCAGACAATACGCCCGCGGTGGGGACGGCCGGGCGCAAATCCGTTTTCTCCTCGCCCAACTGACTGATGTCGAGGTCCTTGTTACCCAAACCGAAAAAGAGGCGTTGCTGCTCGAAGACACCCTGATCAAGCAATTCCGGCCTCGGTATAATATTCGTCTCAAAGACAACACCTCCTATTGGCACGTGAAGGTCACCCAGCATGACCAGTGGCCCCGCCTCCTCCTGACTCGCCAGATTGCGAAAGACGGCAGTAAATATCTGGGACCCTTCCACTCCAGCACGGCAGTCCAGGAGACCTTGGAAATCATCCGGAGAGTTTTCCCCCTGCGGACCTGTACGGATACCGTCTTTCGCAACCGCACCAGGCCATGCCTGGAATATCAGATCAAGCGCTGCCTCGGGCCCTGTACTCTGCCGGTCGACCCCGACGACTACCAGCACCAACTGAAAAATGCCCTGCTGCTGCTTGAGGGCAAAAGTACCCAACTGATAGACCGCCTCACCCGGCAGATGACCCAGGCCGCCGACGCTCTGCGTTTTGAAGAAGCCGCCCGGCTGCGGGACCAAATTCAGGCCATGACAAAAACCGCGGAAAAGCAGCTGGTCTCCACCCCCCTGGGGAATGACCAGGACGTGTTCGGCCTGTATCGCGAGGGCGGACTGATCGAAGGACAGGTCCTGTTTGTGCGTGGTGGAAAACTGATTGGCAACCTGGCCTATAGCTTTACCGACAATGAGTTTCCCGACGCCGAGGTCGTGGCCGAATTCCTGAGCCAATTCTACCAGGGCGACCGGTTTGTGCCCGACGAGATTCTTGTCCCGGTTGTGCTCGACGATGCCGGCATCAGGGCGGAACTCCTCTCGGAACGCAAGGGGAAGAAGATCGGCCTGCTCTGTCCGCAGCGGGGAGCCAAACTGCGGCTGGTGGAAATGGCCCAGGAAAATGCGCGGCACAGCTTTGTCGAAAAGCGGCGGGGAGAAGAGCACAAAGAGAAGACGCTGGAGAGCCTACGCCGTGCGCTGCACCTGCAAAACGCGCCAAAACGCATTGAGTGTTTCGACATTTCGAATACCCAGGGCAATCTCTCTGTCGGTTCCATGGTTGTCTTTGACGAGTGCGAGCCGGATAGGAACCGCTACCGCCGGTTTCGCATCAAAACCGTCGAAGGAGCGGACGATTTCGGCATGATGTATGAGGTCCTCACCCGCCGCTATCAGCGTGCCCTAGCGGAACACGACCTGCCAGACCTCCTCATGGTAGATGGCGGCAAAGGCCAACTCGGCGTCGCTGTTACTGTGCTGAGAGAGTTGGGGATTACTGAGGTCGATGTCATTGGTCTGGCCAAGATGCGGACCGAGCGGGACCCGTTTGCTGAAGAAGTCGCCCATTCCTCCGAGCGTGTCTTTCTGCCCGGTCGCAAGAATCCGGTCGTGCTCAAGCCCAACGCCACTGCTCTCTTCCTTCTGCAACGTATCAGGGATGAGGCCCACCGCTTTGCCATTACCTATCACCGGAAGCTGCGGGCCAAAGAGCGACTCAGTTCGCCGCTCGATGCGATTAGCGGCGTTGGCCCGGCCAAACGCAAAGCGCTCTTACGGCATTTTGGCAGCCTCAAGCGCGTGCGCGCCGCCGCACCCGAAGCACTGGGCCAAGTCACGGGGATTACCCCGATCCTGGCGGAAAAAATACACCAGCACTTACGGGCACATCCCGCTCCACGCTAACAGAGCCGACCCATCGTCCGCGCACCATGTCTCGTCAGCCGTCCCGGCAAGCGTCTCTCGCATGTCTTCGCCTGACGGGTCTGCTTGAGCGGTTGATCCTCATCCATCTCGCCCTGGTATATCTCTTGGGCCAAGCCGGCGTGGCCTGGGGCTGGCAGGCGGCTGCTCCCCTCTGGCTGGGCGGACTGCTGACCCTCAGCGTGGCCGGATGGATCATAGGCGGATTCCGTCTAGCCGTCTTGGTCAGTCTGCTGAGTGGCGCTTTCGTGGTCGGCAACCTTACTCTCCATCGAGTCTACGCTCCCGATTTTCCCGCACACCACCTCCGGCAGCTTGCTTTACCGCAGAAAGTCGTCCTCGAAGGCTGGCTGTTCCAGGAGCCGGAGCGGGGTCCGGGACGTGGCCGGTTGTATCTTGAGGCGCAACGGGTCTGTTTTGAAACGCAACGTATCTGTAAAGACGAGCAGTTTCGGCCCGCAACGGGCAAGGTTCTCATCACGGTTCGTCATCTACAAGACCGCTGGCAGTACGGCGAGGTGTTGCGGCTTTCGCTCAAACTCCGCGTCCCGCGCAATTTTCAGACGCCGGGCAGCTTTGACTATGCGGGCTATCTGGCCCGGCGGGGCATCTATCTCACTGCCTTTGTGTGGGATGACAAGAACATCGAAAAGGTCGGGCTGACAGGAACGGAGCTCCGCCACCGGATTGAAAACATCCGTCGGCCAGTCGGCGCATTCTTTGACACGCACCTGCCCACTATACCGGCCGCCATTCTCCGCGCGTTGATTATCGGCGATAAAAGTCGCCTCGATCCGGAGTTGCGCGACAGCTTTACGCGAGTGGGTGTTGCCCACGTCCTTGCCATTTCCGGGCTCCACATCGGCTTGGTTGCAACGCTGGCGTATGGGGCCTGGTGGTGGCTCCTGGCACGGAGCCAGTATGTGCTGTTGATATGGTCGGTGCCCAAATTGGCTGCGCTCTTCACGCTGCCGGTCGTGCTGCTGTATGCCGGACTTGCGGGCGGCAGTGTTTCGACCTTGCGAGCGGTCATTATGGTTGCGGTCTTTCTCACTGCGCTGCTGCTTGACCAAAAGGAGGAAGTCTTCCGCAGCCTCGCCCTTGCCGCCCTGATGGTGTCGCTGATCTGGCCGGGGGCCATCTTTGACGTGTCTTTTCAGCTTTCTTTTGTGGCTGTCCTGGCCATTTTTCTCGGCCTGCATCGTTTTCGAGCCTGGTGGGACAATCGAGACGAAACGCGTGCGGTCCACCTCCCCCCGTGGCGACGGCGGCTCCGTCGCTGGGCGACCCTCTATGGCCTGGTCTCTCTGAGTGCGACAGTTGGGACGCTTCCGCTCGTCGCGACCTATTTTCATACTGTCCCGCTGGTTGGATTTGCGGCCAACCTGCTAGTCGTGCCTTTCCTGGGAAGTGCCGCCGTTGTGTTAGGTCTGGTTACGACAGTGCTGGTGTTTATTCACACGGGAGCTGCGACTCTGGTCGTGTGGTGTGCCGGAGCCGTGGTCTCGCTTGGTGTGTGGGTGGTCGAAGCCATTGCCGTTTTGCCCCTTGCTGCCGTTCACTTCGTGACACCAACGCTTTTTGAACTTATTCTATTTTATACTTTATGTGCTTCCCTCCTGTTCTTCTCACACTTCCAGCCTCCCTGGTTACGGCGGGTCTTTTTCTCCTGCTTGTTCAGTCTCGTGCTCTTTGACAGTCTGTACTGGATCACCCAGCGCTATTTTCAGACTGAGCTGCGGGTCTCTTTTCTCGATGTCGGACAGGGTGATGCGGCCGTGGTCGAGTTTCCCGGCTCCCACGTCATGGTCATTGACGCGGGCGGATTCACGAGTCAGACGTTTGATTCGGGTCGGGCTATCATCGCGCCCTTTTTATGGCAGCGGAAAATCGGACGCATAGACACGCTGGTCCTCAGTCACCCCAACCTCGACCACTACGGCGGGCTGGAGTTTCTGGCCAAATATTTTGGCGTCAATTCCTTCTGGTTCAACGGTGAAGAGCAGCCAGATAGCCGGCGCTTCAAGCGGCTGATGACTACGTTGCAAGAGAACGGTATCCAGACTCGCACTTTGTGCCGCGATACGTCGGACCGGGAAATCGGTGGGGTGCAGGTCCACATCCTGCACCCACCCTGTGGTCAGACCGGACTGGATACAAACGACGCCTCCCTCGTGCTCCGTCTCAGTCACGGGGAGGTGGATATTCTGTTTTCCGGGGACATCGAGAGAGCAGGGGAGGGCAGTCTGCTTGCGACACCGGTCCAGCTTGAGAGCGAGATTCTCAAAGTCCCCCATCACGGCAGCCGCAGTTCAAGTACTCTGCCCTTTCTTGAATCCGTGTCCCCCCAGGTCGCGATCGCCTCGCTCGGCTATCAGAATCGCTTTCGTTTTCCAGCTCCAGAGGTGGTGGACCGCTATGAGCGGCAGGGTGTGGCCTTCCTCAGAACGGACCAGGCGGGGACGATAACGGTGCGGAGCGACGGGAAGAGTTATCGGGTTGAGACCTTCCTGCCGTAGTTGAGTTACGAGACGGATTACTCCAGATACGAGTATGACTTGACAGCCTCTTATGGAAGTAGTGACCACGAAAGAGGAATAGAGCAAATAACGATGCTGTGTAGCCGCTCGTCATTCCTGCGGAGGCATCCAGGCCCCCGGCTTCTGGATGCCGGATCACGTCCGGCATGACGAGAGCGGAATGGCATGGCTATAGCCTATCGGAAAACGCTCTAGGTCTTCTCCGTCAGCCGGCCCGACAAATACTTGTGGATAACGCTGGACAATAGCGTCTGATACGGGATGCCTTCCTCCCGCGCCCGCACGTGCGCGAGGTTGAAGTCACGTTCGGTCACCCGCAGGTTGACCCGTCGGGTCTTGTTAAAGGTGCTGCGGGCCGCCTGACGTGCGCTCTCCATCTCACGTTCAGCCCCACGAGCGGACCTCAGTTCGCCCCGCTCGAACTTCTCTAGGATTTCCCGCTCTTCGGAATTCAGTTGGTCGTTCACGATGATTGTCTCCTTTGATAATCCCGCGTCGCCTTCCGGCTAGGGATGATCGTCTTCAGGAACCTCGTGCCGTCCGCCTCAGTCACGAAAGGGACGAGGTAGAGGTACCGTTCGATGTCTACGACGTAGATCATCTGTCCAGGGTATCTTCCCTGATTGGGGTGTTCCAGTATGTTTATCAGACCACCTTGTTCAATCGCGGTGACAATACGCTCGAAGGAAATTCCTCGCTGCTCAACGAGTTGTCGGTTCTTCTCCGTACTCCAATCGAAGTGCGTCTCCACGGGCAAATCGTCATCCAACGTGTGCGTTTTGTCAACCCATCAGCCCCAAAAATCGGGCCTGTTGTCGGCTAGCGCGAATGACGATGCTGTGTAGCCGCCCGTCATTCCGGCGCAAGAACGTCACCCCTGCGAAAGACGTGACCGATAACAGTGCTTGAGTGGTTTAAGGGGATTGCGTTTTGACTTCCCCTTCGCCACAACAGAGCCCATGACTCGGCTCTCCTGGAATGAAATCTGTGCTCGTGCAGCCGCATTTGCCGAAGAGTGGCAGGACGCAGCCTATGAGAAAGGTGAAACGCAGAGCTTCTATAACGACTTCTTCAATATCTTCGGGGTCAAGCGGCGCACAGTCGCCCGCTATGAGGAGCATGTCAAGAAGCTGGACAATCGTTCAGGCTTCATCGACCTGTTCTGGCCCGGCGTACTCCTGGTCGAACAAAAGAGCGCTGGCCGCGACCTGACCAAAGCATCCAGACAAGCAGACGACTACTTCGACGCCCTGCCCGAGCAAGACCGCCCGCACTACATCCTGGTCAGCGACTTTCAGACCTTTGAGTTGCGCGATCGGGATGAGCGGGAACGCGCGTTTTTCGCCCTGGCCGACCTGCCCCACAATGTCGAGAAGTTCGGCTTTATCCTGGGCGTACAAAAGCCACCTTCAAGGATCAGGACCCGGTCAACATTCAGGCGTCCGAACTCATGGGCCACCTGCACGACGCGCTCCAACAGTCCGGCTACACCGCCCACGACCTCGAACGCTTTCTCGTCCGTACCGTGTTCTGCCTGTTTGCCGACGATACCGGCATCTTCGAGCGATGCCGCTAGTCGTTGAGCGCATTCGGTGGGTGCGCGCCATGCGTCTGGCGAGCAAGAAAGCCGCGACGGTTAAGCTGGCCAACAGACCAACCCAACTGGAAGGGAGGTGAATCCCGACCACGCCGTTTCTGGTTGTCCCCGAGGTGAGTTCTGAACGGCGGGAGTATGTCCCTATCGGCTGGTTAGAGCCGCCCACGATTCCGAGCAACCTTGTTCGCGTCCTGAAAATAGGGGGGGTAGGAGAGAGAAACGGACGAGGCGAAAAGCGAGGCGAAAGGGGATGAAAAAAAGGCGAAAAGCGAGCAAATGTATCGCTCAAAGCCAGCAGCCTCCCCAACTGTCCTCAAAACCGATAGGTGTAGCGCACCTTGAAGCGGCCCTCGCGGCCGATGGAGTGGAAGCCGCCCTCTTCGTCCAGCCAGCGCTGGTTGAAGACCAGAAAGATGTCGTTGCCCGGTTCGATGATCCAGCGGATGCGCGTGTTAAAGCTGAACACGTCCGACACGTTGTCATACTGGATCAGGCTGAACCAGGACAGATTGGGGCTGACGGCGATGTCCAGCCGCACCCGCAACAACCGTGTGACAAAATTGCCTTCGGGCAGGCGGACATCGCTCTGAAGATATTCCGGGCTCAGGAACAGGCGCGGACCGGGCTGAAAATTGAGACGCAGGTTCCAACTGTCGCGTTTGCCGCTGTAATAGTCGCCCCAGAAATGGGCCAGACTGGCCGACAGTTTGCGTTTATCCGCGGTCTCGGCCTTGGCCATATAGCGGCGGAAGGTGTAGCGGTCGGGCAGCAGCCGGACGCCACTGCTGATCTCAAAATCTTCGGTCAGGCGTTCCAACTGCTGCCAGGCCCGGAACATGAGTGTGTCGCCGCTCTCAAAGCGCCACTCGCAGGGAAAGACGATGTTGCGGGTGAGGAGTCGGTTCGTGGACTGGTCGGTAATATAATTGCCGTCAAAAGCACAGGCGACTTGCCGTGTGCCCCAGCGCCCAGGACGTGGCGCCGCCTGGAGGAACCAGCCAAAGCGCCGAATGCCGGTGCGCGGCACAAAGCCCATGCTGGCCTCAAAATCCCGTTGCACCTCACGATAGGTGCCGAATATCGTCCAGGTATCGTTGGGCAGATTGATCTGACTGCCCCAGGCCCAGTTTTTACGCGCCGTAGGACGAAAACTCTTTAACACAAACGAAGACAGGGTGAGGTTGCGCCTTCCCAGGAATCTGGTGGTTTTATACAGAAAGTCGTGCCCGTAGAGGCCGCTCGCGTCTCCGTTCTCCGGTGTCCGACGGGTCGCGATCAATCCCATCGAGGCCTGTTCGCCAAGGTCGCGCTTGAGCCGGACCACGCTGAAATTCTCGCCCGGTACGGGGTCGCGCTCCTGGGTCTGGGCGCTGAGTATCCCCAGGGAATACTTGCCAACCCGGCCGCTGAGTTTTGCGCCGCCGATCATGTCAACCGGTTTGCCGTCGTCGGCAATGCCGACACGCCGGCTGAAAAAGGGGATAATCACCAGCGGTCCCGAGGTCGGGGTCAGACCGTCAACCGCAAAATTGGGCGCGTCCTCCAGAAAGAACTGCCGCTTCTCAGGAAAGAAAAGCGAGAATCGTGTCAGGTTGACCTGCACGTCGTCCGTCTCGGCCTCGGAAAAGTCGGTATTGAGCGTCAGGCTGAGCGTCAGACCGGGGGTGGGTTTGTAGAACAGGTCAAAGCCCGGCTTAAAGGACGCGGCATCGCGGCGCACCTCGGTGGTCAGAAACGGGGAAAAATCGAGTCCCAGACCCTGGGACCTGTCGCGCAGTCCGGTGAGTCGGCCCGCGCGTGAGACCCGGTTGAAGTCCAGGCTCTGGAGGTAGCCGCTCCAGACCGTTTCCTCGTTCACCCGCTTGATGATGCGCTGGACGTTGAAGCCCCAGCTCGATTGTCCCGGAGCATAGCTCAGGGTCTGAAACGGAATTTCAAATTCCGCGCTCCAGCCGTTCGGTGAGTGCGCGGTCTTTACGTTCCAGATGCCGTTCCAGTCCCGGTTTTCGGTCTCCCCCTCGTCTCCGATGAGTTCGTCCACCCGTGCCCCAACCGAGTTGGTTTGAAATTTGAACGCGTTGCGCCTATCCGCAAACGTATCGAACAAGAGCGTCACCCGATCATCCGCAGCCAGGTCCGCGTCCCGGTTAAAGCGGGTGGCAACCGCGGCACTCGGGTCCGAGTCGTGACACAGCACGCCGACGTAGAGATGGGTCGCCGTGTACAGGACGCGCACCTCGGTCGGCTGGGAGGCCGGAGCGCCTTCGTCCGGTTCGCGTTGGCGGAAATCGTCGCCGACCGGCGCCGTTTGCCAGGCCGGCTCGGTCAGCCGACCATCGAGGATAATGGACTGGGGAATCCGCACGGCCTGCAACGCAACCGGAGCCAGCACCGAGACCTCCATATCATCAAGGGGGATGGGCTGGAGGGTACTCCCGGACTGCGCCGTCGGCGTATCGGCCGCGGCCGTGGCGGTCAGCACCAACACGACCAGGATCACGATGAGCAGAGATATGCGCGGATTCAAAAGAGTAAACGTGTCCTCCAATAAACACGAGATGCTGGAGACGTTTACTCTTTGTCGTCTTCCCTGAACAGCGCGTCGCGCCAGTCGAGCGCGGCGCGCAGGCCTTTTTCCTTCCGGATCTGGTTGAATGTCTCCTGCTCCTGCGTCCGGGTTGTGTCAAACATGACAACCAAATCGAGATTCTGGTAGATGCTGTTCAGAAAGCCCATGTTTTCATACGCCCGGTTAATGGCCGCTTTGTTAAACTTCACCCCGACCTGAGCGATCTTTACCAGTTTGCGTGCCGTCTTCTCACACTCGTGCATGAGCTGGTCGTGCGGTACGACGCGGTTAATCATGCCCAGGCGTTCAGCCTCTTGAGCGGAGATCATCTCACCGGTCAGGAGAAGCTCCTTTGCCTTGGCAAACCCGACGCTGAACGGTGTGACCAGGACCGGGGGGCCGGTCCCAAACCGGATTTCCGGTTCGCCCAACACCGCCTGCTCAGAGGCAATTTTAATGTCGCATAACTGGGCGAGTTCACACGCGCCAGCCAGGGCATAGCCGTTAATCGCGGCAATATACGGTTTGCTGGAATGCCAGATCTTGAGAAAAATCTCGATGTTATACTTCAGATCGGACCGCCAGCTATCGGCAGAGCGGTCGTAGAGCTCGGGCTCACCTTCCGGCGGCGCGATATTGAACCCCGCAGAAAACGCCCGCCCGGCTCCGGTCAGAATCACGACCCGGATGTCATCATCGGCTTCAATCGCGTCGAGCGCCTCGCCCAATTCGGCCATCAGTTCCTTGCTGAACGAATTGAGCTTCTGCGGTCGGTTGAGGGTCAGGTAGCCGATGGCATCCTTCTTCTCGAATATCAGGTTCTGATACGCCATATCCCCTCCTGTAAGAGAAAGAGTAAACGTGTCCTCCACTCAGATATAATTGCTGGGCACGTTTACTCTTTCCAAACCATAGCGAACCAATCCGAACAGTCTAGCCCGTCTCCGGCCCTCTTGCTCCCACCGGTGAAAATCTCCAGACTCGATCAGAGTCATGCTGACCTCAGATCTCCTGCTGACGCAGACCGAAGGGCCGTATCTCTATCCACGCTATGTGCGGACCGACGCGCCGCGCTTTACACGGATGGCCGAGGAACTGATCGCCATCTATGCCGCGCATGCGGGCAAACCCAGGCGGGATCTGACCACGGCGCTCAGCCAGTATGCGGAAGACCGGACCGACTTTCGCATCCAGCGTGGGCTGGCCAAGTTGCTGCGCGATGACCGGTGTGAATTTGAGGAGCAGGCGGTGGTCCCGCCGCTGGAGGTCCGCCGCCGCCTGTTCGCTTTGGCTCGCGAAAACCATCCCGTGGTCTTACAGCCCGACCATATCCACCCCGTGACCAAAGACGAGTTGATCGCCGAGGTCGCACGCGAGTATAAAGCCGAGCCGGAACAGATTGCCTGGGCACTCTACGCCGATCTGGCCGAGAACCATATCCTGACGCGCTTTGACCCGCCCGAGCCGGCATGGCTGCTCCAACGCTATAATGTCGCCTTGGCGCAGGCGCTGCTGTATCGCTGCGTGCGGATGAAGCTGTCGGTCTTTCGCAACATTCCGAGCCGCTACAAACAGCTCTTCAAGTTCATCAAATTCTATCAGCTCATGCACGCGATTGAGGGCGATCTTGACAGTGGCTATGAGATTCTGCTGGACGGGCCGGTCAGCATGTTCCGCTTATCCCAGAAGTATGGCCTCAAGCTGGCCGTCTTCCTGCCGGCCCTGCTGCTGTGCACCCGCTGGAAGATGGAGGCCGAGATTGTCACCGCCGAGGGTGAGCAGCGCTACTTCCCCCTCGACGAGAGTAGCAATCTCGTCTCTCACTATCGTGACAGTACGATGTATGACTCGCTCCTTGAAAAGACCTTTGCCGAGCGCTTTCACGCGACTGAGAGCGGCTGGGAGATTGAACGCGAGGTAGCCATAATCAATCTGAAAGAAACCGTCTTTATTCCGGACTTTGCCTTTCGGCACGCAGACGGGCGCACCGCGCTCATGGAAATCGTTGGCTATTGGCGGCCGGAGTACCTGAAAAAAAAACTCATGAAGCTGCGCCGTTCGGGTCGGGAAGACATGGTGATTGCCGTGTCGGCCAACCTGAACGTCAGCCAGGACGACTTCACCGACGTTCCGGGTAGGGTGTTCTTTTTTAAGAACCGGATTAACCCCAAAGAGGTCATCGCTCGACTCGAACAAGTCGGGCGGGATGCCCGCCAAGAAGTATAGGAGAAGGAGAAAGCCATGTCTGTCATTGCCTACGAAAAACGTGACCGAATCGCCTACGTCACCATCCACCGCCCGGAAGCCATGAATGCCCTCGGACCGGCCCACAATCAGGAACTCATCGAAGTCTGGACCGACTTTCGCGACGACCCGGACGTCTGGGTGGCCATCCTCACCGGGAGTGGCGAGCGGGCCTTTTGCGCTGGGGCCGACCTCAAGACCTATACGCCGAGTATTGGCAGCGGTAATCCGTACGCGGTCAGACAGGTTTCCAACGGCCTGGGATTTGGAGGCATTACCCGTGGCCTCGAAATCTGGAAGCCGATTATCGGCGCCGTCAATGGCTACGCCCTAGCCGGAGGATTAGAACTGGCGCTGGCATGCGATATTCGCGTGGCGTCGGACAACGCCCAGTTCGGCTGCTCCGAGGTCAAGCGGGGGTTTCATCATTGTGATGGCGGAACGGTCCGTCTGCCGCTGATCGTCGGTTTGGCCAATGCTCTCAAGATGCAGCTCACCGGGGAGCCGATTGACGCCCAGGAAGCCCTGCGGATCGGTCTGGTGAGTGAAGTCGTGCCCGCCGCGGAGCTTATGCCCACCGCCGAGCGCTATGCCCGGACCATTCTGCGCAACAGCCCGCTGGGCGTGCGATCGGCCAAGGAATCCATGCTGCGCAGCCTCGGCCGCGTGCTTGAAGACGCCTTGCGGTTTGAGAACATCTTATTCTCGACGCTGACGCAGACCCAGGATTATACCGAAGGTCCGCGTGCGTTCGCGGAAAAGCGCCCGCCCGAGTGGAAAGGACAGTAGGGGCGGGCGGCCTGCCCTGTGCAGCCTAGAGCTTCCCTGCCGCTCGCAGCTCTTTCACCTGGGCCTCTTGCACGATGGCGCCGTCTGTATACAGCGTGGCGACTTGCTCTTCCGAATAAGCCAGGCGCTCCTGCAACACCTCTTCATTATGCTCGCCCAGGAATGCCGCCCGAAAGGGAATCTCGACGTTCGCGTTGGAGAAATGAAAGGGTGATTTGGCAATCGGGGTCGGACCCAGCAGCGGATGTGGCACGTCTTGAAACAGTCCGCGTGCCTTCAACTGCGGGTGGGCTGCGGCGCCGGGAATATCCAGGATAGGCGCGGCAGGTACGCGGGCTTCGGCCAGAATTTTCAGGGGCGTTTCGTCATCTTCAAAGGTCTGAAGCCAGTCTTCGATATATTTCCGAACCTCTACGCTTCGCTGGACCCGATCCTCCATGGTGGCGTAGCGTTCGTCCGTCGTTAACTCCGGTTTGCCCATCGCCTTGGTGAGGGCCGGCCATTGATGCCCGGCGACGGCAAAAACGAGGTAGCCTTTTTTTGCCCTGTACACGCCATAGGGGCACACATTGAAAAAGTCGCCGCCAAAACGCTGCGGCACGATAGCGCCCTGACTCATCAGAAAAAGTGGAAAATTGACGTAGTCCAGGTAGACCAGGGATTCGAGTTGCGACACGTCAATATATTGGCCCTGTCCGCTGTTGGCGCGGTGAAAGAGCGCGGCACAGATGGCAAGTGCGCCATGAATACCCGCATTCGGATCCCCAAAATAGTCGCCCACATAGGTCGGTGGCCCATCCGGCTCGCCGGTCATGGCCATCACGCCGCTCTGGGCCTGAGCGATAATGTCAAAGCTGGTATGACTGGCGTACGGCCCGTCCTGCCCATAGCCTGACACCGAACACATAATCAGTTTGGCGTTCAGCTCTTTGAGCGTGTCATAGTCCAGCCCGTGTCGCGCCATGACTCCGGGGCTATAGTTCTCCACCACAACGTCAGCCTTTCGCGCCAGTTGATAGACGATTTCCTTTCCCTTTGGGTGTTTGATCTCAACACAGACGCTTTTCTTGCCGGCGCAGGCGGCGAGATAGAGGGCGCTCTGGCCGTGCTCAACAAGATGGATCTGTCGTCCCAGGTCGCCGCCGGGGGCGCGTTCAATCTTGATGACATCTGCCCCAAGGTCGGCCAGAATCCGGGTTGCGGACGGCCCGGCGAGATATTGGGTAAAGTCGAGCACGGTTATCCCGGACAGGAGTTTCTGCGTACCATTTGTCTTGTTAGCCATGTCTCCTCCTCAGGGTCGTCGTAATGAGCTGAAGTCTGTTGGATTGTGGCGTATCAACCCATAATTCACAATACGGCCTATGTCACATTGACTCTCGCTACCAGTCACCTACGATAATGAGAGTGTGAGTGAGGGCAGTGGGTCAGGCACGCAGCAGAAAGGATAGGGTATGTTGATCAAAACCCCCCGCGGCTGGGAAATCCCTGAGCGCACGGCAACTCCGGAAGATGTCTTCCTCAACCGGCGCACCTTTTTACAAGCGCTCGGGATCGCCGGTATCAGCACGCTAGGTGTGTTTGCCGGGTGTGAAAGCTCGGGCGCAAAAGAAGCCCCTCTGATTCGTGGCCTCCCCGAACCAAGCACCACCGCTGACCTCTATCCGGCGCAGCGCAACGAACAGTTTACCCTGGACCGAGCGTTGACGTCCGAAATGGACGCGGCCAATTACAATAATTTCTACGAGTTCAGCTCGCGCAAAGAGTTGGTCGTACGCTTGGTTGAGCAGTGGCAGACCCGCCCCTGGCAGGTGGAGGTGACCGGTCTGGTGCATAAGCCCCAGACCTTTGATATCGATGACCTGGTGCGGAAGATGCCACTGGAAGAACGTCTCTACCGGCACCGTTGCGTGGAAGCTTGGTCCATGAGCGTGCCCTGGACCGGTTTTCCCATTAAGGCGCTGGTCGATCTTGTCCAGCCACTCGCCTCGGCCAAATACCTGCGCATGGTCACTTTCCACGACCCACAAGCGGCGCCCGGCCTGCGCAACGACACCTATCCGTGGCCGTATCACGAAGGACTCAGCATGGCTGAGGCCACCAATGAGCTGTCCCTGTTCGTGACCGGCATCTACGGCCATGAGTTGACCAAACAGCACGGTGCGCCGATTCGGCTCGTGGTGCCGTGGAAGTATGGCTATAAAAGCATCAAGTCGATTGTGCGTCTGGAGTTTGTCGCAGAACAGCCCAAGACCTTCTGGAATACCCTCATCCCCTGGGAGTACGACTTTGTTGCCAACGTGAATCCTGCCATCCCTCATCCCCGTTGGTCCCAGGCGAGTGAGCGCGTCCTGGGGACGCGAGAAGTCAAAGCAACGCTCCCCTACAACGGGTATGGAGAGTTTGTGGCGTCTCTGTATCAGACATAAGATCAGGCTGCTGATCCTTCGACTTCGCCCCTCTGGGGCTACGCTCAGGATGCGCGGATTCTCCCTCCGTCGGTCCTGAGCCTAGCGCAGCAGAGTCGAAGGAGGACTTTTCTTCTCGGAGAGGGCGGGATAGAGCAGAACCTCTCATGTATATTCGTGTCCTCTCCGGCGTTTTTCTGTTTTTCTTTGCTCTCTCCTGTTCGGTTCCCCCGGATCGCACGCCCGAACTGAACCCCGATCCGTCGTTGCTGTATGCGGCCCACGGCCAGCCTGGGGCGTGGTTCAATCCCTGGCGGCCTTCAAACAAGCACTGGACCGATCTGTTTCGCTGGGCGGTCTCGCGGAGCGCCTATAGCGGCGAGTGGCGCGACCCGCCGCTCGTTCGTTGGGTGGACAACGATGGCAGCTCGTTTGCCACTCCTGACACCTCGGCTTCCGTCACCTGGGTAGGTCATTCAACTTTTGCTATCCATGACACGGGGGATGTCTTTCTGACTGACCCCCACTTTGGCAAGCGGGCGCTGATTCCGGCCCGTTTCCATCCGCCCGGCGTGCCTATCACCTCTATTCCGGCTGACGCTTTTGCCGTGGTCTCTCATAATCACTACGACCATCTCGATGCCTACACGGTTGAGAACTTGCCTCAGACCGTGACCTGGTTTGTCCCGCTGGGACTCGGCGAGTGGATCGAAAAAAAAGGAAGAAAAGCGGTCGAACTCGACTGGTGGCAAACCGCGCAGCACGGTCGCTGGCGGGTCACCTGCGTGCCGGTGCAACACTGGTCGCAACGCATTGAGCAATCGCGGGATTCCACCTTGTGGTGTGGCTGGATCATTGCCAATGCCGAACGGACCTATTTTTTTGCCGGCGATACGGGGTATTTTCACGGCTTTACCGAGATCGGGAAGAAATTCGGTCCGATCGATGTTGCTATGATTCCTGTTGGAGCCTATGAGCCCCGCTGGATTATGCACTATTCCCACCTGAATCCGACCGAAGCCTATCGAGCCTTTCTGGACCTCAAGGCGCGCTGGATGCTGCCCTGCCACTGGGGCACGTTCCGCCTTACCGACGAGCCCATAGACGAGCCGCCGCGGGAACTCCAGCGGGTCGTTGAGCAAGCCGGTGGGACGCTCGACTCCATTAAAATTTTCGCGGTCGGTGAGCGGTGGGAGATTCCGGCTGGGCAATAGGGGCGCGACAGGTCGCACCCCTGGGATTCAGGTTATTGGGCAAACGTCTCGATCGCCTTCCGGACGGCCTGGGCGTAGGTATGGTCGCCGACTGGCACCGGATTGAGGATCGGTAGCTGAACGCCGGCTTCGCGGAAGGCGGCGAGTTGTTCCCGGCAGCGTGCGGGCGGTCCGATAACTGACAGTTCGTCCGCCATGTTGTCTGTCGCTCCCTGCCCTTGTCCATCTGCGAGTTGCGCCGCTTCCGCTTCAAACCCGCTGTCGTGAAATAGCTTGTTATAGAAGGGCAGGCCACCATAAAACCCCAGGTTGGTCCTGGCGGCTTGCATGGCCGCGTCCATATCGTCATGAATGCAGGACGGAATGCCCGTGGTAATATCAATGTCCGCAAGCGGCCGGCCGGCTTTGGCCGCTCCCTTCTCGACTGCGGCCACGGCCGTGGGCAGCCGACTCTTGGGACAGAGGTACAGCATGACCCCATCGGCCAGCTCGCCGCTGAGAGTGGCGGTACTCAGGGCCAGAGCCGCGATGTAGATGGGAACGTGGTGTGTTGCCGCGCGCGGTTGCATGGCCATGCCGGGCAGCTCCTTGCCCGCGGCCATATCGCGGATCGCGCCAATATACTGACGCATAAAGGTCCGCGGTTTGTCCATTTTTTCCTGGTAGAGTCCCTCAACAATGGGCCGGTGGCTCACCCCGAGTCCCAGAATCAGCCGACCGTCCGAGGTATCGTCAATCGCAATGGCCGTTTGCGCACACAGCGCCGGGTGGCGCAGGTAGATATTCGCAATCCAGGTACCGACCTTAATCCGCGAGGTGGCCTGGGCCATGACCTGGCAGTTGATCAGCGAGTCGTTCATGAATTCCGGTGAAAAAATCGCCTCAAACTCCGCCGCCTCCGCGCTCTTGGCCAAGTCCTGTAACTCGGGAAACGTCAGTCCTGACATATTGGCGGCAACCACTCCGATCCGGGCCATAGTAATACCTCCTTTTTCTGGCCAGTCCGTATTTCAATGCGGGGTGCAGCCTATCACCTCTCCACGGTCAGGCAAGAGAACGTGGCCGGGTGGTCTTGTTTATTGATTTCTGGTGTTCTTTCCGTTAGCAGCAAGGCATGCTTGCGACAGCGGTATCCGGAGCCCTGATTGGGATTGATGGCTTGTTGGTGGAGGTCGAGGTCGATGTGGCGCTGGGTTTGCCGCAGTTCACTACCGTCGGTCTGCCTGAGGGGGCTGTCCGAGAGAGCAAAGATCGGGTTCGCTCGGCCATCAAGAATTCCGGCTACGAATTTCCTGCTCGTCGTATCACTGTCAATCTCGCTCCTGCGGACGTTAAAAAAGAAGGAGCCGCCTATGACCTGCCGATTGCCCTCGGCATTCTTGCAGCTGAGGGCTGGCTGACCAAAGAACAGCTTCAATCCTACGCGATCCTGGGCGAACTCTCACTCGACGGGCGAGTCAAGCCTGTCCATGGGGCTTTGCCCTTAGCTGTGATGGCACGAGAAAAAGGGCTCAAGGGATTGATTGTGCCCACGGAAAACGCGGCCGAGGCCGCGGTTGTTGACGAGATCGCGGTCTTTGGCGTGTCCACATTGAGTGAGGCCTTTCTGCTGCTCAACGGGGAGCGGCCGCTCGACTCGACCGTTGTTGACGTGAGTGCCCTCTTTACCCGGCACTCCGCGTACGAGGTTGACTTTAACGATGTGAAAGGTCAGGAGCACGTCAAACGCGCCCTCGAAGTCGCGGCGAGCGGCGGACATAACCTGCTGTTAGTCGGTCCACCGGGGTCTGGAAAGACCATGCTGGCCAGACGCCTGCCCACGGTGCTGCCCACGCTGACCCTGACCGAAGCGATTGAAACAACCAAAGTCCATAGCGTCGCCGGCAGCCTCAACGGCCAGGCCCTGGTGGCGACGCGCCCCTTCCGCAGCCCGCATCACACCATCTCCGATGCCGGCATGATCGGCGGTGGCACGGTGCCCAAACCGGGCGAGGTCTCCCTGGCCCATCATGGCGTGCTCTTCCTGGATGAACTGCCGGAGTTCCGTAAGAACGTCCTCGAAGTCTTACGCCAGCCCCTGGAGGATGCCCAGGTCACGATCTCACGTGCAGTCGGGTCTATCACGTATCCGGCAGACATTATGCTGGTGGCGGCGATGAATCCGTGCGGTTGTGGATTCTTCGGTGATCCGCAGCACGAGTGCACCTGCTCCCCGCAACAGGTCCAGCGCTATCGAGCAAGGATTTCCGGCCCCCTATTGGACCGCATCGACATTCAGGTCGAAGTCCCGGCGGTCAAGTATAAAGAACTGAGTGACAAAGCTACGGGTGAGGACTCGACAACCATTCGGACGCGCGTGAACCAAGCGCGTGAAATCCAGCTTCAGCGTTTCCAGCAGCGCAGGATTTTCTGTAACGCGCAAATGTCCAGCCGGGATATCCGCACGTATTGTCAGCCCGACACGGCCGGTGAAAAGCTCCTGGAAAACGCCATGCAACGCCTGGGGCTAAGCGCCCGCGCCTATACCCGCATTCTCAAAGTCGCCCGCACCATCGCCGACCTCGCTGGCGAGGACCACCTCACCGCTGCCCATATCGCGCAAGCCATCCAGTACCGGGCCTTGGACCGGGAGTGAGGAAAATAGAGGGCGAAAGCCTATGAGCCGCAAAAAAGACGGAGACCTATCGACCGTTGAGCCTGCCAGCAAGGACGGACTGCTTGCCCTGCTCGCCACCCTGGAGCCGCTGGACGACACATTCCCAGATATGGACGAAACATTGCCACCACTGGACGATGTCGAGTTGTGCTCCTCACGGTGAAGGACTCCAAACGCTGACACTATGTCTGAAAAGAACCCACACCGCGATTCTGCAATTGAAAGCTTACTTCGGGACGACGACGCTAGAGCGTTCTATCTCAACGAACTACGCTCGGCCCGAAACGCTGCTCTGGCGGACGCCGAGGGGTTTATGGCTGTCATTCACACACTTGAGTTAATGGGCCAAAAACTGACGGGCACGGTACTCAACTTTAGAGACTATCAAACGAAGCTGAATTGTGTGGCCGGTTTGTCTTTACTGTCCCGTAAGATTGTGTCCGAATGGCCAGAGTATCATACCAAATTCGGTATTCTCTACGAGGAATTACGACATGCAAGGAATGATGCTGTACATCAAGGTGCTTCAGCACGGATACTTACCGATCATGCCGTGGATATCACAATCATACTTGAGGATGCCCTGATGTCTAAATCCTCCGAGGTTTCGCAGTTCATGGTTCGAGATGTAGTCGAAGCCAAGCCGTGGCACCCGGTCAGTTACGTGCGTCAACAGATATTGAAGCATGGCTTCTCTTATCTCCCCATTTGGTTTAAAAATGAGGAAAAGTGGAAGCTGATTTCAGACTACTCAGTTGCCAGGTATCTTCCTAGGTGTCTTCAGACGAACGAACGGAAAACACGCCTCGTCACTACAATTGAAGACGCCATCAAAGAAGACAATGGGAACGACAGGCTCCGTGTTCTGTCGGCAAAGGCTGTATACCCGGAAAAGAAAATCAACGACAATGACATATTAAAGTGCGTCGGTGCGAAGCCGGTCCTTGTCGTTAATTATGGGCGTGAGGATGTGTTAGCTGGAATCTTAACCTCCTCCGATATTTTATGAAAAAGCGCATGAAGCAGACTAGCACCGTTAAGATGGCGTCACGGTGTTGCCTCTCTCTGACTCTCAATCTGTGCGGCAAGCTCACGGCTGAGCTTCTGGCCCTCGGCAATTTGCTCGCGGGTCATGCGCTGTCGGATTTCGGTCCGAGCAGCTTTGGCCTCGTCGTGTCCCTGCGCGGCGGCGAGATTGAGCCAGGCATAGCCTTGAACATCATCTTGAGGCACGCCCTCGCCGTTGGCGTACATGATTCCTAGGAGGGTCTGGGCTCCGGGGTTTCCTTGCTCGGCGGCCTTACCGTACCAAACCACAGCTTGGCCGTCGTCTTCGGGCACACCTCTGCCAGTGTCGTACATGAGTCCTAGAATGGCCTGGGCTTGAGACTCTCCTTGTTTCGCCGCTTTCTGGAACCAAGTTGCGGCTTGGCCGTAGTCCTGGAGTACCCCTCTGCCGGCTTCGTACATGACCCCTAGGCTGTACTGGGCTAGGGCGAAACCTTGCTCCGCAGCCTTGCGGTACCAGAACACGGCTTGGCCGTCGTTTTGTGAAACACCCTTGCCACCGGTTTCGTACATATGTCCTAGGAGGAACTGAGTTGCGGCATTTCCCTGCTCGGCCGACGGTTGTAATTCACGCAAGGCGGTTGCGTAATCGCCCTGTTTGTATGCTTCAAATGCGGGATTAGGCTGGGCTTGAGCGCTTGATACAGCTAGGGCTAAAGCCAGGACAAGAGACATGGCGGCTATCCGGCTGCCCTGCTTGCGTCGTGGATGGACCATATTGGAGTCGTCCCAGTAGATGAAAACCTTGTCCATGTCGTCCTCCGCGCCAAGACTAACGGATATTCCGCTACCCTATCCCACGCCTTAACCAAGCGCTACGTGCCAAATCTGACAAACCCGTCTATATTAGACGCTTGGTAGCACTGATTGAGGCAACACGATGAGATTTGAGGACTATGCGATCAATATCGCCCCCATCCCCGAAGAGGAAGGCGGCGGCTATCTGGTGACCCTGCCCGACTTGCCCGGCTGTATCGCGGATGGTGAGACTATCGACACCGCCATGGCAGATTAGTGAAGCGTCACCTAATGTTTCCCCAGAAAAGATGGATCGCCATGATATCCTCGGCTCAGCGACGTAATAAGCTCGTGCGAGCGACCGGCTATCATGTCACTCTGTTTCCATATGGCTTCATTTATCTGTCGAATGTGATTGGAGTCATTCTCATCAATCAATTTTTCTTCGCCACGTGACAAACAGGCGGACACCACTACATCATGGGCAATTGAGAATAATGCCTCGACAGCCGGATCATCAAGGCGGGTATGTCCATTGGGGGCTATCCTTATGATAGGATTGCTTCCTATAACAAAGCTCTTCTTTAGATTCCGAATGACTGCAACACAAAGACCTTTATCTCCTAGAACTCGCATTAGTTCACCGCCAGATAACTCAACGGATTTGACCCAACCATTTTTCAGTATTCTAGCTTTACGTTTTGGATCATCGAACCGGCGGCGCTCATAATCAGTAAGCGGGCGCCGCTCGTTTTCAAAACTATCCAAGCACTTCTTGTATAAGGAATCGTCCGATATTGTCTCAGCGCACCAGAGCGGCAGACGCCTCCATTGTTTACAGAAAAATTCATCCCATATTTTTTTCTCGTCAGGCGTCAAGCCCGGATTCATTCCACCCCGCGCCGAGCTTACTATCTTTTCGATCACCTCGTTTGCTTTCCCTTCGAACTGAGAGAGACCTTTTTCAACTGAAACATCTCTTTTGCCATTTTCGTCATATTGTATGTAGAGGTCGCTCTCTAAGAAAACGTTTATGGGAGTAGTTCGAAAAATGTTCCTTGGATTTTCTTTACGGCAACAATACAGTTTACCGTCCTTGTCCGTGAAACGACCTGATAACATTTCAGCAATATAATGATTCCGTTTGTACCCATTGTCTTTCTGTGCACTCATATCAGCCTCCTATAGTATTATTCTGTGCGGGGAGGAAACCGCCTAAAAAAGGGAGCCAAAGACAACGTTCTATCCCATCCAGAGAGCTACGATTTCATGTTTTCTGTCCCCCAAGGGATTCCAGTTGAACAATAAACCAAAGCCGTTGTTTGTGTCTCCACAGAACAGACATCTAGCCGGAGGTCAGGTTAGCATAGAGTAAGTTGGCATCCGAGTGAGCAACGGAAAAGCCCGAAGCTTGACAGGCCCAAGAAAAGCGGGCTATGGCTGTCTGCGTTAAGGAGAAAGTATATGCCGTACATCGAAAGGGAAAAGGGAGTTCGGGTTCATTACAACCACTATGGACAGGGGTTTCCCCTGGTCTTTCTACACGGCTTTTCAGCCAACGCCTGGCTGTGGGCGTATCAGGCGCCGGTCCTGGCCCACAAATACCACTGCATTGTCATTGAAGCACGCGGACACGGGCTGTCCTCCAAACCGCTCTCGGGCTATTCCATTCAGGACATGGCGGCCGACGATGCTGCGGTACTGGCCGCTCTGGGCATCGATCGCGCCATTCTGGTCGGTAACTCGATGGGCGGGATGCGGGCCATGCAGATGAGTCTTGACTATCCGCACCTGGTCGCCGGGAATGTCATCATCAGCAGTGCGACCAATCTGAACCAGACCCTGGATACCGCTGAGCTGATTGCCAGCTTTCAGAACGATTACGAGGCAGCCGCGGAAAACCTGGTCACCCGCTGTTTCTCGGTTAAGACCCAGACCGAGCGGCCCGAGGTGTGCCAGATGATTAAACACAACTTCCTGAACGAGGGCGGCTTTCCTCGCCGGGTGGCCCTGGCCTGCCTGGAAGATCCCAACGGTGTGTGGCAGTGGGATATCTCGGACCGCTTACAGGAGATTACCCAGCCCACACTGGTCCTGGTCGGAGAGGAAGATCAGGCGACCCCAGTCGCGGCCAATCGTTTTCTGGCCGAGCGGATTCCTGGGGCGGAACTGCGCGTGCTCAAAGAGGTCGGCCACTGCTACGAAATCGAACGGCCGCTCGAATTTAACCAGATGCTGGAGGAATTTGTCGCGCGGCACGGACACTGACCGAGTTGTTCAGTGTTTGAACCGTCCCTTAGCGTACCCACACCTGGGTGAGAACGCGCACGACGTTACCGCCTATAACCTTGGCAATGTCTGCATCCGTATAGCCCTGTCTGACGAGCCACCGGACAATGTTGGGAAAGTCGGCAGGGTTCTCTAAGCCATCAACGTACTCGACCGGATCAAACGCCTTATTGCCAAGTATCTTGTCAACGGAGAGCTGGGCCGCGTAGGCTCGGTGCAGACCGACATGATCGCCGAACATGGTGTCCGGTCCAAACCCAACATGCTCAATACCGATCAGCCGGACTGCATACTCAAAGTGCTCCATGCACGATTCTATACTGTGGTGCGGATGCTGCTCGGTCAGGGTCGTATGCGGAGCCGCTTCGATTCCCAGTATGCCTCCCTTGGCCGCCATAGCCTCCAGCACGTGGTCCGGCTTGAGCCGCGGGGTGTCCCATAATGCCCGCGCCCCGGCGTGGGAGATCACGATGGGTAGCTCGCTTTCCTCAATAATGTCTAACGTCGTCTGATCGCCGCAATGGGCCGCATCAATCAGGATGCCAAGTTTATTCATACGCCGCACCGCCTGGCGCCCAAAGTCGGTCAGTCCGGCGTCTCGCCCCTCTCGCAAACCGCTGCCCAAAGCATTGGCTTCACTGTAGGCGACGCCCATGCTGCGCACGCCAAATCCATACAGTACATCGAGCCGGTCCAGTTCGTTCTCTATCGGCGTTGCGGACTCAAGCGTCGGTACCAGGGCAAGTCGTCGGGTCTCGTGCGCCGCGACAATATCTCGAACGCCGTCGCAGACAAGAATAAAATCCTGGTGGGCCAGGTCGCACAAACGCATGCCCAAGTCGTGGGTGACATCATTCCACTTCCAGCCGGCCTGCGAGGTAATCGTACACAGGCCGTTCATCAAATTGTCAAAGATGCCGTCCAACCCAGAGAGTGCCAGTCCCTGAAAGCCGGTGAAGTCCCGGCCCAGGCGCTTTTGTTCGAAGATTTCGTTGATCTCCTCCGGGACCACAACCGGATGGTCGTGCATGGAGATCGCAATATTCTCGGCTAACAGACTCTGCACTCGTGCCTCCTCAGCCGGCGTGAGCGCAATCTGAGAAGACGCCACCCGCCCGACTTCTTTGGCCAAGCGAAAGCGCTTGTAGTCGCCCGGCGCGTCTAAATACTGGTAGGACTGATAGCCTGTATACTGCTTGTGATTTTCCATACGCCGCCTCCCTGTCGGGTGTTTGAGCTGCTTGCCGGATGAATACTTCCCTACTTCCCCGCTAGCGCTGACCTCCCCAACTTTCAAGAGGAAGCCGCGTTTCCGAGTGTCCGCTTGCTCCAATAAAAAGCTATGAAACTCTTTCGCCTTATGTTTAATTGCGCCTCATGGTCTCACGCCTGTTCTTCTGGTTGCTTCCAGTCTTCATCCTGACTCTTGAGGCTGCTCTCCCTGTCGCTGCTGAAGAGACGCACAACTCCCGGAACCGCACCTGGAAAACCATAGAAGACCTCTCTCCACAGGAACGACAGAAGCTGGACCTTGCGGTTGACACCCCACGTCATCCCCAGGTTCCGTATCTGCCGGCTGAGCCCTATCCTTTTACACTGCCCTATACAGCTGAGGAGATGGGTTATCGGCTCATGGAGTTCACCTCCCGTCCGCGCTGGTCGGCCGTGTTTGCCAGAGCGTGGTCGTCGATTTCCACCCAGGGGGTGCTCCTCAACCCAGGCAGTGCCACCAATTTTTTGGCCTATAATGCAAGTGCGACTGGTGCGGAGGTGGAACTCACCCTCAAGCCTGGCGAAGAAATCTACCGGTCTCTCAGCCAGCGCACGGCTCCCCCAGCTGCGGAAGGGTCGCAACGACTCTCGATTCGCTATCGCACGGATAAAGAGTTCATCAAGAAAGAAGAACGATTCCAATACTCACAGGCCAAGCGTCGGGTTCGTCATAACGCGCCACCCCGACGGCAGGGGAAGGTCCCCAATATGGCGCTCACACCCGATGACAATTATGGGCGTGACGCCTGGGAGTTTTCTTGGCGGATACTAGGCCTGGATATTCTGTATCAAACCGTGCGCTTTCCCAAGACGCGGCCCACCATCATGTTGCGGAATGGCGAGACCGGTCAATTTCAAGAGCGGCGGACGGCTGAGCTCAAGCTGATGGGAGACCACTATCGGTACTATACGGCCGAGGGCGGGGCCCGGTGCTATGTTGTAGAGGCCCGGGCTCGTCCCGAATGGTTGCCCAATTACTACGTACCGCGGCTCTTGTTTTGGCTGGAAGAACATTCTTTTTTCCCTCTGCGTATTGAGAAATACGGACCCGACGGGAATCTCAGGCATATCGAGGTGAGGCTGGCGGAGGTTTTTAATCCAGATTTGGGGGAGCGGGGATATGGATCGCTGTTTACCGTGTATTGGGATATTGCCGATGACCTGATGACCTATTTTGTGAACGACAGTCACCGGGTAACCGTCTGGAATCCTCAGGAGATCGCGTTGTTCTTTAGCCCGGATTTTATGCGCCGTCAGTGGTCCCTTGATACTTCCATCAAGACCCAAGCCCAAGTGCCCTTCCCAGACCTCTTTTTCTTACGGCCCGCCTTAGAGGAAGAGAAATTTCCCGAGGAGCGCCCGCTCCAACTCCCTGCCGAGATTCTAGCCCGCGTCCAAGCTCAGGAGGTAGCCGGGCGACTGGTGTTTGAGGTGAGCGAGCAAGGGCGTTGAGGCTTTCCGTCGGTCAGATTGTGGGCGAACATGTAGGTAAAATCCGGGCTGTCGGGGTCGTTATGAAGCGCGGCACGTCTAAATACTGATAGGATTGATAGCCTGTATACTGCTTGTTTCACCCTTGATCGCCACCGCCACTGCTGGACTCCCCTGTGAGTACGTCGAGCGCGGCGGCCCGTGATTCATACACGGCAATCATCTTATCAAAGCCGCTGATGGTGATAACCTCGCGGACAGGACCGGAAAGCGTACAAATGCCAAACTGTTTACCCGGCTCGCTGAATTGCCTGGCAAGAATCAGACTGACCCGGAGACCCGCACTGCTGATGAAGGACAGGTGCTCAAAGTCCAAGATGAGGGCGTGGTCGCCCGACTCAATGCCGGATTCTAGGAGACGCTGAAATTCCTCGGCATTGCCGCCGTCAATACGTCCCACGAGGCCGGCAACCAAACCCCCTTTTGTCCGTTCCCACTGAACGTCTATTCCTGCCCCCATGCGAAGCTCCTTCCTTTCAGACACATTATCATAGGCTAAACGTCCTTCATTATATACAATACCTTATGCAAATCCCGGCAGTTGCCTATCCTCTGGCGACAGGTCACGACGAGAGAAGGACACTATGAGTACAGAGCAGTCTGCGGATTCGTCACACGCTCCGGTGGCTGAGCCTGATGTTCGGAATCGCTCAGGGTCACAATTCGGAGAGCCGATAGCCGTCGTCGGCATGGCGTGCCGCTTCCCCGGTGCGCATGATGTTGCGGCGTTCTGGCGTCTGCTGGAAGCGGGCGAGAATGCGGTCAGCGAGGGCGTTCCGGGTTCCGGCGTTGGGCGCGTCGGCGAGTTGTTCCAGGACGCCACGGCTCTGAGAGAGGCGTGTCGTTTCGCCGGTTTCATAGACGACGTTGACCGGTTCGACGCCCCTTTTTTTCGCATTTCGCCGGTCGAGGCGCAGATGTTGGACCCCCAACAGCGACTGATGCTGGAAACGAGTTGGCAGGCGCTCGAAGACGCGGGGATAGACCCTGACAGACTGAAGGGTAGCCGCACCGGCGTGTATGCCGGCATCAGTACCAATGACTACCGGGGGGTCATACTGGAAGCCAGTGATACCGCCGAGCCGGCCTCCAGTCTGTACGCGGTCAGCGGCACTTCCTACAACACCGCCATCGGGCGGGTTGCCTTCGCCCTCGGCCTGCAAGGGCCGGCGATTGCACTGGACACGGCCTGCTCGTCATCACTTGCCGCGATGCATCAGGCGGTGTCCGGCCTGCAACGGGGCGAGGCCGACCTTGCGCTGGCGGGCGGGGTGCACGCCATCCTGTCGGGGCGGCTGATGGAACTGCGCGCCAATGCGGGAATGCTGGCGCCGGATGGGCGCTGCAAGACTTTTGATGCCGCCGCCAACGGCTATGTGCGTGGCGAGGGCTGCGGCATGCTGGTGCTCAAGCGGCTGAGCGAGGCGGAGGCTGACGGCGACCGCATCTGGGGTATCATTCGCGGCTCCGCGCTGAACCAGGACGGGGCGAGCACAGGGCTGACCGTGCCGAACGGGGAGGCCCAGGAACAGGTCATCGAGGCCGCCTTGCTCAGGGCAGGCGTCCTGCCGTCACAGGTGGACTATGTGGAAGCGCACGGTACGGGTACGCCGGTGGGCGACCCGATCGAGCTGCGGGCAATGGCGGCGGCCTACGGGAAGGGACGCGAGGCGGGGCGACCGCTGCTGATTGGCTCTGTGAAGACGAACTTCGGACACCTGGAGGCGGCGGCAGGTGTTGCCGGGGTGATGAAGGTCTTGCTGGCGCTGAATCAGGGGCTCATCCCGAAGCATCTGAATTTCCACAATCCGACGCCGGCGGTTGATTGGCGGCAGCTTCCTTTGCGGGTCACTGCGACGGCAACGGAGTGGCCGCTGATGTCCGACCGAGCGCCGCTGGCGGGCGTGAACAGTTTCGGCTGGTCGGGCACAAACGCGCATGTTGTGGTGGAGGGCTACGGCACGCCGCAGAGAGCAACTGACGGATTACGTGACGGGAAGTGGCCCACGGGTTCCCCGCAGCATATCGCCGTTTCTTTACCCGAGGCGATCGCGGACTCGGCGGTGACAGCGCCCGCGCCGCGGGCGACTCGGCTGCTGCCCTTGTCAGGCAAGACAGACAAAGCCCTGCGGGAACTGGCAGGACGCTATCTGGCGTGGCTTGACGAGCGCTCCACAGACCTGGAATCCGCAGCCTCCGCCGCTGCGCCTCTTCTCTCGGATATGGCGTGGACGGCAGGCGTGGGACGCAGCCAATTCGCTCACCGCGCGGGTGTTACTTTCAGGGACGCCGAGTCGCTGCGCGCCGGGCTGAAGGCGGTTGCGGAGGGCGACGACGGCACGGCGACGAAAGCAGCGACGAAAGTGGCTTTCGTGTACACGGGTCAGGGCAGCCAGTGGATGGGCATGGGCAAGACCCTGTACGCCCGCGAGCCGGCGGTGCGCGCCGTTTTCGACCGGTGCGAGCGGGTCATGCTGGAAGAGCGAGGCACTTCGCTGCTGGATGTCATATTCGGCAGCGAGGGTGCGGAAGGTGACCTGAGCGATACCGCTTGGATACAGCCCGCCGTCTATGCCCTGGAGTGCGCGCTGACCGCGTTGTGGCGTAGCATCGGAGTTGAACCGAGCGTCGTCATCGGGCACAGCCTGGGCGAATTTGCGGCGGCGCAGGCGGCCGGCGTGTTCGGTTTGGAAGAGGGGCTGCGGTTTGTGGCAAAACGCGGCGCCCTGCTTTCGTCAATGCCTGAGTCAGGCACGATGGCGGCGGTGTTCGCTCCGCAGGATATCGTGGCGGCGGCGGTTGATGAGTACAATGCGTCATCCGACGGCGTGGGTTTGAGCCTCGCCGTTGACAACGGCATTCATCAGGTCATTAGCGGGCCTAACGCGGCAGTGCAGGCGGTCTCGGAGCGTTTCGAGGCCGCAGAGGTTACCGTCAGGCCGTTAACCAGAAATCAGGCCTTCCACAGCGCTTTGGTGGAGCCCGCGCTGGATGCCCTGGAAGAAGCGTATCAGGATGTTGTGGTCTCGCCGCCATCCGTGGCTCTGGTGAGCAATGTTACGGGCGGCGTGGTTGCGCCGGACGAGAGGCTTGATGGCACATACTGGCGCCGGCATGCGCGCCAGGCCGTGCAGTTCCGCAGAGGCATCGGAACGCTGGCGGAACTGGACGTCGATCTGGTCATAGAGTTGGGTCCACACGCCGTGCTGGGTCCATTGGTGTCTCTGGTCTGGTTTGACGTGGCGAATGGTGCGCAAGACCCCATCGTCCTTGAGAGTCTGCTGCGTCCAGCCAAGGATGCCCTGCCGTCAACATACGACGATGACTTCATGGCTGCCGTTACGGGCGCATACGAGGCGGGGCTTCCCCTTGCCTTCGAGGGACTTTTCGTGGGAGAAGAGCGGCGCAGGATTGGGCTGCCGAGCTATCCCTTCCAGCGTGAGCGGCACTGGATCGAGGCGCCACGGCGCAGGCGCGCGGCCGCCGGGCATCCGCTGCTGGGCACAAGGCACGAGTCGCCACGTGGCGAGGTGATGTTCGAGACGGAAATGTTCCCTTCCGACCCATCCTGGCTGAACGACCATCGCGCCTTCGGGCGGGTGATAATGCCGGGCGCGTTGTATGGCGCTCTGGCGGCAGCGGCGGCGCTGGCCGAAGGCGCGCAGTCGGTGGATGTGGAGGACTTGCAACTGCATAGCGCGATGGTCTTTGCAGAGGAGGACAGCGAGGACAATCCTGAGCAGGGCGGGCGAAAAATCCAGGCCGTGCTGAGCGCGTCCGAGAGCGGGAACACCCGGCATATCGAGATATTCAGCAAGGGCGAGTCCGAAGAGGGCTGGACGCTGCACGCACAGAGCAAGGCGTCGCCGGGTGTCAGGCCGCGCGGGACTGCCAAGCGTATCGATGTGGACGGATTGAAGTCGGGCCTGCCTCCGCAGGACGTCGCGGCCTTCTATCGCGCGCGGGCAGACGCCCGCATCAACCTAGGCACAACGTTCCGCACCCTTCAGGCACTCTGGGCGGCGCATGGCGAGGCGGTTGGCGAGGTCGCCCTGCCGGAAGCCGTTGACAGCAACGGCATTGGCCTGCATCCGATTCTGCTTGACGGCTGTTTCCAGGTCCTTTCGGCGGCGCGTCATGCCGCCAGGGACGAAGACGAGGTCACCTACCTGCCCTTCGGATGGGAACGCTTGTGGCTGAGGCAGCAACTGCCTGAACGGTTTATCTGTTACGCCCGCTTGCGAGAGAGCGCCCGCGACTCAGGGCGGGACGAGGGACGGAACGAGACACCGGAAGTGCTGAGCGGTGATCTGCAATTCTATACGCCGGACGGGTTAGAAGTTGGCGGATTGAGCGGATACACGGTGAAGCGCGCCACCCGTACGGCCTTGCTTTCCGCGATGGAAGGCCTGCAAGACCTCCTGTACGAAGTCATCTGGCGCGACCGTGCCCTTGCAGACGGGATGCCCTCAGCCGACTTCCTTACGAGTCCGACACGCATCGCGGCCCGCTCCGTGCCGTTTGCCCAGTATCTTGCGAATGAAGACGTCGAAGCCGATGCGCACGCCGCATTACTGAACGACCTTGAGCGCTTGTCGTGCTTCTATGCGCTCAGCGCACTGGAGCGGCTGGGATGGGAGCGCACGGTCGGCGAAGTCGTCGAGCCGGAAGCCGTGCGCCAAAGGCTGAATGTCCTGCCGGCGCACCAGCGTGTGTTCCGCCGCATGTTCGAGTTGCTCGCCAGAGCGAGGGTTGTGGAGGAAGCGGGCGACGGGTTTATCGTGAAGGTCGGGCAGGACGACCCGCTGCCGGAAGATATGCCGCGCGATGTCGACGAGTTTGCCGACCAAATGAACGCGCGATACTGGCACGGCTCGACCGAAATCGGACTCCTCAGGCGGTGTGGTGCCGCGCTCGCTGATGTGCTCATCGGGCAGGCGGACCCGCTGACGCTGCTGTTCAGCAGTGGAGAGCCGACCGCCGCCGACCTGTACCTGAAAGCGCCGGTTGCGCGCGCGGCGAACCACATACTGGGGGACGCGGTTGCGGCACTCCTGGACGAACTGCCGGAAGGCCGAAGGCTGCGTGTGCTGGAGGTCGGGGCCGGCACGGGAGCGGCGACGGCAGCGGTACTGCCTGAGCTACCGGCTGGACGCTTTGACTACACCTACACCGATATATCGGCCGGCTTCTTCGCCGAAGCAGAGACGCGCTTTGGCGGAAGCGACGGGTCAATCGAATACCGCGTTCTGGACATCGAGAAGGACCCTATAGCGCAAGGCTTCAACGCCCATGGATGGGACCTCGTTATTGCCTCCAATGTCTTGCACGCCACCCGCTCTCTGAATGACACACTTGCTCACTGCCGGGACCTTCTCGCGCCGTCGGGACAGTTGATTGCGCTTGAAATCCTGCGCGGTCAGGGTTGGCAGGACCTGACTTTCGGACAGTTGGACGGCTGGTGGCGCTTTGCCGACGACTACCGCCCGCACCACGCGCTGGCAAGCCCCGTCATCTGGCGGCAGGCGCTCGGCGAGGCGGGCTTCGGTGAGATAGAAGTTCTGGGAGTGGATACGTCTGACCCGACGAGCACGCCGGACAGGGGCGTTATCGTGGCACAAGGCCCGGCAGCGGTGAAGGAGGCGGCGGGGGTATGGGTTCTCGCGGGCGACCGCTGCGGCGTGGCAGATACACTGGCAGCAGAGTTGGTTGCCCATAACCAGACTGTCGTATTGGCGAGCGACGAAGCGCAGTCAGGTGGAGCATCAGCGGCGGCAGAGTCCGCGGTCATCAAGGCGTCCGTGCACATGCACAGCCGTGAGTCGTGGCGCTCACTGATCGAAGGTCTACCCACGGATGCACCGCTCAGCGGTGTCGTGCATCTCGCAGGGCTGGACGGTCGCGGCGAAGACGCTACCACCGAAGAGTTGGGCGAGGATACGAGGTGGGCGGGCGGAAGCCATGTCGCCACCACAAAGAAAAAGAGCGCGGACGCGACCATTAGGCTTGCCAGCATAGACGGTCCGCCCTCATCCAGGGCAAGCACCGACAGAGCAATGTAATTGGGCGTCACTCCCACGACAACCATATGCCCCGCGCCCACTCGACCTAGCCTGGAGGCCTGTAGCGCGGTGACTATACCTACGATTATCAGCGCCGAGAATACTGCCCAGGTGAGATATTCTTCGTCCTGACCAGCCGCCAGAACATTGATGACTACTATCGAAATGGCAGGCGGCAGCACGAGCATGATGCCCTGTATACCGACGATGAAGGACGAGAGGGGCGCGCACTGCTCGTCCGGCTCGTAGCGGATGTGGTCGTTTGCGGGGGTTGACGCCAAGCGGCACCTCCAAATCAGGCTTTTCTACCTTGCCGCTGTTTCTACTTTCTGCCGCGGTGAGCGGCGATAAGCGTACCTGATGTCCCGAGGTTGCGTCAAATGAGCGCGCCGCCAAGAGTATGAAAAGCTAGGCAAAACTCTCACCATATGTTTAATTGCGTCTCATGGTCTCGCGCCTGTCCTTCTGGCTGCTTTCAGCCCTCATCCTTACTATTGGAACTGCTCTCCCCACCGCTGTTGAAGAGACGAACAGCGCCCGGACCCACACCTGGAAAACGGTGGAAGACCTCTCTCCGCAGGAGCGACAGAAGCTGGACCTTGCGACTGATACCCCACGCCATCCCCAGGTTCCGTATCTGCCGGCTGAGCCCTATCCTTTTACGCCACCCTATACGGCTGAGGAGATGGGCTATCGGACTATGGAGTTCACCTTCTATCCGCGTTGGTCGGCTGTGTTTGCCAGGGCGTTCTCCTCGATTTCTGACCAAGGCGTACTCCTCAATCCGGGCAGTACAATCAATTTTTTGGCCTATAACTCAAGCACAACAGGTGTGGAAGCAGAACTCGCCCTCAAGCCTGGCGAAGAAATATACCGCTATCTCAGTCAGCGTACTGCTCCCGCCGCTGCGGAAGGTTCGCAACGACTCTCGATTCGCTACCGCACGGGGAAAGAATTCATCAAGAAGGAAGAACGGTTCCGGTACTCACAGACCAAGCGCCGGGTTCGTCACGACGTGCCCCGCCGCCGGCAGGGGAAGATACCCAATATGGCGTTCACGCCTGACGACACGTATGGACGTGATGCCTGGGAGTTTTCTTGGCAGATACTGGGCCTGGATACCCTGTATCAAACCGTTCGTTTTCCCAAGACGCGACCCGCCATCATATTACGGAATGGGCAGACCGGTCAGTTTCAAGAGCGGCGGACGGCTGAGCTCAAGCTGATGGGAGACAGCTATCGCTATTATACGGCCGAGGGTGGGGTACGGTGCTATGTTGTGGAGGCCCGGGCCCGTCCCGAATGGCTGCCCGATTACTATGTGCCGCGACTCTTGTTTTGGCTGGAGGAATATTCTTTTTTTCCCCTGCGTATCGAGAAATACGGTCCCGACGGGAATCTCAGCTACATCGAGGTAAGGCTGGCTGAGCTTTTTAATCCGGCTTTGGGGGAGCGGGGCTATGGATCGCTGTTCACCGTATATTGGGATATTGCCGATGATCTGCTGTCCTATTTTGTGAACGACAGTCACCGGGTAACAGTCTGGAAGCCTCAGGAAGTCGCGTTGTTCTTCAGCCCGGATTTTATGCGCCGACAGTGGTATCTGGACACTTCCATCAAGACCCAGGCCCAGGTGCCCTCTCCCGCGCTCTTTTTTTTGCGGCCTACCCTGGAGGAAGAGAAATTCCCCGAGGCGCGTCCGCTCCTGATTCCTCCTGAGATTGTAGCCCGTGTCCAGGCCCAGGAGGCGGCCGGCCGGCTGGTGTTTGAGGTGAGCGAGCAGGGGCATTGAGGCTCCCCGCCGACCTCAAAGTCAAACCCGACGCTACAGAGACGGGCTTTGCCAACCGCCAAGATTCGTCTCCAGATACTGGGCGACGGCCAGGGCGACATCTTCACGCCAGGGGCGGGCGACGATCTGGACCCCAATCGGTAAACCCTCAGCTGACGTTCCACAGCGCACGACCGCGCCCGGCCAGCCGGTCAGATTGTGGGCGAAGGTGTAGGTAAAATCCGGGCCGTCGGGGTCGTCATGGCGCGTGGCGGGTGTGGCGCTGACAGGACACAGCAGCACATCGTAGGGCTCCATAAACGCCAGCATTTCACTCCGGTAGATATTCCATTGGCTCAGTTCCTGGGCGAACTCCGTGAGCGATACAGGCTGGGCCGTTTGCATCCAATCCAGGGCGGAAGATATACGCTCAGTCCCGGCTGCGTGGATGAGCCGGCGTATCCAGGCTCCTCCATCCGCAAGATAGAGACTGTACCACAGTCGCTCTGCGTCGCTTACACACTGCGGCCGATTTTCTGTGACCGAGACACCATGGTCGGCGAGCACATTGACCGCAGACCGGACGGTGCTGGCGGTGTCCGGGCTCGGGGATTTGATCCCGTTGTCCGTGTAGAAGGCGACCTGCAGATCCTTCACGCTCACGTCTTGGGGGTCTCCCAACGGGGCCGGCACGACCGCCGGATCGTGTCCATCCGGACCGGCAATAATGGATAAAGCCAGGCCCAGGTCTTCGACATGGCGCGCCATGGGGCCAATCTGGGTAAAGGCATCCAGGGCACCGACATCAAAGGAAATGGCATGCCCGGTGCGGGGCACTCGGCCCGAGGTGGGTTTGATACCGGCAATACCGCAGTAGTGGGACGGCATGCGAATGCTGCCGCCCGTGTCGCTCCCCAGATCGAGCGCCGAGCCGCCTGCCGCAAGAATTGCCCCAGCTCCCCCACTACTGCCCGCAGGCGACCGCTCCACATCATACGGATTATTTGTCCGGCCATAGACATCGTTGTCCGTAATCCCCGCCAGGGTAAACTCCGGCGTATTTGTTTTGCCCAGGATGATGGCTCCCGCGGCCCGCAGACGCGCCACTACGGTAGCATCGTGCTCGGGGGTAAAACCGGCTCGACCCGTTGTCCCCCATGTACTGACCATGCCCGCGGTGTCTAACGAATCCTTGAGCGTGATGGGGACACCGTGCAGTGGGCCAACGCTGGCTCCTCGTGAGATGGCTTCGTCGGCTGCCCGCGCCTGTTGTCGCGCCGCTTCAGCCTGAAGCTGTACAACGGCGTTGAGCTTTGGATTGGCTGCTTCGAGGCGGGCCAGATGCGCATCCACCACGGCAACTGAAGAGACGAGATTTGTCCGAATAAATCGAGCCAGCGTCGTAGCCGAAAACGAGGTCAGTTCCATGGTCCTCTCCCTCCGTTAGCGTCCGTAGTATATGTGGCAGCGTCTCGTTCACGCCGCTCAAGAACCATACCGCAATCGTAAAAATCTTTACAGGAATAGTGTACGAGAAGTGATTTCTGGTGTCGATGGTGTTATCAGATAAGAGGGGAGGAGGGTGAGTCGAAGGGAGTGCATAGAGTCCTTACGAAGCGAGGAGAAAATGAGTGACCGTGACCGTGAGATTCGGGATATACTGGACCGGGCGTGGCGGAAGGAGGAGCAAAAGCAGCGGGGCTTTCTGACGCTTTCAGAAAACGATATGTGCCTGCTTGAGGATTACTATGCGGCCGGCCTGCCGTATGGCAATACGCCGGAGGGCTTTAACCAGTGGTTAGAAGAACGCGGCTAGGCGCCGTGTTGCGTGTCCCGCTGTTTGAAAAAATGGGGGCTCCCAGAGGAGCCCCCAACGCGTGGAGAGAAGGGAGAGCGACCATCAGTCTGCGGCCACATCGGTCGCCACTTCAGTTTTCACATCGACCGGAATACGTTTCGGCTTGACCTCTGCCGGGAATGGTACCACGACTTCGAGCGTACCGTTCTTGGCACTTGCCTCGATCTTCTCCGCCTCGATGCCCTTCGGCAACATAAACGACCGGGCAAACGAGCCGTACGAACGCTCTTGATGAAAGTAGCCACCGTCCTTCCCTGTATGCTCCGCTTTGCGTTCGCCCTTGACCGTCAGGCGGTTGCCGTCCAGCGCAATCTCAACATCCTTGGGATCCACGCCGGGCAAATCCGCTTTGATATGCAGCGTGTTGTCGTCCACATAGCTGTCAATCCTGAACGACGCTTCCGAGGGCATTCCAGTGCGCGTTGCTGGCCAGCCGCGGGAGGAGAAAAAATCGTTGACCACAGACTCCAGGTCATGCCGCCAGGGGTGCATCGTTCCAAATGGTCCTCGCCATACACTCAGTTCTCGTCTCATTGTCTCTACCTCCTGTGGGTTTGGGTTACTGTCTGACACAAGACAAACGTAAGGACGATCGGCTTCGAGTCAAGGGGTCACAATAAAAATTATGACTCGTTCATACGAGCGTACAGCCCTCTCCCGGATACGATGAGGACGGCTTAGCCTGGCCCCGACTTTTTTATCACTCGCACTATTGTTCGCGTGCTTTCGGACGGTTGGATACGTACGGAGAGCGGGCGGCGGCGTGGTACAGCGTTTTTCGTATAGACGACTGTTGAGTGAATGGATTTATGCCCCAAATGTGCCTGCACTTCCTCTAGTGCATGTCCGTCCTCAAGAAGATGGGCAGCAACGGAATGGCGTAAACAGTGGCTGTGGCGTTTCGACGGCGGAAGCTTGGCCTGCTCCGCGTACATACGGAAGAGTCGATCAATACGCTGACGGCTGACCGGGCGCGCGTTCCGCGACGGAAAGAGGTAGGGCAGGGCGTCACTCCGAGTTTGCAGATATGCTCGGAGCAGATGCAGATATTCTGCGGCCATCGGTTTCTCTCCGGCGACGCCGCTCTTGAGGCGGGGGACATGAATGCGGCGAGTGTGAAAGTCGACGTGCTCGCGCAGTAAGAGGCCAACCTCAGAGGCGCGCAGTCCAAAAGCGTACATGGCGGCAAACAGCGCACGGTCGCGCTCGTCTGTGATCTGAGCAAAGAACCGCTCAACCTCTCTACGAGTCAGCGTTACATATTTCGCGCGGGACTCCTGCTGGCGAGGTTCTGCACCTCGAACTGAAACGTGTTCTTGTCGTGAGACCTTCGTTTGTAGCTCTCGGAGATAACGGACAACACTTTTTCCCTGTCGGGCGGCTTGCTGTGCGACAAGTCGCAGGAGCTTTTCTTGTTGGCCGGGGTCGTCTCTCACAAGGTCTTCTCGATCGTGCTGCTGGGTGTTGTCGGACTACGGGATCCCGAGCAGCTTATGCGTTTGCAGGCTAAGTCGCCACCGCGGGTGAGCAAGACAATACTGCAGCGCCAATTGGGTATTGCGCTCCCGCTCAGGACCATCCATTGGTTGCAGGAAAAACTCTTGGAAATCGAGGTGAGCAAAGAGCTCCGGCTCCACACCGGACTGGGGGAAAACAAGTTTCAGTTCGCCGCCCTGTCTCAGAGCGAGTGCTGAGCCAGCCTTGGGGCTGACACAGACCCAGTCGATGCCCGGTGGAGGAAGCAGCGTTCCATTTGTCTCAATAGCAATCTCAAATCCTTCTGCATGCAGGGCCTCAACAAGTGCTGCATCAAGCTGGAGCAAGGGTTCGCCGCCTGTACACACGACAAACGGGACACTGTGAGGAGCACGCTGAGCCGGCCATGTGGCAGCGACAGCCCCAGCCAGGTCGCGAGCGGATACGAAACGCCCGCCCCCGGAGCCGTCCGTCCCAACGAAATCGGTATCGCAGAACTGACAGACCGCTGTAGCCCGGTCCTGCTCCAGCCCCGACCATAAATTACATCCGGCAAAACGACAGAAAACTGCCGACCGGCCGGTGTGAGCGCCTTCGCCTTGGAGGGTATAAAATAGTTCTTTGACTGTGTAGCTCATGAAAAAAGAAAGGGACGCCAAAGACGTCCCTTATCAGACCCGGAAGAGGGGAAAAGAGGGCCAGAATATCCGCGGATACAAGAACCGTCAGGCTCGTTTCTTGCGAGCGACTTTCTTTGCTGCCGTCTTCTTTGCTGCTGTCTTCCTTGCAGGGCCGAGAATGGATTCCTTGAACACTTTTGCCGGTGTAAAGGCAACTTTTTTCCGAGCCGGAATAGTGATCTGCTCTCCGGTCTGCGGGTTGCGTCCCTTACGGCGTTTCAACTGACGGAGCCGAAAGGTCCCCAGGTTGGGAATTTTCAACTCTTTGTCTTTTTTGACCGTTTTTGTGATGAACTCCACAAAGGAATCCAGCTTGTCGGCTGCCGCACGGTTCGAGGCTTCCCCCCACGTCTCACTAAGTTTTTTCACCATCTCGGTCTTCGTCATGCTACCAACCTCCTCACCCGATAGGGTTCTACACTACATCCCACACCTGAAGTCGAGAGGTCTTGCCACGAAGCGCCTCCGACTCACCATTTGCGTATCTACTCCTCTACTAATCGGTCACTTCTTCTACCCGTGTCCTCCTCTCATCCTCCTTCCACAATCACAACATGGGATGTCCGACTCCGAACAGAAATGAGAAAGGCAAGTCTCGCACTCAGAGCCGAACCCATCTCTTCAATTTTTATCCGTCAGGCTTGGGAATGTCAATAAAATCAGGCAAAAACAGCCGTAATCTAGCGATACATCTCGACCAGTTCGATCATGCCGAGATCTTTGAGCGTGGAAAACAGGCGGCCTTTCACCTCGCGAGCCGTTCCGAGTTGAATAACCTCCTGGGTGAGAGATTGGGCGTCGGTATAGGAGAGCGAACGAATGAGACGTTTGATAACTGGGACAAAGAACGGCTCCATACTGAGTTCGTCCAACCCGATACCGAGTAGCACAAGTGTACATAGCGGATCGGAGGCCATTTCTCCGCACATACTGACTCGTTTCCCGGCGTGTTGTGCAGCGCGGACGGTGGTGGCTATGGCATTCAAGACAGCCGGATGGAGAGGCTCATAGAGAGATGCGACCTTGCGGTTATTCCGGTCTACCGCAAGCAGGTACTGAATGAGGTCATTCGTCCCAATGCTAAAGAAGTCCACTTCCTGAGCGAGCCGGTCTGCTAACCACACTGCCGCGGGTACCTCAACCATCATACCGACCGGCATCAACGGGTCGAACGGTTTTCCCTCTCGTTGTAATTCATCCTTTGCCCGCGCCAGCAGGTTCTTGACTTGGAGCAGTTCTTCTGTGCTGGAAATCATGGGAAATAAAATGCGAACCGGCCCATGCACTCCGGCGCGTAAAATAGCACGCAGCTGCACCTTGAAGAGGTCAGCCATCTCCAAAGAGATCCGAATCGAGCGCCAGCCTAAGAAGGGATTATCTTCTTGGGGCAGCTTCATATAGGGCGGATATTTATCGGGTCCGAGATCCAAGGTGCGGATGGTGACCGGCTTACCCGACATGCCAGTCAACACTCTTTGATACAGCGCTAACTGGGTCTCTTCGTCCGGGAAATCACTATAGGTCAGGAACGGGACTTCGGTCCGGTAGAGCCCAACGCTTTCGGCTCCGTGGCGCTGGGCAAAATCAACGTCGCTCAGCAAGCCGACATTGGCTCCGAGCGCAATACGCACCCCGTCCTGCGTTTCTGCGGGGAGGTCGTGAATTTCTTCGAGATTCCGGTTAAACGCGCGATACTCGCGGTCAAAGCGGCTATACTCACGAACGATTTCGGCACCAGGATTCACATAGGCCACCCCAGCATTCCCGTCCACAATCACCGCATCGCCTTGTTGGATAACGGCAGCGTGCTCCACCCCAACAACGGTTGGAATTTCAAAGGACTTCGCCAGAATAGAGGTATGTGAGGTTGCGCCTCCGTTGGCGAGGACGACTCCCTTCAACTGCCGATGGTCCACTCGGCAGAGGTCAGACAGAGATAGATCGTCCGCCACAAGAATCAGATTCTCCCCTTGTGGTCCGCTTTTCTCTTCCAGGCCAAGCAGGTGGCGGAGGACACGCTGGCCGATATCGCGCACATCGGCTGCTCGGTCACGCAGATGCTCACCGCCTGTCCGCTCCAGCGTCTCGACATAGCCCTCCGTGACTTTCTTCAGAGCGGTATCTGCGGCATAGCCATCCTGGATCTGTGTTTCAATCTTTTCGATAAACGCCGCATCTTCCAGCATCATGCGATGCACATCAAAAATCGCCCGGTCGATCTCTGGCAGGCGCTCCTGGACGCGCTCTTTGAGCGTATCAATTTCCTGAATCGATCGCGTCAGAGCGGCGTGCAGGCGTTGGCGTTCTGCGTCTGGATTTTCAGTACGATGCTCTTCAATCGCGTCAAGACGAACAACTGGGTGGACAAGGTGAGCCTGCCCGGAGCCGATTCCCGGCGAAGCACTGACTCCGGTCAGACGTACACGGCTCGCCCGCCCCGGCCTCTGTGTTTGCTGTGCCCGCCTGCGCTCATAGGCGCTCGGGCGTTGAATGGCCGCCAACATGCGTGCCCGATAATCCTGACGCTCTCGTTCCTGTGTTTCGAGTGAGTCCTGCACACGGGCTTGAATGATGATGCCCGCAACCTGGGTGGCAATCGTTCTGAGCAGGCGGACCTCTGTCTGCGGAAAACGGCGACGACTCCGACTCTGGACTATGAGTACGCCAAGTATTGTATCCTTGTCGCTCATCGGCAAGCCCAAAAATGAATGGAAGCGCTCCTCTCCGGTTTCCGGAAAGTATTTATTCCGTTCGTGCGCCATGGCATCAGGGGCGACAACAGGCTCCCTGGTTTCAACCACGAGGCCCGTCAGCCCCTCATGTTTGTCCAGGCTGACTTTTCCGACGGCCGTCTGGTCCAAACCGGTCGTTGCCCAAAGCGTCAGCCGCTCCCCCTTGGAATCCAAGAGATAGAGCGAACAGACATCGGTCCCCATGCGCTGGGCAATAATTTTGGTAATTTCCTGCAGCGTGCCTCGTAAATCGTGGGCCTGAGAGGAGAGGGCGTCAATGTCTTCGAGCAGGTGGAGCCCGGGCGGCTGTACGGACTGCGGTTCTGGCTGGACTCGTCCCTCAGTCTGTTTTTGAACGGAAGTTTTTGAAGATTCATTCATAAAATAAGGGGCTACATTCTATCTAAGGCTCTGGGGGGCCACAAGGCACGGGTCCCTCGCAGTCCCAAGTCCAGCGGGATGTAGGCCACAAGGCCCAAATAGGCACGGTCGGTTCGTCTTACAGATCAACTTGATGATTCAGCGGAGCATGCCCGTGTCCGATCTGGAACCCAGCGGAGATCGCGCGCGTCACAAAGTCTTTCGCGTGCGCGACCGCTTCCTCGACCGTTTCGCCTTTAGCCAGCTCGGCCGTGATCGCGGCCGAGAAGGTACAGCCCGCTCCATGCGTACACACGGTGTCTATTTTCTGGCAGGAGTAGGCCCGAAAAGTGTTGCCGTCAAACAGCAGATCACAGGCATCTTCTTCGAGGTGGCCGCCTTTGACCACCACATAGGCTGGTCCTAAGGTTTTAATACGGCGGGCCGCCTCTTCCATATCGGACCGACGGACTACTGTCATGCCAGACAGCAGCCCGGCTTCATGCAGATTGGGTGTCACTACAAATGCCAGGGGGAGCAGTCTCTCGGTCAGAGTCTGGCGGGCGTCCGCTTGGAGAAGAGCGTGACCTCCTTTGGCGACCATTACCGGGTCAACGACCAGCTTGCGGACGCCATGTTCTGCTATCTTGCGACTCACTACCTCGACGAGGGGGATGGATGACAGCATGCCGGTCTTTGCCGCCTGGATTTGCATATCGCCGAACACGCTATCGAACTCCTGCGCGACAAAATCGGACGGAAGCTCAACAACAGCCTGGACGCCCAACGTGTTTTGGGCAGTCACCGCGGTCAGTACACTCAGGCCGTATACACCGCGCGCCATAAAGGTTTTGAGATCGGCTTGAATACCAGCCCCGCCTCCACTATCCGACCCGGCAATGGTTAAGGCTTTCGGGCGTGTCATGGTCGCAGTGTCTCGTACTCGCGGTCTACGGGAAATAACGCTGGCTATGGGAACTCACGCAGATCGCCAGTGTTCAGCCCCTGGCCGGTGGAGTACCGTCCGGCTTTGAGCTCATCAATGAGCTCTCGCGTGGTGGAGAGGGGACGCTCGAAAATCGTGACCGCGCAGCCGATGGACGATGCAGAGTGGCTGTCACTGCCGCCAATGCGCTTGCACCCGACATGCTCGGCTACCGCCTGGGCGTACCGATTTTCTTCTTCTGAGCAAGCACCGTTCACCACTTCAATGGCGTCTACATAGTCCAGCACTTCGAGGGCTTGACTCCCCGACACAGGATTGGCTTGGTCGATCGGGGTGGTTTTATGGATAAACTGGAAACGTGGGTCGAGTTTGTAGCGAAACGGGTGGTTGGCAATCAGAAAACCATCGACCTCATCGATAATGCGTCGTAACTCTTTGACCTTATAAATACCGCCGACATAGCGGTCGAGGCCAAAGGCTCCGACATGGCCCCATTCGGTTGTGACCTCAATCCCCAGAAATAATGTCACCCCGCGTTCACGGGCATACTCCTCGACTTCTGGGTCTGTCCAGGCATTGTCGTGCTCGGTGATGCAAATCCCCTCTAAGCCGATGGTGTGCGCCTGGTCGATCATCAGCAAGGGGTCAAGATTGCTGTCAGAGCTCCCGCGTGTGGTATGAACGTGGAAATCAATACGCATGGTTAGTGATATGCTCCCGTTTCGTAGGCCGCCTTTCTATACCGTCTTCTGCATACGCAGGCAAGAGTGCAAGTCTGTGTCCCCATTCAGACGTGGCTCGCCTTTCTCCTTCAATTCCTTTGTTCTCCGCCCGGCCTATGCTACAGTCCGTCTACCTCAGCTCTGTCACCACAGCTATTCCAGCAGGAGGGGAAGCTATGAAGCGACCGTTAGATGGCGTTCGTATTATTGACTGGACAATTTGGCAACAAGGGCCGGTATCAACCATGATGTTGGCTGACTTGGGTGCCGAAGTCATCAAGATCGAGGAGCGAGTCGGAGGGGACCCAGGCCGGGGCGTGCTCAGCATCGCGGGTGCGCTCGTTGGGGCGACGAGTGGTCCGAATTTCTATTTTGAGGCCAATAACCGGCATAAGCAGAGCCTCACCCTTGATCTCAAAAACCCCAAGGCTATAGAGATTGTCTACCAATTAGCTGAGAAATCCGACGTCTTTGTTCAGAACTTTCGGAAAGGCGTGTCAGACAAGTTGGGCATCGGCTACGCGGCACTCTCTGAGCGCAACCCACAACTCATCTACGCCAGTGCCACCGGCTACGGTCCGTTTGGGCCGGATTCCGGTGAGCCCTCTTTTGACTATATGGGGCTGGCGCGCTCGGGTATCATGACCGCAGTGGGTGAGCCCCAGATGGAACCCCTCAGTATTGCCGGCGGCATCGCCGATCAGATGGGCGCTATCATGCTGGCCTACGGTGTCATGGCCGCCCTGCTGGCGCGCGAAAAATATGGCATGGGTCAGGAGGTCGATATTTCCCATCTGGGCAGCATGACCGCGCTCCAAGGGCTTAACGTGGCGTGTAAAGCCATTCTCGGCAAGGAGTTTAAGCGCATGCCGCGCGCCGCGGCACCGAGCCCGCTGTGGAACCATTACAAATGCGGCGATGGCAAGTGGATCTGTCTGGCCATGCCGCAGCAGGACCGCTACTGGTCTGATTTCTGTACAGTCCTGGGCATTGAGCACGTCCTGGCCGACCCCCGCTTTGCGACCATGGGAGACCGGGCCGACAATGCCAAAGAGCTCATTCCCATTCTGGATGCCGCGTTTGCCTCGCGGCCCCGAGACGCCTGGATGCAGGCCCTCAAGGAAGGCGGAGACTTCATTTACACCGTAGTTAACACCATTGCTGACCTGCCCACTGACGAACAGATGCTCGCCAACGAGTATATTGTCGATTACGAGCATCCCCGTATCGGCAAAACGCAGTTAGTCGGCGTGCCTGTGCGCTTAAGCAAGACCCCGGGCGACCCTAAAGGCGCGGCCCCGGAGTTCGGCGAGCACACCGAGCGGATCCTCACCGAGCTGCTCGACTATTCGTGGGAAGATGTGGCCAAGTTGAGAGAAGAGGAAGTGATTTAAGAGGGGGATTAGGGTCTGGGGGGTCGGGACTGGGGCTGAGGAGGTCCGCGCCTCCGTGGATGTCAGAGCCCGTCGTCAACAACACGAAATCACGAAATCTGGCCTAGCGTTCCAGGGAGTACCCGAGACGGAAGATGTAGAAGAGTAAAGGAAGGCATAAAATATGGAGGCCTCGCTGCCAGCCAATGAAGAACTGTTGCTCAATAGCATGTGGATGAGGCGCGCGAGCCCGGCCGAGGTTAAATCTCTCCTCGTCGATGGTGCCGACCTTACCGCCCGGGACAAGAAAGGCCAGACGCCCTTACATACTGCGGCGCGGAACACCAACCCTGACATAATAGCTTGCCTCCTTGACCGTGGTGCTGACCTCAATGCCCGAGACGAGACTGGCTACACGCCCTTACAGATCGCGGTAAAGTACAACAACATCGCGGAGGATAACAACGATATCGTGGCCCTTTTCCTCAACCACGGCGCTGATCCTAACGTCCGCGACAAGGAGGGCCGGACGCCCCTGCATGTTGCAGCGTGGCTCAAGACAAACCCAGCTGTGGTAGCTCTGCTGCTTAACCACGGTGCGGATACTTCTTTACGTGACAATGAAGGCAATTTGCCCGTTGATCTTGCACAATATAACAAGGCCCTTAAAGGAACCGACGCCTTCCAGCGTCTACATCAACCGCCTCATGAGAGCGCACTACGAGACTTGGACAACCTTACTGAAGACGAACAGCAAGAAACACCCGGCTTCTGGCGGCGTGCATACGCTTGGCTCTCAAGGCGATTGGGCGCATGACCCATACATGCCAACTATCCTGTGTACTGGCGTTTCCATGACGCTAAGTCTTGAATCTGTGAATTAGCCACTATGAACGTGTAGGCGTCATTGACTCCGACGCCAACGGCGTCTAGCCTCTCTTCATGCGCACCCGCCTGCAAACCGTCGTCGAGACGCCTGCATATCTCACGGCAGCCAAGGGAGTGTTATCCAACGCCGAACGGGTCGAAGTCGTCGATACAGTGGCCAAGAATCCCGAGGCCGGTGTGGCACTCGGTGGCGGTATTAGAAAAATACGGATTCCCCGACAAGGACACGGGAAAAGCGGCGGGGGGCGTGTGGTGTTCCTGTTTGCTGGGGAAGATATTCCGGTATTTTTGCTCACCGTCTTCGCCAAAAACGAGAAAGCGAACCTCAACCCTAAAGAGCGAACTACGCTGGTCGAGGCCGCAAGGCGGATGGCTGAGGATTATAGGAGACGCATATGAGCAAAGCATTCAACAAGGTCATGGCTGGGCTGGAAGATGCCCGGGCCTATTTGGACGGCGATCATAGCGGTTTCGCAGTCCATGAAGTCAAGGTTCCCGAACCCGATGTCGCGGCCATCCGAGACAAGACGGGCCTGTCGCAACCCGTCTTTGCCAAAAGCATCGGCGTGTCACTTGGCACCCTCAAGAATTGGGAGCAAGGCCGCCGACGCCCGGAGGGACCGGCCCGCGTACTTCTGGCGCTACTTGAAAAGCGTCCGTCAATTGTTCAGGAAGAACTCGGCCGCTCATAGACCGGCCACCCATGACTGAAGACCGTGAATACTAGGGACACTTTCGACATCATCCCGCGCGCGCCTTACTCTTTTGACCTCACGCTCGCCCGCTTCATGCGTTTTGCGAGCGAGAACGTCGATCTGATCGCAGGCAAGCAATACCAACGCCTGCTCGCAGCCGGTCGCCAACTGGCGCTGGCCACGGTGACGGATGTCGGCGCGCCGGCCAAGCCGCGGCTGGCGGTGGAGTTGCGCAGTCCGTCCAGGGCCACCCTCAAGCAGGCGGCATTTCATACCCAGCTCCGTCACATCCTGTGTACTGACTTTGATATCAGGCCGTTTTATCGCTTAGCGCGTCAGGATGAGACCCTGGCGCCGCTGGTAAAGCACTTTCGCGGGCTGCGCATTACCTCCAGCCCGACGCTGTTCGAGGCGCTGGTCATGGCGGTCCTCTCCCAACAGGTCAACCTCACTTTTGCCTACTCCATTAAAAAGGAACTGGTTGAAACGTTTGGTCGTAAGTGGCGGAGCAAGGGACACACCTATTACGCATTTCCAGAGCCGGTGCAATTTGCTGGCCAGAGCCTGGAGACCATGCGCGGCTTTCGGCTGAGCAAGGCCAAGGCCGGCACGCTGATCCGCCTGGGCGAAGCGTTTGCCTCTCGGGCTTTACGGCAGAGCGAAATCGCTCAACTGCCAGACGAAGCAGCGATTGAAGCACTGATTCAACTCAAAGGCATTGGTCGCTGGTCGGCGGAAACCGCACTGATGCGCGGCTTGGCAAGACCCGACGCGTTTCCGGGCGGCGATCTGGGCGTGGTCAAATATCTTGCTCAAGGCATGTTGGGCAAAAAAGAAAAGGCGACCGAAGCGGAAATGCGTGCCTTTGCCGAGCGCTGGCGTCCCTACCGTGGGCTGGCCCTCGTCTATTGTTATGCGGAGCTCGCCCGGCGACGGTCCGTGTAGGGACAGTTGCCCAAGTCGGGCGGGTACAAGACACACCCCTACGCTCAGAACATACCCGAAATTTTGCCGTTCTCATCCATACGCATCCCGGCTGCTGCCGGTCTTGCGCCCAGGCCGGGCATAGTCAGCATGTCCCCGGTGAGTGGGACGCAGAAGCCGGCCCCTGCTGAGAGGCGGATTTCGCGCACGCTCAGCACAAAGTCACGCGGCCGGCCGTAGCGTTTTGGATCGTCGGACAGCGACATCTGGGTCTTGGCCATACAAATGGGCACATGACCATAGCCCTGGTCGTTGATCCGTTTGAGATCCGTGCGTGCGCGTGGCAACAGAGTAATGTCCGCTGCGCCATAGACTTTTTGGGCAATAGTACGGATCTTGTCTTCAATCGGCATTTCCGCTGGATACAGAAAACGCGGCACCGGGGCTGGCCCGTCGCAAGCTTTTACCACCGCCTCGGCCAGCGTCAGCCCGCCTTCTCCTCCCTGGCCAAACACGTCGATGACTCTGGCGTCTACGCCCAGGGCCTTGCTTTCCTCTACGACTAGCTGAAGCTCCTCTTCGGTATCGGTGGCAAACCGATTCACCGCAACAATGGGGCGGAGGCCAAACGCGCCCAGGCTTTCGACATGTTTGGCCAGATTTTCCATACCCTGCTTCAGGGTTGACAGATCGGGCCTGTTCACATCCGCCACCGGCGTCCCGCCGTGCATTTTGAGCGCCTTGACCGTTGCGACCAGGACCACCGCAGAGGGCCACAGGTCGGCCTCGCGGCATTTGATATTGAGGAATTTCTCTCCACCCAGATCAAACCCGAAGCCGGCTTCGGTCACCACATAATCGGCGTAGCTCAGGGCCAGGCGCGTGGCGAGGATGCTATTACAACCGTGGGCGATATTGCCGAACGGTCCGGCGTGGATGAAGGCCGGCACGCCCTCCACGGTCTGGACCAGGTTGGGTTTGAGGGCGTCTTTCAAAATAATGGCCATGGCCTCCGGCGCGTGAATCCGGTCCGCGGTAACTGCCTCCCCCTGGGACGAATAGCCAAGCACAATACGCGACAGACGCTGAATAAGGTCCGCGGGTCCACTCGTCAGAGCCAGGATCGCCATGACTTCTGAGGCCGCAGTGATATCAAAGCCCTCTTCGCGCGGGACGCCCATGAGCCGCCCGCCAAGGCCCATCACGATTTGACGCAGCGCGCGGTCATTCATGTCCATGACGCGCCGCCAGCGAATCTGACGTACATCCAAATCCACCGTGCGATGAAATATGGCGGCATCCAGCATGGCCGACAGCAGATTGTGCGCAGAGCTGACGGCATGAATGTCGCCGGTGAAATGCAGGTTGATATCCTCCATGGGCAGGACTTGAGAGCGACCCCCTCCACAGCCTCCGCCTTTCACTCCAAACACCGGACCCATTGAGGGTTCGCGCACCGCCACGGTTGCTTTTTTACCCAAACGGGTCAGGGCCTGGCCCAAGCCTATCGTCGTGGTAGTTTTGCCTTCGCCGGCAGGAGTGGGGTTAATGGCGGAGACAAGAATCAGCTTCCCCTGGGTCTGAGCGGGTGCGGCAGCGCGCGCCTCAAGCGCAATTTTCGCCTTCACGCGGCCGTAGGGCTCAAGGTGTTCCGGCGGTAACGATAGCTGAGCGGCAATCTCTTCGATCGGCTTTAAGCGAACGGACTGGGCAACGGCAAGGTTTTGGTCTCGGCTCATTCTCACAGTTTCCTTTCCCCACAGCATGCTATCGCCTCGCCTTGAGGCAGACATGGGAACGAGAGACGTGATCTTATACAAAATCCAGGCATTCGCCTATCACAAACGACGGCCCGCGCTCCTGACCGGCAGGACACCGCGTGCTATGCTGATCCGAGCGAAGGAGCTGGTATGGCAGACAACTCTTCCTCCGGTCGTCGTGTACTGAATCTCGCCCTCAGCCTGGTGGTGAGTGGCGGCTTTCTGTATCTGGCGTTTCGTAACGTTGCGCTTGATGAATTGGGAGTCGCACTCGGCCGGGTAAGGGCTGACTGGCTGTGCGTCGCCATCGTCGTCAGCCTGCTCATCATGGTGCTGCGCGCCTGGCGCTGGCAACTGGAACTCCGCCCGCTCGAACATGTGCCGGTCGGCCGGCTGTGGGTCGTGACCTCGGTCGCCTATATGGCCATTAATTTGCTCCCGGTGCGTCTGGGCGAGGTCGTGCGCCCCTGGCTCTTATCCCGTCGCTCCCGGGTGTCCATCTCAAACGTGATCGGCAATCTGGTGGTCGAGAAGATGATGGACTCGATTTGTATCGTCTTCTATTTGCTGGCCGGACTGCTGCTGATTGAAAGTCTGCCCGTATGGGTCCGCCGCGGCGCTCTGGTCCCAGCTGTGATTGCCGGCGTCTTCGTGTCCGTGGTTCTGCTGTTTTGGTGGAAAGGTGAGGCGTTTTTTGACCGCTGGGTCCTCCGCCTGCTCCCGGCACGCTTCGGCGGGCGGGTCAAAGGCGTTCTGGCCGCCATCACCGACGGGATGCGGATTCTGCCCAATCCCGGCCTGCTCCTGGCCGTCTTTGCGGTTTCTCTGACCTTGTGGTTCCTGCCTATATTGTCGAGCTATATCATGATCCGCGCCTTTGACCTGTCTGCGCCTTTTAGCGCTGCCTTGGTCATTTTCATTTTTATCAGTTTTGGCACGGCGCTGCCGAATCTGCCGGGCATGATCGGACCGTATCAATACGCCTGTCAGCTCGCCCTTGGTATCTATGGGGTAAGCGACGCCGACGGCCTGGCCTACGGCCTGGTCCTCAACGCCGTTCAGTTTCTGACCTTGATTGGTCAGGGGTTAATCGCCCTGCCCATTGCCGGGGTGAGTTTTTCCGATATTCGACAGGCGGGTGATCGGCTGGCGCAGCAGAGCGCGGACGCGAGATAGAGTTCTATATCCCCCTCGACCTGCGGCGGCCCGGTGCGCCGTCAGAGCCAGATTTTTCCCGGATTCAGAATGCCCTTGGGATCAAAGACGTGTTTAATGCCCTTCATCAGTTCAAGCGCGGCACCGTGTTCTTGGGCAACATATTTCTGGCTGCCGAGACCAATGCCGTGCTCGCCCGAAGCGGTTCCTCCCAGAGACAGGACATAGGCAACCATCTCATCTTTGGTCCGGTTGGCAGTGGCCCAGCGCTGTTCGTCCGCCGGGTCTTCGCGCAAGAGGGCGTGCAGAATGCCAAGTCCGGCGTGACCAAAGGTGTGCAAGACAACGTCGTGTCGCTCGGCAATCGCATAGCTCTGGTCAATCACCTGGGGCAGATACGAGATGGGAAAGCCCATATCGGTGCGGATCGTTTTGGCGCGTGGGTTGAGGGCCTGAATCGCGCGGGTGGTAAAATGGCGAATCTCCCACGGATTGCGTCCTCCGGGAAGGACAATCCGTTCGCCCTGGTGCTCTTCACATAAGCTCTGGGCGGTATCGAATACTTCTTCAACCGCACTCTCGGAACCGTGGACTTCAAGAAACAACGAGGGCCGCTCGGTGAGACCAAAATCCTGAAAGCGGTTGAGGGCGGCGATCGAACGTCGGTCAAGAAACTCGACCGCGGCCAGATCAACCCCGTAGCGCATCATCGCCGCGATCGCGGTCACCGCTGCTTTTTCGGCAGGGAAGGTAAACGCGCCTTGTTTCCGCCCCTGTGGCAGGCCGACCAGGGAGAGCGTCAGTTCAGTCGCAATGCCCAACGTTCCTTCAGAACCGACCAGCAGCCCCAGCAGATGATAGCCCGATGAGGTTTTGCGGCTGCGCGTCCCCAGTTCGAGGACTGCGCCGGTACCGGCCACCACGGTAGCGGCTTTGACATGATCGCGCGTCCCGCCGTATTTGACCGAATAGATGCCACTGGCGTTATTCGCCACCATCCCACCAATCGTGGCCACATCGGAACTGCCCCCCGGTGACGGCGGGAAAAACAAGCCATAGGCTTTGAGCTGGTCATTCAGATCGTTGTAGACCATACCAGGCTGAACCGTGACCTGAAGGTCCTCTGCATGCACGCTCACAACGCGGTCCATGCGTGAGAGGTCCACCACGATCCCGCCCCGGACCGGAATCGGATTGCCTTCCAGGCTCGATCCCGCTCCTCGGGCCGTCAGCGCCAGCGCCTGCTCATAAGCATAGTGCACGACCCGGCGGACGTCCTCGGTCGTCTGTGGCCAGACAACGACCTCGGGGAACGTCGGCGGACAGGCCGACTCGTCGTGCGAGGCAAGCTCCAGGTCGGCGGGCCGGATGGAAACCTGCTCCGAGGAAAGCAGCGCTGCCAAGTCTTGTGTGAGAGACATGGGGTTATCCGAAAGGTTGATCGATGGTAGCAGAGTGCAGCCCATCGTCGCGACGTTTGGGCCGCCTGTTCTGGGCTAACACCTTTTTGCGCAGGCGGATGGACAGTGGCGTGACTTCGACCAATTCGTCCGCGGCAATCCATTCCAGGGCATCTTCCAAATCCAGGTCTTTATACGGAACGAGGCGCACTGCCTCATCGCGGCCCGCAGCACGTACATTAGTCAGCTTCTTCTCCCGACACACGTTCACATCGAGATCCTTGTCGCGCGCATTCTCTCCGACCACCATGCCTTCATACACACGCGTGCCGGCCGGGATAAAGAAGACCCCACGCTCCTGCAAATGAAAAAGCGAATAGGGCGTGGCCGGTCCCTCACGGTCTGCCACCAGGGCGCCGTTAGTCCGGTTCTGGATCGGGCCGTGCCAAGCGGCATAGCCATTGAAGAGTGTATGCATAATGCCCGTGCCACGGGTCTCCGTCAGAAAACGCGACCGAAAGCCGATCAAACCGCGCGAGGGAACGGAGAACTCCAGACAGACCCGGCCCGATTCCGGGGGGGCCATATTAGTCAGCAACCCTTTCCGCTGGGCCATGAGTTGAGAGACTTGGCCGACATAGTCTTCCTGGACATCGATGGATACCAGTTCCATCGGTTCCTGGAGTCGCCCCTCAATGTCTTTCACGATGACCGTCGGTTTGGAAACCTGGAGTTCGTAGCCTTCCCGGCGCATGGTTTCAATCACCACCGAGAGCTGGAGTTCGCCCCGCCCCATCACCCGAAAGGCATCCGGGGAATCGGTCTCTTCCACGCGCAGACTCACGTTTTTATGCACCTCGGTGAAGAGCCGTTCGCGGATACGGCGCGAGGTCACATATTGCCCTTCGCGGCCCGCCCAGGGACTGGTGTTCACCCCGAAGATCATGGCCAGCGTCGGATCGTCAATCTGAATCGTGGGCAGGGCGACCGGATTGTCACTATCAGAGATCGTCTCTCCGATCTGAATCTCTTCAATACCGGCCACCGCGACGATGTCGCCGGCCTGCGCCGATGCGATCTCGTGCCGTTTGAGCCCCTGCCAACTGTACAGTTGGGCAACTTTACACGGCAGGCGGGAACCATCGTCGCGACACAGCGTATAGGCGGCCATGCTCTGCAACTCGCCCTGGATAATACGCCCGATAGCGATCCGACCGACATACTCATTATAGTCCAGGTTGTTCACGTGGAATTGAACGGGACCGTCCAGCGCATAGGCCGGACCGGGCAGGGCCGAGACAATCAGCTCAAAGAGCGGCTGAAGATTCTGCCCCTCTTCGTCCAGGTCACGTTTGGCTATCCCGGCCCGGGCATTGGTGTATACCACAGGAAACGCGACCTGCTCGTCCGAGGCATCGAGATCGATGAAGAGGTCATAGATGGCATCCAGCACGGTGGCGACCCGTGCGTCCTGCCGGTCAATTTTATTAATGCAGACAATCGAGGGCAGCCCGGCTTCCAGGGCTTTCTTCAGGACAAAGCGCGTCTGGGGCAGCGGGCCTTCCGAGGCATCCACCAAGAGCATCACTCCATCGACCATGGCCAGCGAGCGCTCGACCTCGCCGCCAAAATCCGCATGGCCCGGCGTATCGACAAAATTGATTTTTACGCCCTGATACGAGAGCGCCGCGTTCTTGGCCAGGATGGTGATGCCGCGCTCCCGTTCCAGCACAAACGAATCCATCACCCGCTCTGCTACCTGTTCATTGTCCCGAAAGGTACCGCTCTGTTTGAGCAGGGCGTCAATGAGGGTGGTTTTGCCATGATCGACATGGGCGATAATGGCGACGTTTCGAATATCATCACGCCGGGGCGTGCCGTTGTGCAAAATCATATCCTCCCTACACGTTCACTTTTTCCCTATGAATCCGGACTTCAAGGCATACTCCTGAAAAGCCGTAGCGGGTCCGGATTACTCGCTTCGTTGTATTCAGCCGGCATGGCCAAACCAGAACGGGGGTGTCAAGTAGGATCACAGCCTGTCGTCCTGAGTCATGCTAACCATTGCGTTCCATACAGCCATGACCGTACAGTGCCGCTCGGTGCGGCGCAACGTGACCGGCGCCGTACTAGTTCTACACCCGTGGTGCCATGTCCCACACAGTCTTGCTCTTCTGGCCGTATCAACGGAAGTGTACAAAGCTGAAGCGCTTCTCCTTCAAATCAGCCAAGAATGGCTGACCCTCATTTCTGAGCGTTTCTTTCCTCCATACCTGAAAGATCAAAAGCCAAAAGCGGTCCTGTTCTCGAGTCTCCCCACCTTTAAGTTTTTCCGCCCGTTCTCGGAGTGTTCCTTTCCTTTATAATTCATATGGAAAATGCGCGTACTTGAAGTTTTACGGACAAAAATGCGGCTCACTGGCGTCTTCGGTTTTGCACAGTGTCTTTTGATTTTCATCCAATGCCGCTTCAGAGCTAAGCACTGGACAATATAGCTTTCAGGATGGGGAACCCCCATCTGACGAGGGATGTTGATTTCACGTAACGCTTCGTAGCGAATGAAGTCGTGGCTCGTTTTAAAAAGATTTTTCAACTTGCTTTCATTGTTTCCCGTGATTAGCGCTAGAAGATTTTTTGGTATGAGTTTGGAAAGCCCTTCGGAGGTAAAGCAGGGTGGAAGCTTCTCACCAAATAGACCATAGTCAACCAAGCCTACGAACGCCTCGTCCTCCGAAAGACCGCGTCCTGTTGTTTGTCGCATGGATGTAATATTACTCCTGTCGTTTCAGTGTTCATCGGGGTAGTTTCCCCTTACCTCGGCATAGTGTTTGCCGGATGGTGGGTCACAGGCGAACCCTTCGTTTACGAGCGGGACGGTACGATAATGTCGCACCGAGGGCCACTGGCACGGCTGAGCCGGCGGTCCAGCGTCATCAGCGGACCGCCGAGCGCCTCGGCCAGGGCCACATACCAGGCGTCGTAGCTGGTCAGGTTGGCCCGTAAGGCCCAGACGCGCTCGGCAAAGGGCGCGAAGGGGAATAACTCAAGGGCAAGCCGCAGCAAGTCTCTGTGTGCGCTTGTCGCCTCAAGACGCGATATTTCGCCGGCGAGTTCCAGGCGGCGCAGAATATTGCCGGCCTCAACCCCTGCATGGACTGGTGCTGCCGTGCGGCACGCGCCGCGAGTATGTCGCGCACGGTCTCGGGGACGCCTCGTATCGTAATTTGGACTGGCATGACAGCATTACACCATCGTTGACAGCAGACTGCAATCAACCCCTACACCATGTATTTCACCATCCCGCCGTCGATGTCATAGGCTGCGCCCGTAATAAAACTCGCCCGCTCTGATGCCAGAATAGTGCCGAATGCGAGACTGCCCGAGTTGATTGCGCGCGCTCATTGTCCTGGCATTACGGAGCATGTCAAGAGAGGAAAAATGGATCTATCGCCGGTGGCGCGGTGCCGTTGCGCGTCTCGCCCAGGAAGCGCAAGATGTAGCAGAACTTGTCGCGGCGCACGAACGCGCGCCTGCTGCCGTACTGCTATTCATGCTGAAAGCTGTTTTTTTTGATTTTGATGGCACCCTGGCTGACGATGGGGTAACGATTGATCAGGCCCTCAAGGCGGCGTGTGGGGTGATATGCCAACGCTGGCCGGCCCTCGGGGCGGCGGCGCTTGAATCAACCTACCGCCAAGTCTCCGACCGCGCCTGGGGAGATTATGATCGCTACCTGCGCCCCCTAGGGTCAGCGGAGGCCATGCTCGCCTCCCTGTGGCGGCAGACACTTGAACGGTTTGGCCGCTACGATGAAGGAGTCGCACACGCCGCGGCCACGACCTATTGGCAGCGGCGTTTACACCGTTGTCAACCGTATCCCGATGTGTTGCCCTTCCTGGCGGACCTGACCCAGCGCTTTCATGTGAGTCTACTCACCAACGGCGCACCCAGCATGCAGCGGGCAAAAGTACACGCCTCCGGTCTCCAGGCGTATTTCCGCGATATCTTTGTCGGTGGTGAATTTGACCAGGGCAAACCCGCCCCTTTTATCTTCTCTGCCGCTCTCAACGCTGCCAACTGCCGTCCCGAAGAAGCCGTGTATATCGGCGACTCTCTGTTGCACGATGTTGTTGGCGCCCGAAAAAGTGGTCTGCACAGCGTCTGGCTCAATCGGAAGAGGCAGCCCAGACACGAGGTGATTCAAGCGTATACGCAGGGCGTCCAGGGTGACACTCTCGACCAGTTGGCCCAGCCCGATTTTGAGATTACCCAGCTCTCGGCCCTGCCAGCCTGCCTCGACCAACTCTAGGGACTCTCTGGATTGTTCTCTTCTGCTCCTTTACCCTTGCCCGAACTGCTGCCCACTGATAGCTGATGCACTGCGAGCCAGAAGAGACCGGCATGGAAAAAAACGCCTACAAAACCCTGTTGTTCAATTATTATCGGGATGCCGAATTACGCGGGGCAGACTTGATCCTGCGTCTCATCAACCTTGCGGAGAACCAGAACATTCAAGAAAAGCTGGCCCGTCACCTCGCTGATGCGACCAATCACGCCTGGCTCTGGACCGAGCGTATTCTGGCGCTTGGCGGCGAGCCTATACGGATTGATAATGGCTACCACCGTCAACTCCGGCGCAAGGCCGGCCTGCCGGCGAATTTTCTTGACCTGCTGGCGCTCACCTGCGTGGTGGCCGAGCGCGCACACAACCGCTATGCGGAACATGCCGCCCGGTCCGATGTCGCTCCGGAGACGCTCAAGGTTCTGCACGAGATGCAGGCGGATGAGAAAGCCCACCTGACCTGGATTATGGAAAAGATCGCCGAACTTGAAGCCAAAGAGGGCAAGGAAAAGGTGGGCGCTGCCCTCCAGCGCTATCGGGAGATCGAGGCGGCTGTTTTTGCCGACATGCAACAAGAGGAACAGCGTGCCCTCGCCCAGGTTGGGCCGGACGAAACCGTCTGAGGCTGCGCGATCCGCTCAAATCTTCTTTTTCTGGTTTGCCACGTAGTCGACCAGGAGATATTCCCCCAGATTGTCCGGGCGGGTGTAAAAGGCGCGACCACGGTTCATCTTGGTCATTTTGTCCACAAAGGTGCGCAGGCTCGGGCTGTCGTCGAGCATGAAGGTATTGATCGTAACCCCCCGCTTGGTGACTTTCTCTACTTCTCGCAGGGTTTCCTGCGCCGCCCGCATACTGATTCCCCCAAAAGACAGCGGCCATTCGCAGTACAGCCGGCCCCGAGAGAAATAGGCGGTGGGCTGGCCATCCGTCACCACGATGATGTGTTGATTATGACCGGGGTGGCGACGCAGCAGGTCGCCGGCAAGACGCAGGCCGTCCTGGAGGTTGGTGAACGGGTCGCCCATATTCCAGCTCGCCTCAGGCAGGTCTTTGACCTTGAGTTCCACGGCCCGAGTGAAAAAACCGACAATCGAGAAATAATCACGTGGATAGCGGGTGCGGATCAAGCTCTCCAGGGCCAGCGCGACCTTTTTCGCCGCTCCGAAACGCCCCTCCCAACTCATGGACCAGCTCATATCGAGCAGGAGGACGGTCGATGTGGTGGTCGTGTGGTCGGTATCGAAGATCGTGAAATCCCCCGGTTGGATAGATATGGGAACGCCCGTGTTGCGCTGTATGGACTTCTTGAGCGTCCCGACCAGGTCGAGATGCATTGGGTCACCGTACTGGTAGGGCCGGGTTTCGTCCATTTTGATCTCGGCTACGCCACGATGGTCTGTCGCGTGTGAGCCGTTCCGGTCGCGCAGCAGATTGGTATAGATGTCTTGCAGGGCGAGCTGGCCAATCCGCCGTACGCCCTTGGGCGACAACTGCACCCGGCCCTCGCGGGAGATCAAAAACCCGGCTTCTTCCAATAAGGACTGCATCTGCTGGAGGTTCTGGAAGTCCTGGCTGGCGGCCTGGCCAATCAATTCCTGGAGCTGTTCCGGGTCGATCTTCTCCGGCTGGCCGGACAGCAGGTTTTGCTCCATCTCCTGCAACTGTTCCATCTCCTCCATCAGTTCCAGCGCCTCTTGATAGCTCAGTGGGCGCGGTCCGTTGAACAGATCGTTGAAACGGCGCTGGAAGTTCTCCAGCGAGCTAATATTGTCAAACTCCTGCATGAGTTCGTCAAACGCGGCTTGGGCGGCCTCGTCCTCGAACTCATAGTTCGACAGCTTCTCCATTTTCTCGCTCAGGCGCTGCGGCAACTGCTGGAGAAACTGCTCCTTCTCTTCGAGTTCGGGCTGCTGAGGCCGCTTCTGCTCCAGCGTGCGCTGCTCTTGATTCAAAATGGAGTCCAGCCGGTCCTGCATCTCATCGAGCGAGGAGCGCATATTGGACTCACGGTAGCGTTTGCGCATCTCCTCGCGCAGGTCACGCACGAGGTCGTCCAGGCCCTTGAGCTTATTGTCCTCCTCCCCGAGACCCTGGCGCATGAGCTGCTCCAGCGCCTTTTGCATATCATCCGTCGAGGACAGATGTTCGGCCAACTCTTCGAAGATTTTGTCGGCAGACAGCCGAACACGCTGGCTGCCATCCCAGTCGGTATAGCGAATGGTGATCATGTCAGTCTGGAAGCACGGTCACGGAATGCCGGGATCATAGAGCAACCCGCCCGCCTTTACTATACCCGCAGCCCGGCGGAGCGGGGGGAAGGGGCGGGGCTACAAGCCGAGGGGCCTGCTATAATGTTCCGTGGACGGACGACGAGTTGATGAGTGGTAGACAGGGACCACAAGGGAGAAGGTGTGAGAATGAATTACGTCTTGATTGACCTGGAAAATATACAGCCGGAGCACCTGAGTGTTTTAGCCGGGCAGAACTTCAAGGTTCTTGTCTTCGTGGGTCAGAACCAGTCAAAGCTATCATTTGATCTCGTATCCGCCGTTCAGCATTTAGGGAAAAACGCCGAGTACATCAAAATTCAAGGCAACGGACCAAACGCCCTTGATTTCCATATCGCATTTTACATCGGCCAGTTTTCCGTAGAAAACAGCGATTCCCATTTCTACATCATTTCAAAAGATAAAGGCTTCGACCCGCTGATTAAGCATCTTGAATCGAAAAAAATTCCGGTACACCGGCATAAGGACATCAGTGGGATACCACTGCCAAAACCAGCAAAGGCAAAAAAAGAGCCTGCTCACGTTTCAAAACCCGTGAGTCCATCCATAACAAAAGAGCGCGTTCAGAAAATCGTTGAGTTTCTGATTGCCCGAGGGAATGCAAAACCAAGAAAATTGAAAACCCTTTCCAATTCGATCAATGCATTATTTTCAAAAAGCCTATCAGAGAACGAACTCGACGCTCTCGTAGCCGAACTGGTCAAGCGCGGCGTCGTTATTGTCAGCAGTAATAAAACCAACGTGAGCTATAAGTTGAAAAAGTAGAGGCTGATCCAGAGCAGGTCAAAGTGACGCTCCGGAGTGCTGGCGTTCAGCCCGCAAACAGTCCCCTCTTGGGAGGGGTGCCGCGTCAGTGGCGGGGTGGGTTTCCTCTCGAACAAGGAATTTTCTTGATTCCAAGGCAATCAAAGGCTACCCTCACGTCTCAGAGGGAGGCAGTATGCGTTACACCGTTATTATAGAAGCAGAAGAAGATGGCGGTTTCCACGTCTGGTGCCCAGCCCTCAAGGGGTGTCACTCGCAGGGAGAAACCCAGGAGGAAGCCTTAGAACACATCCAGGAGGCCATAGCCGTCTATCTGGAAAGCGTACAGGCTGATGGTTTACCCCTCCCGGCAGATGTGACGATCCACCACGTTGAAGCCGCGGCTTCATGAAGCTGCCTCGGGTCACGGGCCGCGAAGTTGTGCGGGCTCTTGAGCGAGCCGGCTTCCTCTTTGATCGTCAACGGGGCAGTCATGTCATTCTCATTCACCCGCGAACGCGCCTACGGGTTTCCGTCCCGGTTCATGCTGGCCGGACCGTCAAGATAGGGACGCTCAAGGGCATATTAGAAGATGCCGGTATTTCCCCAGACGACTTCAGGCGCTTTCTTTAGAAGAGCTATGAAGCAAAAGGACTTTAAGCGCCTGGTAAAAAGCGTCAAGCAGGCCAGGGCGATTCGCTCGCAATTACAGAAGTCTCAGCAGGCGCGAGTTGGAAGAGTGACTATGCCGCTTTCCTTGCCCGCGCAGCTTTATCGAGATCGTAGGTTGCCTGGAGATTCAGCCACACCTTCGGCGTCGTGCCGAGAACGGCGGCGAGGTCCAGCGCCGCGGCGGCAGTAACACCACGCTTTCCGCGAATGAGTTCGTTCAGTCGGGTCCTCGTCCAACCGATCTTCGCGGCGAATGCCGCTTGGCTTATTCCTTGAGGCGCGAGAAATTCCTCCAAGAGGATTTCGCCTGGGTGAAACGGATTCTTCGGTTGTCCCGCCATTACGCCTGCTCCTTATGAATGGTAATCAACGACTTGAACATTGAACGCACTCCCCGCACGCCATTGAAAGACCAGCCGCCATTGCCTGTCAATGCGGATCGACACAAAAAACAATGGTCTTGGCGAAGCGGTCGGTGTGTTTGAGAAAATCGGTCAGATGACGGGCTATGGCCTGGGTACGCTGGCGCAGGGTAACGACGCGCTCAAAGTCCTGTGTCGTATATTCCCGGTCGGGAATCGTCCGGCCATAACGGTCCAACTCGCCCGCCCGCGGTCGCCAGCCGACCGCGTCGTAGTCGGTAATGACCCGGTGCACCCGGTAGGGCGCGAGAAAGCCGTCGGCAATGCCCTGGGCCAGGCTGTATCCATAGATTGGAGCCCCGAAATACTCATAGGTGTCGCGGTTGTCCTCACGCAGTGGGGTCGCGGTCATGCCGAGCTGGATGGCTGGTGCGAACCATTCCAGAATGTTGCGCCAGTTGCTGCCGTCGCGCGCGCTGCCCCGATGACATTCGTCCACAATCACCAAGTCGAAGAAGTCGTGCGGATACTCACGGTACAGGCCGGGCCGGTTCTCGTCACCGGCCATGGTCTGGTAGAGGGCGAAGTAGATGTCGCGGCTCTTGACGGCTTGGCCCTCGGCGATTTTATGCCGTGCGTCGCCGAACGGCCTGAAGTCCTTTGCCATGGGATCGTCCACCAGAACGTTGCGGTCGGCCAGAAACAGGATTTTCGGCTTGCGGGCGGTCTGCTTGGTGTTCCAGCCTGCGGACCACAGCTTCCAGCAGACCTGAAAGGCAATCGCCGTCTTGCCGGCTCCGGTACAGAGTGTCAGCAGGCTGCGTTGTCGGCCCTGCAAGATGGCCTGCACGGCCCGGTTCAGCGCGATTTCCTGATAGTAGCGTAGTGGCTTGGTCCGGTCGGGGTGGCAGGGTTGGAGCAATTGCCGGGTGTGATAGTGGCGCCATCGATATTCTCGGCATCACTCAGGCGTTGCCAGAGTTCGTCCGGTTCGGGGAAGGTGGAGCGCCGGCATTCCACGCCAGTGGTGTAGTCGAACTCGATGATCTCGGCGCCGTTGGTAGCGTAGGCGAACTTGAGGCCCAGAATCTCGGCGTAATCCTTGGCCTGTTGCAAACCCTCAGCGGCGTGTTTGTAGCGCGCCTTGGCTTCGACCACCGCAATCGGAAAGTCAGGCCGGTAACGCAACAGATAGTCGGCGCGTTTCTGTCGTCCGCGGCGGGCCGTGCGTCCGGCGAAGTAGATGCGTCCGTCGGTAAAAGTACGCTGCTCGTTAATGGCGTGCGGGGGAGTGTCCCAGCCGGCGGCCTGGAGTTTGGGCACTACGAAGGTGCGGCAGGTGTCGGCTTCGGTCAGCACCACGGGTGCGCTTTCTCACGGTGCGGAACACCGCCGGAGCGGCTAGGCGCGATAGGTCTGGCGGCCGCCCTGGCGCTCTTTGTTGAGCTTCTGATGCAGATGCAGCCCTTCCAGGATGAATTCGGTGGCGGTGGAGATGAAGCTCGGCTGGCCATCCACTCCTAAGGCCGTCAGGCTCTCCCGCAGCCCCTGAATGCTCTGGAGGCCCTGTACGTATTCCTGAGACGGCATCATATCCGAAATTTCAACGCCGCCGCCGTTTGCGAAATGGTCGATGACCGGCTGTAAACTTTCGATCCGCATGTATTTGTCGAAGACTTTCTGAACGGACCGATTGACCAGGCGTTCAATGAGGTCTTCGTCTTTCTGCTCTTCGCCCATATACTCCAGCTCGATTTTTCCTGCAGTCGAGGGATAGAGCGCGTGCAGGTCGCTGATGCGCGGCACGACTTCGCTCTCGCCGAGGCGTACCGCCCGCTTCTCCGCATTACTGACCACGCTTTCAAAATTGTTGATCGTCATGCGGACGCTCACCCCGGACGACTGATTGATCTCATTGGAATTCCGGGCCTCCATGGTGAGCTGAGCGCAGATCTCCTTTATGAATGGCGGGGTATGAAACACCAGACCATCGTGGACAAACTGGACGGCTTCCTGCTCCATAATGGAGATTTCTTCCTCAATGGAGCGTGGATAATGGGTGCGAATCTGCACATCAAAACGATCCTTCAGCGGCGTGATAATACGCCCCCGACTCGTGTAGTCTTCAGGGTTTGCGCTCGCCACGATAATCACGTCGAGCGGCAGTCGCACTTTGAAGCCCTTGACCTGAAAGTCCTGCTCTTCCATCAGATTGAACAGGCCGACCTGCACTTTCTCGGTCAGGTCGGGCAATTCGTTGACCGCGAAAATGCCGCGGTTCGTCCGGGGGATCAGCCCGTAGTGGATGGTCTCTTCGTCGGTCAGGTAGCGTCCTTCGGCAACTTTAATCGGGTCCACCTCGCCGATGAGGTCGGCCACGGACACATCGGGTGTCGCCAGCTTCTCGGCATAACGCTCGTCGCGCGACAGCCAGTGGATTTCAAGCGCCTCCCCGCGTTCCGCTGCTAAGCGACGCGCTTGCGGAGAGATGGGCGCCAGCGGATTCTCCGGAATATCACTATCCCGGATGGTTGGCACATAGTCGTCCAGCAGAGACGTCAAGCCGCGGATCACCCGCGATTTTGCCTGCCCACGCTCACCCAGAAAGACAATGTGATGCCCGGCCAGGACCGCATTTTCGATCTCCGGAATCACGGTCTCATCATAGCCAATAATGCCGGGGAGCAATTTTTCCCCCGCAGAGAGCCGACGGATCAAATTCGCCCGCATCTCTTCTCGCACGGGAAGCACCTGATAGTCTATTTTCTTGAGGTCGCCGACCGTCTGGACTTCACGACGGAGCGTTTCAGTTGGAGTCGTCTGTTGCACAATACTGCCTGCCTTTATTCAGAGTATTCCCATCTGTTGTGTATCAAGATGCGCTATCTGGAACGGGGCGTGGTCGGATAGAAAAAAATGACCCCGGTCGGGTGTGTCACGCGCCTCAACCTCATCCGCCCGCGTCATCTGTTTCAGGCGTGGTCTCCGTCCCAGGTTCGGCTGCCGCAAGCGGCTGGCCGTCAACGCGGAGGCGTAACTCCTTCCCGACCTTGAAGAGCGGGACTTTTTTTGCCGCAACATCGACCACCTCGCCGGTTCTTGGGTTGCGGCCTTCCCGGGCGGGACGCTGTTTGACAATAAAACTGCCGAATCCTCGGATTTCAATCCGCTCCGTCCTGGCCAGGGCATCGGTCATACTGTCGAATACCGTATTGACCATGACCTCGGCATCCCGTCGTGAAAAACGAGGATAGCGCTGGGCGACTTCCTCGATCAGGTCTCTTTTGGTCACGCTGCCATCCCCCATCAGGAAAGCCCTATGATTTCTGTGGGTCGTCGTCCCGATCGAGCCGTAACTCTTCTCCCAAGATATCCTCAAAGGAGAAGCGCGCCCCTTCTCGTTCGCGCTGGAGGTAGGCCTCCATTTCCGCCCGCTCTTCACTGCGGCGTAGGGCCTTCACACTCAGTCCCATTTTGTGTTCACGGGGATCGATATGGATCACCTCGGCTTCAACCGTGTTGCCGACCTCAAAAAGCGCTGAGGGTTTCTCGACTCGCTCGGTTGAGAGTTGAGAGATGTGAACCAGCCCTTCAATGCCGTCGGCTACTTCGACAAAGACGCCAAAGTCGGTCACACTCGTCACTTTACCGTTGATCCGACTCCCCACCGGATGTTCTTGTTGGAGGGTGACCCAGGGATCGGCAGCCGATTGTTTAATCCCGAGCGAAATGCGCTCGTTGTCCACATCAATACCGAGAATAACGGCGTCGACTTCATCGCCTTTTTTAAACAGCTCTGAGGGATGCTTGATCTTCCGGGTCCAATGCAGGTCCGAGATATGCGCCAAGCCGTCAATCCCTTCCTCAACCTCAATAAAGACGCCAAAATCAGTAATGCTTTTGACTTTGCCGTGGATGCGACTGCCCACCGGATGGGTCGCCCGCACCGTCTCCCACGGGTTCGGCGAAACCTGCTTCAGCCCTAAGGATATGCGACGGTGGGCGGGGTCAAGATCGAGGACTACGATTTCGACCTCATCGCCAACGGAGAGCAGTTTCGAGGGGTGAGAAATCCGCTTTGTCCACGACATTTCGGAGACGTGTAACAACCCTTCCACGCCCTGTTCCAGTTCCACAAAGGCGCCGTAGTCGGCCAGACTCACAACTTTGCCCTGTACCCGACTACCGGGCAGGTAGCGTTCGGTGACCGACCCCCACGGATCGGGGACGAGTTGTTTCAGGCCCAGTGAGACCCGCTCCTTTTCCACGTCAAACTTGAGGACAACGACCTTAAGCGTCTCCCCGGCCTTGATCATCTCAGACGGATGACCGATCCGGCCCCAGGACATATCGGTGATGTGCAGGAGACCATCCAGCCCCCCCAGGTCAACAAAGGCCCCGTAATCAGTAATGTTTTTGACGGTTCCCTCAATAATGACCCCCTCCTCAAGCACCTTCAGCGTCTCTTCCCGAAGCGCGGTACGTTCCTGCTCCAGCACTGCCCGTCGAGATACGACCACATTGGAGCGGGCTCGATTATATTTGAGGATGGCGAATTTGCCGGTTTTCCCCAGGAATTGATCCAGATCGCGGATGGGGCGAATGTCAACATGAGAGCCCGGTAAAAACGCGGCCACACCAATATCGACGCGCAGTCCGCCTTTTACCTTGCCAACAATGGAACCATCGACAGGCGTGTGGCTGTTGAACGCCTCCTCAATGTCTCGCCAAATACGGAATTGCTCTGCTTTTGCGCGTGATAAAACAATCCCCTCTTGGTCGGAGTCAGCCGAGTCGAAATAGACCTCTAGTTCATCTCCTTCACTAACTGTTAATTGTCCATCTCGCTGGCGAAATTCAGCCAGAGGAATATGTCCTTCCGATTTATAGCCAATATCAATCGTGACAAATTCCGGTCCGATGTTCACCACCCGTCCTCGGACGATTTCGCCCGGTTGAACCGAGCGCATGCTTTCTTCGAACATTTGACCGAAGTCTTCCCCGCCACCTCTGCCCGGCTGGGCTGGTGTTGCGGGCGGAGTCTCACCGCCGGTTTCCGCTGTCCCTGCCGACTGACTCTCGTTTGCTGTCTGGCTGTCAGTGTCAACGTCCTGGGCTTGGGTCTGCTCTTGTGTGGTGACCTCGCTGTGCGTTGGCGTCGTTTCTTCAGCGTTGTTCTGTTCGTTATGTTCCATGTTATGGTTTACCCCCTACGAAGCTCCCGTACCTCGCCTTTGCATACTCTCCTCTTGGCGAGGTTGCAAGAGCTACGAGCCCGGTTTTCCCTTTTTGCTTTCAATACTTGCATGGGCATGGACTAATTCGGCCATGCTGTCAACTACTTCCGCTTGGGTCAATGCAGTGGTATCGACGCGGACGGCATCAGCTGCGGGTCGGAGCGGAGCATGGGCGCGCTGGCTGTCACGTCGGTCTCGTTCCGCCATCTCTTGAAGGGTCTGCTCAAGCGAAACATTGGCCTCTCCCCGTTGTTGCAACTCGGCATAGCGCCGCCGTCCCCGTTCTGCGAGCGAGGCGTCGAGAAATACTTTGATATCCGCATCCGGAAAAACAACCGTCCCAATATCACGCCCGTCAAGAATGGCCGCACCGGTCCCGCCGAGCCGACGTTGCAGCCCGAGGAGCGCCCGACGGACCTGCGGCTGAGCCGAGACCTCTGAGGCCATCTGGCTCATTTCCGGGCGACGAATATCCTCCGTAATATCCCGATTGCCCAAAAGAACACGGGTGTCCGAAAGCGTAATATCCGCAGCGTCACACAAGGCCGCCAGGCGCTCGCCGTCGTCCGGACTCACCCCCTGTTCCCAAGCGAGTAAGCCAATCGTTCGGTAGAGGGCCCCGGTATCGATATAGCGATAGCCGAGCCGTTCGGCCAAAAGACGACTGACCGTACTCTTGCCTGCGCCAGCCGGACCGTCGATGGCGATGATCAGGCCCTTCTTGGTCTCCGCCATCATCCCGTCTCCAGCCGGACTCCAGTCACTTCCTGGACCAGGCGGTAATAGCCAGGAAAGGAAATGGCAATGCATTCCGGCTCGCGGACGATAACGCCCTCGTCCGAACCGAGTCCGGCCACGCTCAGCGCCATCGCAATCCGGTGATCCCCCTGGCTGTGGACCGTGCCCCCCCGCACGCGGCCCTGCCCGGCGATCACCAGCCCATCCCGCCGTTCTTCAACCGTTACTCCGAGGGCGGCCAGGGCGACGGCCAGGGCGTGAATGCGGTCACTCTCTTTGACGCGCAGTTCCTCAGCCCCACGAATAACGGACCTGCCTTGGGCAAACGCCATCACCACGGCCAGCATGGGCAGTTCATCAATGGCGCGGACAATCAACTCACCGTCAACTGTGACCCCACGCAGGGGGCTTGAGCGGACCACCAGGTCCCCGACGGGCTCTCCGCAGACGTCGCGTGCATTGTGTATCTCAATCTGTGCACCCATTGCCCGAAAGATATCCACTATTCCCGTCCGGGTGGGATTGAGTCCAATCTGACGAATACGCAATTCCGAGTGTGGCAGCAGGAGGGCGGCCGCGATAAAAAAGGCCGCCGAAGAGAGGTCACCAGGGACATTTACATCCTGGGCATGGAGAGGCGTTCCGCCTTCAACGGAGACCGTTCGGCCCTGCACCGCAAGTCGCCCTCCAAATGCGGGTAATAGGCGCTCCGTATGATCGCGGGAACGTGCTGGCTCTATGACCGTGGTCCGCCCGGTAGCGTGCAGACCCGCCAACAGGATGGCGGATTTGACCTGGGCGCTCGCCACGGCACTCGTATACGTCATGCCGGTCAGGGGCCCGCTCTGTCCCGTAATCCGTAACGGCGCGCAGTGCTGTTCTCCTTCGCTCTCAATCGTAGCGCCCATCAGCCGTAACGGCTCGATCACCCGTCCCATGGGGCGCCGCCGGAGCGACGCATCACCATCCAAGCGGGACGTAAAAGAACATCCGGCCAGGATACCGGACAGCAGGCGCATCGTGGTACCGGAATTCCCACAGTCGATGCTGGCGTCAACGTCGCTCGGAGGGTGGAAAGCATCCCGGCCGCGGCTTTTCACGATAACTGTCGTGTCGTGTTGAGCGATACCGACTCCCAACGACTGGACCGCCCGGATCGTCCGCAGATTATCCTCACCCAGCGAACAGCCCCGGATGCAGCTTTCTCCTGTGGCCAGCGCTGCGAACAGGACGGCCCGGTGGCTGATGGATTTATCGCCCGGCAGGCGTATTTCGCCTTGTATGCCGTGCGGAGCGGGAGGGATTGTTACCGATGGTGTCATGTCTAGTGGATGACACGTTTACTCTTTCTCACGCAAACGTGTCAGGCGCTGACGCTCCTGGCGGGCACGCTCAATGTCCGCCGAGAGTGCTTGTCCGTCCCCATCGGTCACTGCGACTTTCATCTGCGTCAGCGCGGCTTCAAAGCTGGAAATAGCAGACAGCAAAGCCTCGCGATTGCCGAGACAGATGTCACGCCACATCTCTACGGGACTGGCGGCCACCCGAGTCAGGTCCGCAAACGCACTGCCGGCATAGACAAGCGGGTCGACCTGTTCCGACTGTGGCTGAACCGAGTGAGGGAAGGATTGAAGGAGACCATTCATCACGCTGAACGCGATGAGATGGGGGAGATGGCTGACTTGGGCAAGAATGCGGTCGTGGACCTCGGGGTCCATCTCTTCGACTCGCATGCCGACGCCCTCCCATAAGGCCCGGACCCGTGCCAGAGCCTCGACATTGGTCTTGTCTGTCGGCGTCAAGACGCATAAGCGTCCCTCAAAGAGGGTTTCAAAGGCCGCCCCAGCCCCGGCATTTTCAGTCCCGGCAATGGGATGTGCGGCCACACAGGGCAGCGAGTCAGGAACAAGCGACTCAAGTGTAGTAACAACCGGAGCTTTGACACTCCCGGCATCTGTCACAATACAGCCCGGCGAGAGATAGGGCAGAAACTGTTGCGCGGCTGGGCCAGTCGCCTGGACCGGAACGGCCAGCAGGACGCAGTCGGTTCCCCGAGCCGCTTCGGCTGGATCGAAGGTATAGGCATCAATGAGGCCGCGGTCGAGCGCAATTTTCAGATTGGCTTCGGTCCGACCAAATCCAATTACCTGTTCAACCAGACCTCGCGCCTTGGCCGCCAGCCCGAGCGAGCCACCGATCAGACCAACCCCGACGATAAGCAGACGATGAAATAAGGGTGACATACTGTATAAGGCGTGGCGCAGGCTATGCCTGCGTTTGCAGCTTCTCCATAGCCGCAATAAAGCGTTCGTTTTCCTCAGCCAGGCCCACACTCACGCGGGCATAGCCGGGATAGCCATAGCCCTCCATCGGCCGAATGATGATGCCCTGGGGCAGAAGCTGTTGCGACACGCCAGGACCAACCTTGACCAGGAGGAAATTCCCCCAGCTCGGCGCGTAGGCAATACCCAGACGGTCCAACTCCCGACGCAGATAGGCCAGTCCATGCCGATTATTATCCTGGGTGCGGCGAATATGCTCGGTATCGTCAAGCGCGGCCAACGCTCCCACCTGGGCGAGGGTATTCACATTAAAGGGCTGACGGATACGGTTGAGGGCATCAATCACTTCTGGTGAGGAAATGCCATAGCCAACGCGAACGCCGGCCAGACCGCATATCTTGGAAAACGTGCGCAGGGTGACGAGTACCCGCTCATCCGAATGATAGGCAAGCGAGTCGGGATAGTCGGCATCGTCGACAAATTCAAAATACGCTTCGTCGACGACAATCACCACATTCGGTGGCACCCTCTCCAGAAACGCCTCCCAGTCCGCCCTGGTATAGATCGTGCCGGTGGGATTATTGGGGTTATCCAGAAAAATAATGCGCGTATCGGCTTCAATGGCTCGCGCCATTGCGTCGAGATCAAAGGCGAAGCCGGTGTGCGGAACGGTAATCGTGCGGCCCCCGGCCGCGTGTACACACAGATGATAAATGGCAAAGGCGTGCTCCGCGGCGACAATCGATTCGCCCACACGCAAAAAGGTACGCACGATCATCTCGATCAATTCGTTCGAGCCGTTACCAACAATAATCCGCGAACGGTCCAGCTCGAATTTATCGGCCAGACGTTGCTTGAGATAAAAGGCGTCGCCGTCGGGATACAGATTGAGTTGGGGTAGGGCCGCACGAATTGCCTCAAGCGCCTTTGGGGACGGACCGAGGGGATTCTCGTTTGAGGCGATTTTTACCGAGTTGCTGATCCCGTATTCCCGCTCCACCTCTTCAATCGGCTTGCCCGGCTGATACGGGGTGAGGCTCAGGACCCAGTCCGGTACATACTTTCGAATATCCATACGCGTTCACCGTTTTTGCCGAGCCGACTCCGTCGCTGACCCAAAGGAGGTATAGGAACCCAGCACTTTGACCGACATGCAGCAGGGCTCGATCTCCCGCAGAGCGTCGGCGAGCGCCTGGTCGCCCACATGGCCTTCAACATCGATAAAAAAGACATATTCCCAGGGTCGTCCTTTGAGCGGCCGGGATTCAATCCGCAGCAGGCTCATGCTGTGGGCGGCAAACGGCCTCAGCACCTGGTACAGCACCCCTGGCTCATCCCGGACCGACAGCACCAGGGACGTTTTGTCATCCCCGCTTGGCGTACCCGGCTGCCAGGTCCGGCTCAGAACAGCGAAACGGGTGTAGTTCGCGGCCTGATCCTGGATATCCGCATCGATGACGTTGAGCCGATAGCGCTCCGCGGCTAACCGTCCGGCAATCGCTGCGGCGTGAGGGTCCCGTCGCACCAGTTCAGCCGCCCGCGAATTGCTCGCCGCCGCCTCCGTGGGCACCCCCGGCAGATGTGTGGCCAGCCAGTGCTGGCATTGGGCCAGAGACTGCGGATGGGCCAGGACGCGCTGAATACGCTCCCGCTTTGTGGCGCGGCTGAGCAAACAGTGCCGAATGGCTAAAGACCGCTCGGCAATAATATGCAGATTCGTTTCAATAAAGAGATCGAGCGTCAGAGCAACCGAGCCTTGACTCGAATTCTCAACGGGCACGACCCCATATTCGGTCTGCCCGTTTTCCACTGCTGAGAAAATCTGGGGAATCGTCTCCACCGGGACAAATTCAGCCTTTGAGCCAAACTGTTCTTTACTGGCCATATGCGCATAGCTCGCCTCCGGTCCGAGATAGGCAACCCGCAAGGACATTTCGAGCGCACGTGAGGCAGAAATAATTTCGCGATAAATAGCCTGAACGGACTCTATCGGCAGCGGCCCGGTGTTCAACTCAGCCAGACGGGCGAGAATGGCCCGCTCCCGACCCGGTACATAGACCGCACTGGCCTCCCCTTTCGTGTTTCCAATCTGTTCAGCCAGGCGGGCGCGGCGATTTAACAGCGTGAGGATTTGGGTATCGATCCGATCGATTTCCGTTCTGAACGTATCTAACGTCGGCTGCGAAGAAGAGGAACGTTTGTGCGCCACACGGCGTTTTGTACTACGATTTGCTATGCCAGTCTATGCGGCTCGGGCCTCTCTCCAAGCGGGCTAGCCGTGGTTCAGCGCGGTGCGCCCACTCTAATTGACTGCGGTCCCCACGTCCTCTGTCGTATCGACAATACCAACTTCCCCCATCCGCCGGAATTTCGTGTAGCGTTGGTCCATGAGCTCGGCCACGGACAAGTCATTCACCGCTTGCAGATGTTGGTCGATTGCGGCTCCAACATCGCTGATCGCCGCCTGGGTATGCCGGTGGGCTCCCCCTGACGGCTCGGCAATCATCTCATCAATCACGTCGAGAGCGAGCAAATGCGGAGCCGTGACCTTCAACGCCTCGGCTGCCCAGGCCGAACGCTCTGGTGTGCGTTCCCCAAACAGAATCGCCGCGCAGCCTTCGGGGGTAATGACCGAGTAGCAGGCGTTTTCCTGCATTAGCAGCCGGTCGCCCACTCCGAGGGCCAGGGCGCCACCACTCCCCCCTTCTCCAATCACCGTGACAATGATGGGCGTCTTGAGGCCGGCCATTTCCTGGATATTCCGGGCAATGGCTTCGGCCTGGCCGCGCTCCTCGGCACCCACTCCGGGATAGGCTCCTTGGGTATCAACAAAGCTCAGCACGGGCCGCTGGAACCGTTCGGCGAGATGAAAGAGGCGGAGCGCCTTCCGATAGCCCTCGGGCCGGGGCATGCCAAAATTCCGGCGCACTTTTTCGGTCACCGTCTTGCCGCGCTGATGGCCGACCACAACCACTGGTGTCCCACGAAAACGCGCCAGGCCGCTGATAATCGCCGGATCATCACCAAAGACCCGGTCGCCGTGCAACTCTACGAATTCGGAGCATAACGCCTCAATATAATCGAGCGTATAGGGCCGGTCCGGGTGTCGAGAGAGTTGTACCCGCTGCCACGGCGAGAGGGCGCTATACACCTCGGTCTCACGTTGTCGGAGCTGTTCTTCCAGGGCGGCGAGTTCAGTCTGTTGCTGGGCTGAGCGGGTTTCCAACTGGCTGAGGGCCTGCACCTGTTTGTCCAACTCTTCCAGCGCGCGCTCAAAATCGAGATAGGTTGTCTGCACAATTGCTCCTTCAATACAGCAGGCGTGAAACGGCAGAGGTAGAACGACCCGGCAGGTCCCTGACGTCTGCTCCGTTATGTATTCTTCGCCCCTTCAAAGAAATCCTGCACCACACGGTCAATGTCTTTCTCCTGGGCTGGCGCATACCATTGTACCTCGGGTTCTGCGCGCAGCCAGGTCAGCTGCCGTTTGGCCAGCCGACGGGTTGCCGTGGCCATATGGGCGACTGCCTCCTCTAAGCTGGAGCGCCCGTGTAAGAGGTCCACAATCTGAGCATAGCCGATGGTGCGAAATGCGGGAAGCTGCTCACCAAACCCCATATCCCAGACCCGGCGGACCTCGTCAACAAAGCCATCACGAATCATCTGCTGGCAGCGCTGCTGAATACGCCGGGCCAAGACCTCCCGTTCCAGGACCAGGGACACCAGCAGCGTCGAAAATGGCCGCTCTCGGAAGCCGTGCTCCCGCTGCCAGACGCTCATTCGCTTCCCGCTCAACAGCCAGACCTCCAAGGCCCGAATCAGCCGGGCGCGATCGTGTGGATGGAGTCGCCGGGCCGTGTCCGCATCAACCTGACAGAGCCAATTGTGGAGAAAACCAGGACCATGCTCCTGCTCCTGGGCAGTCAGACGTGTGCGCAGCGCGGGGTCGGCCTGTGGTCCAACAAAGAGCCCTCGGGTCAAGGCCCGAATATAGAGTCCGGTTCCACCCACCACAAAAATGCTCTTACCCCGCCGAGTCAGGGCGGCAATCGCTTCGTGCGCGAGTGTCCGAAAGCGGGCCACATCAAAATGTTCATCCGGATTGACTACATCAATCACATGATGCGGCACCTGGGCCTGCTCGGCTGGTGTCGGTTTTGCCGTCCCAATGTTCAGGTGGCGATACACCTGACGTGAATCCGCGCTGATAATCTCCGCGTTATAGCGCTGGGCGAGGGTGAGCGCGAGCGCCGTTTTGCCCGTGGCAGTCGGACCGGTAATCACAACGACCTGTGGCTTTCCCATAGATCACAGTAGGCGCGTGAGATGCACCTGGGGCTTCTCTTGCCGGCGGATCACCCCGCTGGATCAACCCCGAGGGCAGGTAGAACATCTAAATCCTGTAATGCCTGATAGGTATGCGTCGCCGTTGGCTCTGAGGCAAAGAGCGTGAGGTCTTCGACCGAGTCAATATCAAATGCAATCCGCGGGGCCTCAATCACCCGGCAGGCAATATTCTCCTCCCGAGCCCGGGCCTGGTGGGCGCCGAGGCTTGGGCCACCGAAGCAGGTGGGGACAACGAGCGGCGGGGTGCGCAGGAGCGCATTGGTGCCCTCGCCTTCTTTGCACGTTACCAACAGCACTTCGGGCTCATCCGTTGCCTCACACAAGAGCAGGTCAACGTCTTCAGATGTGACCAGAGGCAGGTCTGACAGCAGGACCAGCAGCGTTGTGCTGCCCTGTTGCAGACAAAACTCTTCACCAACCGCGACGGCCCCGTTGAGCCCCCGCGGATGGCCCTCGTCTATGGCGTCCGCACCTAAGCCGCGCGCCAGGTCCAACAAGGTCTGATCCGAGGTCACGACCCCAAAGCGGTCCACCGTCGCCGCGCGGCGCAGCTGCGTCAGCACGTCGCGCAACATGGCCTGAGACAGGCTCTGCCGCTGGGCGTCGGACAAGAGGGCGGACAGGCGACTTTTGCCTTGGGTTAAGGCTTTAATAGGAACCAGAACGAAATTCACACGGGCTATCCTGAAGAAATTCTCCTTGCAGAACAAGAGGGAATGCGGATATAGTTGGGCCGCTTATCACATACGGTAAAGAAGAAGGAGGAACCACATGAGAGAGGTTGCCCTGGTTGGCGCGGGCATGACCCGTTTTGCCAAGCACATGGATAAAGGTATGAAAGAGTTGTCCCGCGAGGCCATTGAGGGCGCCCTCAAATCGGCTGGGGTTGAAGCCGATGCGCTTGAGGCCGTCGCGGTCGGGAATGCCATGGCCGGCCTGATTACCGGTCAGGAATGCATCCGCGGGCAGGTCGTCCTGCGTGAAATGGGGATTGGCGGCATTCCGGTCATTAACACCGAAAACGCCTGTGCCAGCGCGGCCACCGCCTTTCATCTGGCCTGGTTGTATGTCGCGTCCGGCATGTACGATGTCGTACTCGCCCTGGGCATGGAAAAGCTCTACCACGAGGATAAGAAGAAATCGTTTGCCGCCATCGGCAGCGCCATTGATGTCGAGCTGATGCAAAAAACTTTGGCGGACATGAAAAACGCTACCGAAGAGAAAGGCGGAGGAGCCGGGGCCGGCAAGTCGCGCAGCATGTTCATGGACTTTTACGCCGAGTTTGCCCGCAGCCATATGCGGAAGTACGGCACGACCAAAGAGCATTATGCGCAGATTGCCGCCAAGAATCACACCAACGGAAGCCTGAACCCCCATGCCCAGTTCCAGACTCCGCGCAGCGTGGAAGACGTGCTCGCCTCGCCCATGATCGCCGATCCGCTGACGCGGATGATGTGCTCCCCTATTGGCGACGGTGCTGCTGCCCTGGTGCTCACTAGCGCAGAGAAAGCGAAAGAATTCACCACCAAGCCGGTCTATGTCAAAGCCTCGGTGCTGGGGTCGGGAAAAGACCACCAGCCTGGGGACCCCGGTGTGACGGAACGCATGGCGAAGAAAGCCTACGAAGTGGCCGGTATTGGTCCCGAAGACCTGGATGTGGCAGAAGTCCACGACGCCTCAGCCCCGGCCGAACTCATCATTTATGAAGAGCTCGGCCTGTGTCAGCAGGGTGAGGGCGGCCGCCTGATTGACGAAGGGGTGACGGCGCTCGGCGGGAAAACTCCGGTGAATCCGAGCGGCGGTTTGCTGGCCAAGGGCCACCCGGTTGGGGCCACCGGCACGGCACAGATTGCTGAGATTTTCTGGCAACTCCGTGGTGAAGCCGGGAAGCGCCAGGTCGAAGGCGCCAAAGTCGGACTGACCGAGAATGGCGGCGGCATGGTCCGCGGCGAAGCTGCCGCGTTGGCCGTTCACATTCTCAGCGTCTAAATGCGAGTGATCTCCGGCTCGGCAGGTGGGCTCACCCTGGTGGCGCCCAAGGGACACAGGGTCCGGCCCACTGCCGACCGGGTCAGAGAGTCTGTTTTCAATATCCTCGCCAGTCGATTTTCCCTCGTCGATATAGACGTTCTGGACCTGTTCGCCGGGACCGGCGGGCTTGGCATAGAAACCTTGAGCCGAGGCGGCCGCTCGGCCGTCTTCGTCGATGCCAGTCCGGACGCGCAGAAAGTCATTCGCACCAACCTCAAAACTACAAAGCTGTTCCACCGTGGCCGCCTGCTGCGGGCCTCCGTCCCGACCGGGATTCGTATCGTGGAAGACCAAGGGCTGCGTTTTGGCGGAGTGTTTCTCGACCCGCCGTATGGGGAAGGCTGGGTAGATAAGACCCTGCGGCGTTTGGCGCGCAGCCCGGTGCTCCTCCCAGGCGCTTGGGTCGTTGCTGAGCACGCGCAGCAGGAGTCTGGAGCCCCCGCCTACACCGCCTTGGTATTGACGGACCGTCGCCGTTACGGCACAACCGAGGTGTCTTTTTACCAGCATGAGCCAACATGAGAATGAGGAATCCGAGTGAAACGCCGCGCCATATACCCCGGCTCTTTTGATCCACCGACGTGTGGCCATGTAGACATCGTCCGGCGGAGCCTTGAGCTCGTCGATGAAGTGGTCGTTGCCGTCGTGTATAACCCCCAAAAAGAGAACTATCTGTTCGCTCCGCAGGAACGCCTCGACATGTTTCGCGAGGAACTGAAAGAGGCGGGCGACCGGGTGATCTACGATAGTTTTCATGGCCTGCTGGTCGATTACGTCGAGCGCATGCAGTCCAAGATTATCATTCGAGGGCTGCGCGCGGCCTCAGATTTTGAATACGAGTTTCAGATGGCGCTCATGAACCGCCATATGAAGCCCGAGATGGATACGGTTTTTCTGACGACCGGGGCGGCCCATTTTTACACCGCGGCCCGCTTGGTCAAGGAAATTGCCAGTCTGGACGGTTCCGTGAAGGGCCTCGTCCCGCCCCATGTTGAAAAACGACTCCGCGAGAAATTCGCGCAGCGGGCCTGAACGCGGACTCTCACAGGTCCACATGACCGTTTGCGTCGTTGTATGAGCGACGAGCAGACCGCGTGTTCGACAAGAGGAGTGTAGGAAGAATGCGTCTGGCACCACGTTTGGATCAAGTCAAACCATCGCCGACCCTCATGGTCACGGTGAAAGTCGCGGCGCTCCGCCGCGAGGGGATTGAGGTCATCGATTTTGGAGCTGGCGAGCCCGACTTCGATACCCCGGAGCATATTAAAGACGCGGCTATTGCGGCGCTCAAACAGGGCAAGACCAAGTATACGCCGGTTGGTGGCACCGCGGACGTCAAAGAGGCCATTATTGCGAAACTCCAGCGAGACAACGGCCTTGAGTATGCCCTCCCGGAAGTCACGACCGGCTGCGGGGGGAAACACATCCTCTTCAACGCCTTTCATGCCCTGGTCGGCCCTGGAGATGAAGTCCTCATCCCGGCGCCCTATTGGGTCAGCTATTCCGATATTGTGGTCCTGGCCGGTGGCACACCGAAACTCCTGCCCACAACGGAAGACACGGGCTTCAAAATGACGGCCGCGCAACTCCACGCCGCACTCGGTCCGCACAGCAAGGTGCTGTTACTCAACAGCCCGTCCAACCCGACCGGCGCCGCCTATACCGAAGACGAACTCAGCCGGATTGCCGAGGTGATCGAGTCCAGCGAGCTGTTCACCATCTCTGACGACGTGTACGAGAAGTTTTTATACGACGCCCCGCGTTGCGCCCATTTGCTCAGCCTCAAGCCGGGTCTGCGCGACCGGCTGCTGGTGGCCAACTCGGTCTCAAAAACCTACGCTATGACGGGGTGGCGTCTGGGCTATGCAGCCGGACCGCGGGAAGTCATCAAGGCCATGGAAACCATCCAGAGCCAGAGCACCTCAAACCCGAACTCGATTGCCCAGGCCGCGGCGATTGAAGCCCTGACCGGCGACCAGGGACCGGTCGGCGTCATGGCCAAAGAGTTTGCCCAGCGACGCAATTATGTGGTTGACAGACTCCGGGCCATCCCCGGTATCAGCTGTACGCTGCCGGAAGGCGCGTTTTATGTCTTTCCACGGGTTGCAGGCTGTTTCGGGCCCCAATGGCAGGGAAAAACCATTGCCTCGGCCATGGACCTCTCGCTGTATCTCCTGGAAGAAGCCAAGGTTGCGCTGGTGGCAGGTGAAGGTTTTGGCTCCGCGGAGCACGTCCGTATTTCGTATGCCACATCCATGCAGAATCTGGAGCAGGGTCTCAATCAGCTTGAGGCAGCGCTCCAGCGCCTGAGCGGAGCGTAGGAACCCCACCCTATCGAGAAGCGGATGCGGCCCGCGTCCAGCGGAGCCGCTTCCATTAACCGCGGCTTGAATTACAGCCCGTCGACCAGAACGAGCTCGGCCTCGGAACCGGTTTGGCGCAGCGTAATCAGCGGGGCGTACTCCGGGTCGTTATACCACGCCCGGGCGGCCTCCAGAGACGGGAACTCAACGACGACCATCACTCGTGAGGCCGGCGTCGTGCCTTCTACGACATCCATCTCCCCGCCGCGTACCAGGTAACGGCCCCCGTGCTTCTCCACCAGAGCTTGCACCTTCGGTCCATATTCTTCCACCCAGGAAGGGTCACTCACATCTACTCCACCAACGAGATAGGCCGGCATAGTCATCTTCTCCTTTGTCTTTACTGTGATCTCATCTCTCCCCGTGCTTCTATCTCACCGGGTGCGCCGTGGCCATCCCGCATTCTGGAGGGAGTGATATTGTCGCTAAGGACCCCGGGCGCGGCCGCCTCGATAGCAAAGTGCATGCGGCGAGCAAATACGCAGCAATCTCTCTTCTTCTTCCCACCGCCTTAATGATTCTGTCGAGACCGCATCGAGGTCTCGGCCGCCCAGCGCGGCGATCTGCTCTCGCCCCTGGTTTCCATGGTCATGAGCTGGATGATGTCGTTGCTGGTGACCGCGCCCAAAAACTTTTCCGAATCCCTTTCCACGACGGGCATGACGGAAAGAGAATTCTCTGACATACGGTGCAGCACGTCTTCGACTTGCTCATCAGGCCGGGCCAATGGGGTTTGGCGGCGTACCACGGCGTCGAGCTGGGTCTTGCCCCAAGCCTCCTTGGGCAGGTAGCGGAGCATCTCCAGGGCCACGACCCCGACCAGCCCTTCCTTATCCGCCACGACGTAGTGGTGCTGGTGCGGAACGATCCACTGCTCCGTGAAATCACGCACTGTGACCGAAGACGCGGGATGCCGCTGCGAGCGGTCCAGAATGTCATCAATCTTGATGTCTTCCAGCGCGAAGCGGGCTATTCCCAACGGAATGTCGTCAAGCTGCGCTGGCAGGTCGGTCCTGCGGCTGGCCCGGCTCACCGCGAAGCCGATCACCGCCGGCATGAACAGGATGTAGCAGAACATGACCAGCACCAGGAATGAGAAAACCACCTCGTCAATGATTCCAGAATCCCACATAAACAGCAGCAGCGCTCTTTCAGCCCCCCCCTTACCCACCAGCCCGGTGGCCACGGCGTAGGGAACGGCGAGGCGGGACACGTAAGCGCCGATGAAAGCGCCGGTGAAGTTGCCGAGCAATGGGATCAGCGCCAACCCCGCCATGGCCTCCA
>MKWU01000270.1_pt1 | contig 98219 bp, 86 predicted proteins | sample 809101 | NCBI WGS metagenome assembly MKWU01 (sample SAMN05860141, study PRJNA318959) | sponge metagenome | host: Aplysina aerophoba | place: Slovenia: Piran, Adriatic Sea, Gulf of Piran | collected 2013-05-07
CCCACCTTCCTCGAGCCGGAATACCCCTTCGAATGGACTGGAGTCTATTCGCTTGATGCCGGCCGCTACGAACTCAGTCTGGCAGAGGGACCGGATCCGACGATGTCCCTCGTGATTGTACCCGGCCAGGGCACGGATGACGCGGCACTGCGTGAGGGTGCGGAGTCGTGTGTGCGCCGGTACGCCGAACCTGCGGATGTCGTTCCCCCGGGGGGCGAGATGTCCGCCGGAAGACACCTGGGCCTGCAGCTCGATTCCCCTGGGCGCAAGTCGTTCTTCCTGGAGGTCGATACGCAGGTGACGGTCGGCTTCTACGCCCAGCACACCGCGGAGGAGTTCGATCTGCAACTGATGAAAGCGGACGGCGAGGCGGTCAGGCCGGAGGACGGTCCGCGGCCCGGGCCGGCGACTCCCACGGAGAACGGCGCCCCGCGCGTCAAGGAAGCGCTTCCCGTCGAGGTCGAGCGAACCTGGGTCGCACAGCATGAGCACGACGACGAAGTGGGCTCGATCGCAATCGAGAGGGAGGGCGACGTCGATCCCGACAGGCTCAACGCGTGGCTTGGCGAACTGCTCAGTGAACGCGGGGTGGACATTTTCCGCATGAAGGGCTTCATCAGCCTCGCGGGTGAGTCCCGTCGATTCGTCTTCCAGGGGGTCCACATGCTCTTCGACGGACAGCCTGATCGTCCATGGGGGGACGCGCCCCGCCGCAATCAGCTCATATTCATCGGCCGCAACCTCGATGAGCAGAGCATGCGGCAGGAATTCGAAGCATGTCTGATTTAAATGCCGACAGCCCGAGGGGCGCTCTTCGCCGGGGTTGGTCTGCGGCGGTTGGCGACTACGCCATCGCCGGGGGTTGGAGCCTACGCGGTGAGGCGCTGATAGTCGGTGATGCTGCGGGTGGCGTCTATGCATTCGACGGCAAGTCCGGCGCAGCCGTCTGGGAGCGGCACGGGGTTCATGAAGGTGGGGTGCTCGCGGTGGCGATCCACCCAAGCGGAACCGCGTTCGCTACGGCCGGCCAGGACAGCCGAGTCTCAATCTGGAGTGCCGCGGAGGGTCGGGTAAGCCGGGCTATCGACGTCGGAAGCGGATGGGTAGAAAACGTGGCTTGGTCGCCGGACGGCCAATGGTTGGCGGCCTCCTGCTCCCGGCAGGTTTGCGTGTACGGTGAGGACGGCGCGGAGGTTTGGCGATCTGATGATCATCCCAGCACCGTCAGCGCGATTTCCTGGTCGAGTTTAGGGGAGCTGGCTACGGCCTGTTACGGTCGAGTGACGTTTTTCGACGCATCCACTGGCGAGCTTCGTCAGAAGCTGGAGTGGCAGGGATCCCTGGTGTCGATGGTACTGAGCCCGGACGGGGATATCGTGGCCTGCGGCAGCCAGGACAACTCGGTGCACTTCTGGCGTCGCTCCACGGAGAATGACTCCATGATGTCCGGATATCCCGGGAAGCCGTCGGCCCTGGCCTTCGACGAGACCGGCACCCTCCTGGCCACCGGCGGAGGGGAGGCGGTGACGGTCTGGAGCTTCCAGGGAAGTGGTCCCGAAGGCACGCGCCCCGGCGTTCTAGATCTTCATGATCAACCCGTCACGACGCTTGTCTTCGCGCCCGGCGTGATGCGTCTGGCATCGGGAGACCGCGAGGGTGCCGTGGTTGTGTGGTCGCTCCAGAGAGATGGAGAAGGCGATCCGATAGGGGCCGCGGTTGTGGCGGGCGCAGTGGCCGAATTGTACTGGCGGCCTGACGGGCGCGCGCTTGCCGCGCTCGACGCGGGGGGTGGCGTGACGGTTTGGCGGATAGGATGAACAAAATATAGTCATCATGGATGCAAACTCTGTACTGGTTTTGTCGGCCTATTCAGTCGCCATCTATGCCGCTTCCCTACTCGGCGGCAAATTGGCGGGAATGGGCACCATGACGCATACGCGCACTCAGGTCGTGGTGAGTCTCGTAGCCGGCTTCATCCTCGGCATCGCCATGTTTCACCTGCTACCCGATAGCCTCGATCACATTCCTGGACCTGGCGGCCTGGAAAAAGCCGTGGGATGGATGGTGTTAGGCATGGTGCTGATGATTCTCTTACAGCATATCTTTCACTTTCACCAGCACGACTTCAGCCGCGAGGCGAGGGATCTGTATAATGACCACGACCACGGCCACGGTGTCGTTCATTCTCCGAGATTGTTTGGCGTTGCCCTCGGCCTAGGGGTGCATACCGCGACTGAAGGGATCGCGTTGGGTACCAGCATGAGGTTGGAATCGCCGTATGAAGGCGGAGTCTCCTTGGCGGGACTAGGGGTATTCCTCGTCATTCTGCTGCACAAGCCGCTTGATGCGTACTCCGTTATCAGCATGATGAAGTACGTTGGTCACAGCCAGCGCGCCCGGACATTGACCAATTTCGGCTTTGCCCTGCTGTGCCCGGTAGTGGCGCTGGCGAGCTTCGGAGGTGTGGAATTGCTTGGCCCTGAAGAAGGGGCGGTGATCGGCTATGTGCTGTCCTTTGCGGCGGGCGCGTTCTTGTGCATTGCCTTGGGCGACCTGTTACCGGAGATTCATTTCCACAGCCACGATCGCGGCAAGCTCATCGTCTCCCTCCTCGTGGGAATCAGTCTCGCCTATGTACTTTGAATCCAGCACCCTTTATGGCGCACGAAGGGCATTGGCTATATCGCTACCTTCTGTCCGGTCTGCACCGACTCAACAGCAGCGAAGAACACGACGAGTAAGGGTAAAGTGGTTAGATCTGCTGCGTCCCTCATAGGTAAAAGCGACGCGGGGCCGGACGCAAACACCGGTCCCGTGATCGACGCCGGAGATACCACCCACGGCGATCTGGTTATCGGCCGCGAGTCCCTGCATGTAGACGAGATCCTCGTCGAAGGCGAACGCAAGAGCCCTGTTGCTCCGCTCCAAACCCCCGAAGTCGTCTTCAGCGGCAGCTAGCTACGGCAGAATTTGAGCCGCACCATTGCCGAGACCATCGACTACGAGCCGGGCATTGCCCAGCGCTCGATGGGACCAGCGCCTGCGCGTCCGGTGCTGCGCGGGGCTGGGCGGCGACCGCTTGCTGGTGGTCGAAGACGGCGAGCGCCGCGGCGATCTGGGCGATGGGTCCTTCCCGTCCCACCGAAAGACCGGTACCGATACTGATGTCCGTGGTCATCGAGGTCTCAACCGCGACGCGCCATTACGCGCCAGAGACGAAACACCCTGAGCCGCGACAGATTCATGGGACTCCCGGCTCACCTTCACCTTGTCATCAACCGCGAAACGCAGTATCATACATGCTACCGGGCGAGAACAGCCAAGTCAATCCGTGCCAGGGAACAATCCGTAAACGAATTACCAGGAAATGAGCCGTAAATGAGCGAGGATTTCAACATTCCATTGCCCGATACGTCCGACTGGGGCGAGCCGGACCGGGGAATCAGGGTGAAACCCGCGGACGGCCGCGGCATCCTGATGCGGGACTGCCAGGTCGGCAGGGCGGGCGAAGTGCCGGACGTGGCGCCCCAAGGCCAGGGGTTGGCGCAGCGCGGATCGGTGGTCGACCCCGGAACGCCGGATTTCGAATTTACCATTCGGGAGAAGAAGCTGGTATGGGCCGATAACATCGCGGAACTGTACGAGCAGGGCAAGGCGGGGCAGTGGGACGCGACGACCGACATCCCCTGGCACGAACTGCCCGAGTTGCCGGACGACCTGGAGCAGGCCGTGTGCCAGGTCATGACCTTCCTCATACAGAACGAATATCTGGCCATGTACCTGCCGGCCAAGTTCATGAACCGGATCGACCCCCAGTTTTCCGAGGTCGTCCTCTTCCTGGCCACGCAGGTCATGGACGAGGCCAGGCACGCGGAGGTTTTCACCAAACGGGCACTCGCGAACGGCGGCGGACTGCAGTACGTCTCGGCCGCAACGGAATGGTCCCTGCGCAGCCTCCTGGCGCAGGACGACTACTCAAACGGTTCGTTCCTGATGCACGTCCTTGGCGAGGGGACCTTCATGGAACTCCTCATGTTCCTGGAACAGGTCGCGCCCGATCCGGTGACCGCCCGGACCTACAAGCTGGCGCGCCAGGACGAGGGCCGGCACGTGGGGTACGGCATCTCCCATTTCGCCTACCACATCGACCAGGACCCGTCGATCATGGATGACCTGATGCGGGCGGCCGAGGAACGGACCCTGTTCCTCCAGCAGGCTTCGGGCTCCAGTCCCTTCGTGCTGAAGGCCATGATGACGCTCGCCGGCGGGGGATCGCACCCCGAGCAATTGGCCCGGGGCCGGGACGCGGTAGTGGGACTATACGAAGAGATGCACCGGAAGCGCGTACGTGAACTCGTATCGATCGGATTCGACCGTTCGGACGCCGAGCGCATATCGGAGCTGCACGGAAGCGGCGTGCGCAACTTCATGTAATCAATGATCTTGCCCTTGAACTGGATGCGGGTAAGGAACTGGATGCGGGCGGGAAAGGCATGACATGGGCGTTGTGCACAAACATCGGGGGCAGAACGGAGCGAACGACTGGGCGGGCGTGGAGATGGTCCCCTACACCGGGGGCGGCGCGGTCGGCGGGTCGGTGCGGGTGGTCATCGGTCCCGAAGACGGAGCGAACAATTTCTCCGTGCGCTATTTCGAAATCGAGCCGGGCGGGCAGTCCTCCTTCGACCGCCACGACCACGACCACGGCATCTACATACTTCGGGGGAGGGCGAAAGTGCTCATCGGCTGGGACGTGCACGACGTGTCCCCGGGCGACGTGGTGTATATCGCGCCGAACGAACAGCACCAGTTCGAGAGTGTCGGAAAGGAGCCCCTCGGGTTTCTGTGTGTCGTACCCCCCAAAGACTCCCCAGCGGAATCCACGAAAGACTGATCTGCCGGTCAGCCATCCCGCGCGGTGCTGTTTTTAATTCCGTTTGACATCAGGTGCAGCTGCGTGTTCACGTATCCCGGCCGCACTTCCTCGAAATGGCGCCCCATGACGCGGTGCAGGTCGCCCAGGGCGTGGAAGGGTACGGTAGGTATGGCATGGTGTTCGGCGTGATACGCGTTGTTCCAGTTCAGCCACCGGATCAGCGGAATGGTCAGCACGGTCCGGGTGTTGAGCAGGATATGGCGCACGCGGGGGCAGCCCGTGTGCTCGGACATGCGTATGAGGCGCATGACGGGTTCGCCCACGAGGCGAGGGGCCAGCCAGTACAGGATTACGGCCGCCGAATCGAACCAGATCGACACGGCCGCAAGCGCCCCGTATACCAGGACCATGCTCCAGGCCTCCAACACCACGTTTCCCCGTTCCCGCCGGGGCAGGAACTTGCGTTCGGCCGCGTTGAACCTCCCGAACAGCATCCGCACCAGGGTGGTCAGGTTGCTGTAGAAGTATGGAATGCCCGTCGCATACCAGAAATAGCCGCCCAGGCGTTCCGCCATGGGGATCATCTCGGGATCGTCCCCGGTGATCTGCGTGTGGGAATGGTGGGCCAGGTGCTCGTAACGGAAATACGCGGGAATGAGAAACAGCCCCGTGCCGGTTATCCATCCGACGATCCGGTTCATCGCCGCGCTTCGGAAGGCCGTGCCGTGGGAGCATTCGTGGAAAGGCGCGAACCAGTGCACCACGATAGCGCCATGAACGAGCAGGGCCGGAACCGACCACCACGTACCCATGGTAAGCGTCACCAGGTATCCTGTGAGCAAAGTGGCCGCCAGATGCCCGGCGAGGAAGATGAAGCCCGGCAGGTTGCGGCGCCGCAGGAGCTCGCTCAGCCGGTCCGGCGTCACGAATTCGGTGGGCTTAACCGGAGGTTGTTTCGCTACAGGATCAGGGGCGGACATGGGTCGGGAGAGGTTTGATCGGGTGGATCGGGTGGACAGATAGCGTGGAGCGGATAGACGGCATGATCCGGGCACGGCCCGCATGTGTCGGCCACCTATCCCGGGCGCGCCGCGCGGTCGTCGATCTCCACGATACCCCGTTCGAGATCGAAGCGGCGCGTTTTCTGATTTTCCACGTCGCCCACGGTCACGCGGACGAAGAAGGCGCCGTCGGGATAGTCTATGGAGTGGATATCCCCCTCGGCGAAGGCGGTCGCCTCCCCGGCGCCGACGGTGTATTCCCGGGCCACTTCGAGACGGGCCGGTCCTTCGGAGCCTCCATCGTCCAGCCGGTTCCAACGCCGCATCAGGGTGTGCCCCGTAAAATTGCCGTATATCACGCTGCAGGGACCGTGATCGTGGGGCGGGGAAGTACCACCTTTGCGTCCGCCGTGAACGATGACGTAAATGTCCGTCTCTGGATCTTGGCCGATCACCGTACGGCCCCTGTATTCGTCCATGTTTACATAGGTTTCCAGCAGGTCGGGCTGACCGAGCAGGCGCTCAGTGTTCTTCCTGATCGATTCCAGTCCGTCCCTGATCCCGTTTTCTCGCACGATTCGCCGTGCGTCGCCCAGAAAATCATCGACAGTATAACTTTTCATCGATGGCCTCCCTGATGCCAGGATTCCGTTTCGTCCACATGAAAGTAGAGAATTTCACTTGCAAATTTCGACAAAATGTTATATTATAATCATCTTGGATTCAATATACGCTCGAAAACACGATTTGTCCATAAATACTCAATGTCCTGTTACGCTCAGTTATCCAATGGAGGAATGAGGATGACACGCATTAAGAAACTGAATTGCCTTGCCGTCTTCACGGTTCTGGCCGCACTGGTCGCGGCGCCTGCTATACAGGCCCAGACGATCGCGGATGCGAAGACGAAAGTGGAAGCCATGCCTGACGATCCCCCCCGTCATTACAATCTCGGCATCGCCTATTTCAAGGCAGGACAGTACACGAATGCCATAGGCGCTTTCCAGAAAGCCGTCGAGTTGAAGGCGGATTACAAGGAAGCGCACTACAACCTCGGCCTTTCCCAGCAGAAGGCGGGCCAGACCTCCAACGCGATCAAGTCGTTCAAGCAGGCGACGCAGATCGATGCCGCGTATGCGGACGCACACGGCGCATTGGGCGCCGCTTATCAGAAAATCAAGAACAGCAGCAGTGCGATCAGTTCCTACAGGGCCGCGATCCGCATCAACGGCAAGAAAGCGAATTGGCACTACAACCTGGGTATCCTGTACCAGACCCGCGAGGACTATCCGAACGCGATCAAGTCCTATGAGAGCTACCTGAAACTGGCGCCTCGCGCCAGAAACGCCGCGTCGCTGCGCAACATCGTCGCCCAGATGAAGGACGCGATCCGGTAATCGACGTTGGGAACGACACGGTTACAACGTTCAGACAATTTGTAAAACCAAAAAAGCCTCCGCGTGAATCTATCGCCGCGGAGGCTTTTATTTTGATGTACAAACGTAGTGTCGTTGTGTCGCGGTCTCCCCACGCGGTTATTTACCGGGAGATGTAGACCCTCGTATAATCCATTGCTCCGACCGTGCCGTCCGGGTTTTCCGTAATCCCTTTCACCCAGGGTTTCCTGAGTTCAAGGTTCACCGGGTGGAACAAAAAGGACCCGGCGTAGTCGGAAACCATGATTTCCTCCGCCTCCGCGTAAAGCGCGCGTCGCTTTTGCCTGTCCAGTTCAGAGGCCGCCCGTTCCACCATCCGGTCGAATTCGGCGTTCGTCCAGTCCGACCTGCCGTATCCCTGCGGCTGCGAGTGCCAGATCATGTCGAGCATGTTGCGCGGGTCGAGGTAATCGGCGTAGAACACGATCAGCCCCAGGTTCATGCGCCAGTTGTACATGTTGTTCATATACATGGTCCTGTCGGCGCTCCGGATCGTGATATCGACCCCGACGTTCTCCTTCAACATGGCCATGATGGCCTCGCTGATCCGCTTGATGGTGGGATTGGGCGCCCGCAGCCACATTTCCTGACGGGGGAACCCCCTCCCTCGGGGATAGCCGGCCTCCCGAATCAGCTCCCGGGCCTTTGCCGGGTCATAGGACTGGTAGTCTTTCATGGCCGGTCCGTTGTATTCGGCGAATTCGGGCGGGATCATGGAATAGGCGGGTACGGCCGTTCCACCCAGCAGGATATTGGTAATGACCTCCCGGTCGATCGCCCGGGTGAAGGCTTCCCGGACCCGTACGTCGTCGAAGGGCGGCTGGCGCGTGCGGTAGAAGAGATACCATGATGCCCTCGCGGCCACCTTGACCAGGTCCGGCGCGAGTTCGGGATCGGCCATGATGCGGGGCATGTCGGTCACGTCGACGAGTTCGCGGTCCACTTCGTTGTTCTCGTAGGCGAGGACCGTGGCCACCGCCGCGTTTCGGAAGGGATGGATGACCTTCTCCAGATAGGGCTTGTGGGGGCCGTTGTACATGGGGTCCGGGACCAGGGTCATGTGGCTGCCTGTGACCCACTCCGACAGCTTGAACCCCGAATTCGAGACGATGTTCTCCAGCCGGGTCCACTTCCGCTCGTATTTCTCCACCTGCCACGGGGGCACGGGCAGCGCGTTCCCGTAGGATACGATGTACGGCAGGTAGGGTGCCGATTTCTCCGTCTCGATGACGAGGGTGAGATCGTCGGCCGCTCGGACGCCCAGTTGGGTCAGGTCCTTGATTTCACCGCGGTTGATGGCGCGCGCGTTCTTGAAATCGTGGTAGAAGAACCCGTAGGGATTGGCCTCCTGCGGGTCCAGCATGCGGCGAAATGAGTATACGAAGTCATGGGCCGTGACGGGACGGCCGTCGCTCCATCTCGCACCTTCCCGGAGATGGAAGGTCCACGTTTTGCCGTCCGGCGAAGATTCGTAACGGTCGGCGGCCGCGGGTTCCGGATGCCAGTTCGGATCGCGCCGAAGCAGGGGCTCGAAGGGGATGATGGTGTCTTCGGTGTCATAGTCGTTTATGGCGGAGTCGAGCGTGCGGGGTTCCGGGCTCATGTACCGGAAGACCTGCTGATCACGGGGGGAGGCGTCCGGGGGCAGGGGGCGGGCGGCCGATTCATCGGATCTTCCGCCCTGCGCCGAAATCAACAGGGGGACCAGGTAGAAGCCGGCCACGGCGCCGAGTACGATGACAGCCCACTTGAGTGATTGAGACATGGTTCCGTTCCTGTATGGGTGGTTCGAATGGACAAGACCGGCCGGCGTATACCGGCCAGGGACGTCAGTTTTCTTCCAGTGCCTCGGCCAGGGCCGCGACGAGGCCGTCGATATGCGATTCGTCCATGGCCGCCGAAAGACAGTTCATGGCCAGGCCGTTCGACAGATAGTAACCGCGGTTGAGCAGGCCGAGAAAAACCGCGGATACCGGACGCTTATCCGCCGCGGCGGCGGCCCGATAGGTTCTGACCGGGCCCTCCGTGAAGTAAATGCTGAAGGTGGAACCGGATGCGACAGCTGTGGCCACCGTTCCGGTCCGTTCGAATACATTCCGGAAACCGTCCATCAGGCGCCCGGTCAGTTGGTCCAGACGGTCATACACGTAGGGAGTCAGCACTTCAAGCATGGCAAGACCGGCGGCCATGGCCACCGGATGCCCGCTGAATGAACCGCTTTGAGACAGCCGGGGTCTGCCCAGGGTCGGATCCAGCACGTCCATCAGGTCCCTCCGGCCGCCGAAGGCGCCCACGGGAAAGCCGCCGCCCACGATCTTGCCGTAGGCGGTCAGGTCCGGCAGGATGCCGCACTGCGCCTGGACTCCGCCCGGTGACGCGCGAAAACCCACGATTTCATCGAAGATGAGCAGCACGTCGTGCCTGCGCGTGATTTCCCGCACCGCTCGGATGAATGCGGGTCGCTGGGGAATGACACCGGTCCGGGGATCGAAAATCACGGCCGCCAGTTCGTCCCGGTGTTCCTCGATGAGGGTCTCCACGGCGGCTTCGTCATCCTGGGGGAGTATAATGACGTTCTCGGTGGTGTTGGGCGGCATGCCACCTGCGCCCCGCACCGGTACCGGCCGCTCCCGGGGACCGGCCTTAGCCGGATCGGGTGCGACGCTGATTTCGACGGCGTCGTGACTGCCGTGGTACCCTCCTTCGAACTTGGCGATGAGGTGCCGTCCCGTGTATTCCCGGGCCAGCCGGATGGCGTGCAGCGTGGCTTCGGTCCCCGAATTGCAGAATCGGACCTTGTCCAGGGATTCGATCCGCCGGCACAGTTCCTCCGCGAGGGCCGTTTCGCTACCCATGGGTGCGGCTACCGCGATGCCCCGTTCGATCTGGCGTTCCACCGCCCGGATTATGGCGGGATGGTTGTGTCCAAGGATCTGCGTGGTATGGTGGTTGGCGAAGTCCACGTACCGGTTCCCGTCCACGTCAATCAGATAGCATCCCTCGGCCCGTTCGATCGTGACGGGATAAGGGGCGTAATAGTAGGCGCCCTTGGCGACGCCGGGCATGACTTCACGGGCGCGTTTGAACGCTTCGTAGGAACCCGGCGTTCGTTCCCGGTAAATGGCCTCCTGCGAGGTTGCCGCCGTCGTGGTCATAAATCAAACGATCCTTTCAGATTGCCCATGCCGATAATCGGCGGTTCGAATTAATCCGATTAATGCCGCGCCGGATACGCGCCGGGTGCGCCGGATGCGCCGGATGTGCGCTCAGATCTGGTAGGCGTCCCAGAGTGCCTTGTAATAGCCCATCAGCCGTTCGGGTTCGGGGCTGTGCGCAATTTCCGCGAGCGTGTAACCCGCGTAGCCATCCGCTTTGAGCAGGCGGAAGAGTTCCCGCCAGGGATACTCGTCGCGGTAGATTTCGGTGATATGGACCAGGCTGATCTTGTGGTATAACAACCGGTAGTTGTGCTCGATCGATCCTTCCACCACCTCGCCGAAATTGGAATTCCAGCAGATATACGCATTGGGATGGTCCGCGTGATCCATGATGGCGCGCATCCGGCGCGGCTCCTGGGTGTCCCGGCCGTGCACCTCGACCCGGATCTGCACGCCGAGACCGCCGGCCGCTTCCGCGCACTGGCCGATGGCCTTTCCGATCTGTTCGAGGGTCGCCTCTTCCGGAATGCCCGCTTCGACCTGCAATCCGTTGGGCCGCACCTTGATACCCGGACAGCCCAGGTCGGCCGCCAGTCTGGCATACTCCAGGGTTCCATCAATATTCGCCTGGACCTCGTCGGGATCGACCGAGTGGTACTCGAAGGCCGTTCCGAGTCCCACGAGATCCACGCCGCCTTCCTCGAACCGCCGCCTGACCTCGCCGCGTTCACCTGGACTGAGCGATGCTTCCACACCGTGGGTGTGGGTCGTGCGGAGTTCGACTCCGGTGAAACCCGTTCGGCCGCACATGTCGATGATGGTCGGCACATCCCAGTCTTTGCCGATCTGGTAGGTTACGAACCCAAGCTTCATGCCATCTTCCTATTCAATCCTGGGGACCGCAACTTAGTGGACTTCATCCGTGCGGACGTCATTCGTGCGGACTTCAACTTTGGAGGCGCCGGACCCTGGCCGGGATGTCGTCCCCATTGATCTCGGAAGACAGTATACCCAGGCCGCGGTCCTCCAGGGGCAGGTGGATCTTCCGCCCACCGCCGCGGTGCGATTCGCGCAAGGCGACGGCCACTTCCAGGGCCTCGCGTCCGTCAACCCCGGAACACTTGGGCTGATGGCCGTTTTCGATAGCCGAAACCAGGTCCGCCACGATCGTCAGTCCCATCCCGGGGTAATGGGCGGGCCAGGGAAAGGGCATACGGGCCGGCACGCCCCGCCCGCGCGGCCCTCCCGGGTGCAGCTTGATCAGTTCGGCGTCCTGGCCGTTGGCGATCGAGCGGAAGCGGCCCTCCGTGCCCAGCACATCGATTTCCCAGTTCGCGATCCCGCAGGGCATGCCCCGTATATAGGCCCTGACTCCGTTGTCGAAGGCCAGGTATCCGTTGCCCATCAGATCCTTCTCGCCCGCCGCGGCCTCGTCGGATTCCATCTCGCCGTATACCCATTCCACCCCGCCGCCCGCCATGTACCGTACGATGTCGATCAGGTGGCTGCCGTTGTGGGAAAGTCCGCACTGGCCGTAGCCCGTCACCTGGACGATCTCGCCGAGTTCGCCGTCTTCGATCATGGTCCGCGCCCGGGAGAAGAATGGATGCCAGCGCCGGGCGCAGTTCAAGGCCAGGGCGACGCCGTGGTCCGCGCAGGTTTCCACCATGGCGTCGGCCTCGGCCAGGGTCAGGGCGATGGGCTTTTCGGCCCAGATTGCTTTCACGCCGACTCTGGCCGCATCCAGCACGATCTGTGACCGGATCCGGGCGGTAGTGCAGACGCTGAGCAGATCGGGTTTTTCTTTTTCGAGCAAATCACGGTAGTCGGCGTACAGGTGGCCGTCTTCGATGCCCCAGCGCGCCCCGAAGATGGAACGCTGTTCGTCGTGGGGATCCGCCCCGGCGACCAGGTCCGCGTTTGGCGCGGCGTAGTAGGAAGGCGCGTGGCAGTAAGGCAGGAAAATGGACCCGCCCTGGTCTATCTCGTCGTCGAAGGTGCTCCCCATGCGACCGAGACCGATTACGGCGGCGCGGTATCTACTGGTCATTTCTCCTCCGGGTCAACCGTGAGAAACCGGGTGATTTCCCGTTACGAACCGTATACAGCCTGCGAGATAGTTGCGTGAACCCGTGGTTTCCTGTATTCGGTAAATTATGACGGCAAGGGACGCGGGACAAGAAACAAATAAATCGATGCGGTACTAGCTTCGGTCCGAGCGATCGGCCCAGAAACGTCCCCAGGATTCCAGGTAGTCTGAACTGCTCCAGGCCTTGTCCATCCCCACCCCAGATATCACTTCGATTCCGAGTTCCGTACAGACCCCCCACTCGGGGATATTGGACATGTCGGTCCGGTCTCCGCCCTTGGTGAACACGTGGGGCCGGATCATCCTCAGGGCCTCGCATACCGTGTCGTCGTCTTCTACCTCAAAGGGAATGACAAAATCAACGGCTCGAATACCGGAGACGACCTGGCAGCGGGCCGTGAGATCCATGAAGGGCTTGCCCTTTTTGAGGCGAAGAAAACCGTCACCGTTGACGATCACGACCAGGGTATCGCCATAGGCGGATGATTCCAGCAGGCAGGAGACGTGACCGGGATGGAGCGGATCATACCCGCCGGAGGTGGCGACGATGCCGCCCAGGCCGGATCTCAAGTCCGCAAACGCCTTCAGGTCTACTATGCGGGCTGCATTTCGTGTGTCTCGGGGCATGATCCGGGAATTATCAATGGTTGTGACTGGGGGCTGGATAACGGGTCAGAAATCCAGCGTCTGCTTGACGTACTGACCGTTGAACACCAGGCTCATCTTCTGACCGTTCGCGTTGACGTGCACGAGATTGACCTGGTCTTCGAAAGTCTCGAGGAGCAGGGTGTTCGTCATGGTCATGGTGTTCAAGACCGGGATTTGCTCGACCTCCAGGTAACACCAGATTGCGTCCGTATCCACTTCCTTTCCAAGAAAGACGGCGCTGACGCGTTGGCCGTTAATTTCGATTTCGACGTGGCGCGCGAGATAACGGCCGATGTAGAGATCGGCTTTCTCGGCTTCGCGCTCCGTCCCCAGGCGCAACCGGTCCGTTCCCATCGCCTCGAGGGCCTGTTCCAGGTCGTCGGTGAAGATGCGAAAAGACAGCTCCAGCGCGCTGGAATCGGGGTTGTGATCGGCCTGGCAGACGCTGATGTAGAACGGGTGGGCCGATATTCGCACCGCAACCGCGTTCGATGCAACGCACACCAGGAGGAAGCCTGCGAAGGTAAGCCAGAAGCCCTGCGATTTCATGGTTTCTTCCGTGAACGGTTCCTGCGGCACTTCCGCGAAAGGGCCGGACCGTACCGGACCGGCGGTCGTTTCAGGGTACATCCGCGGATTGTCCCTGTCAATACCCGATGAGAAGCCTGAAAATCTACGAATCGTGGTTCGTTCGTTTGTGAAGACAGGGAATTCAAAACATCCGGTATTGTAGCGTGTTAAAATAAAGAAACGGATCTGTAATCGGATTTACCGGACACGTATGGCTGAGCCAGCCCGGCAAGAGGTATGATTTGCGGATTCTACTTATGCTGACCGTCCTGGTCGCGTTCGCCTTTGGCGATGACGATATGCCTACGACCCCGACTCCCACACCGGACCCGGACCCTGCCAGTAAGCTGATCGGCACGTGGAAATACACGGGTAACGATTTCGATACCAAGCTAGCCGCCAACCTGGGGGAGCGCCTGATCGGCGAAGGACTTACTGCGAGCCTTGCCGGGTTGGCCTTGTACCTCCCGGCGCCGACACACATCGCCTCGTATGATCCTTTACACGGGGCCGCCCGCACCATATATTCCAGAATTCAATATCGTACAGCATTGACCGCCGCCGCATGACGCAAGGAAACCAGGAGGCCGATCCATGGCAAAGCGCCTATTGTACTTTCTATGCACGTTGACCGTCGCATGCGCTACCACCACCGCTACCGCCCAGAAGGGCCCCGAATCGATCAACCGGAGCAAGTTCCGCCAGATCAAGCAGGAAGCCCCGACACCCAACGTATACAGGACCGCTTCGGGGGCGCCCGGCCACCAGTACTGGCAGAACGAGGCGGACTACGAGATGCGGATCGAGCTGGACGACGAGAACCAGCGGCTCCATGGCACAGAGACCATCACCTATCATAACAACTCGCCCGACGAACTGGCCTACCTCTGGGTGCAGCTCGACCAGAACGTGCGCGCCCGGGATTCGGACACGCGGAAGATCGCGGGCAGCCGGGTTTCGGGGCGGATGAGTTTTGCCCAGTTGCAGCGCCTGCTGAACGACTTCGACGGCGGCTTCAAGATCGAGTGGGTGCGGGACCGGCGGGACAATCCGCTGCCCCACACCATAAACAAGACGATGATGCGGGTGGACATCCCCGAGCCGCTTCGGCCCGGCAAGTCCTACACCTTCAAGGTCAAGTGGTGGTACAACATCAACGACCGGATGAAGATCGGCGGCCGCTCGGGCTACGAATACTTCGAGGAAGACGACAATTACCTGTACGCCATCGCCCAGTACTTTCCCCGCATGGCGGTGTACAACGAGGTAGAAGGCTGGCAGCACAAGCAATTCCTGGGCCGGGGCGAGTTCACGCTGCCCTTCGGCGACTACAAGGTCAGCATCACCGCGCCCGCCGATCACATCGTCGCCGCGACCGGCGTGCTCCAGAACCCTAAGGAAGTGCTTAGCGCCGAGCAACAGGCGCGGTTCGCGCGGTCCAGGACGGCGGACGAACCCGTCATGATCGTCACCGAGGCGGAAGCGGTCGAGGCGGAAAAGAGCCGTTCAACCGAAAAGAAGACCTGGGTCTTCCACGGAGACAACGTCCGGGATTTCGCCTTCGCCAGTTCGCGCAAGTTCATCTGGGACGCCATGGAGGTCCAGTCCGGTCCGCAGAAGGTGATGGCCATGTCCTTCTATCCCAAGGAAGGCAACCCCCTCTGGGAGCGTTATTCCACCAAGGTGGTGGCCCATACGATAGACGTCTATTCGAAATACACCTTCTACTATCCCTATCCTACGGCCATTTCGGTGCACACGAACCGCATCGGCATGGAATACCCGATGATCTGCTTCAACGGCGGCCGGCCGGAAAGAGACGGCACCTACAGCGAGCGGACGAAGTACGGGATGATCAGCGTCATCATCCACGAAGTCGGGCACAACTATTTCCCCATGATCGTCAACTCCGACGAACGTCAGTGGACGTGGATGGACGAGGGACTGAACACCTTTCTCCAGTACCTGGCCGAACAGGAATGGGATACCGAGTATCCGTCCCGCCGTGGCGCAGCCCACCGGATCGTGGATTACATGAAGGGAGACGTGGAGCGGATCTCGCCCATCATGACCAATTCGGAATCCGTATTTCAACTCGGCCCCAACGCCTACGGTAAACCCGCCACCGCGCTGAACATCCTCCGGGAAACGGTCATGGGGCGAGAACTATTCGACCATGCCTTCCGCAGCTATTCCCAACGCTGGATGTTCAAGCATCCTTCCCCCGAGGATTTCTTCCGCAGCATGGAAGACGCGTCCGCGGTGGACCTGGACTGGTTTTGGCGGGGCTGGTTCTACAGTACGGACCACGTGGACCTCGGGTTGGGCGAGGTGAAATGGTTCCAGATCAACACGCGGGATCCGGAAGTGGAGAAGGAGATCGCCCGGACGAACAGAGGGGAAGAAAACAGGGGGATCAGTTACACGCGTAACCAGACAGACATACCGGACCCCATGGTGCGGCAGGATTCGACGCTGGTCGATTTCTACAACAGGTACGACCCGTTCGAAGTATCCATCCTCGACCAGGAGGAGTATGAAAACTACGTGAAGAACCTGGACGCCGAGGATCTGGCCTTGCTGGAAAGCGGCAAGCACTTCTACGAACTGACCTTCGAGAATGTAGGCGGGCTGGTCATGCCGCTGATCCTGGAATTCGAGTTCGAGGACGGCAGAAAGGAAGTACAGCGGATCCCGGTGGAGATCTGGCGGCTCCGCGACGACCGTGTAACCAAGGTGTTCGCCATGGATCAGCCGGTGGAAAGGATCACCCTCGATCCCTTCCTGGAGACCGCGGACACGGACCTGAGCAACAACGTGTGGCCGCCGCAGTCGAAGCCCACGCGCTTCCAGCTGTTCAAGCAGCGCCGCCAGGCGCCGGAGAACCCGATGCAGCGTCAGAACAGGGCGGAGGAGAAGGAAAAGGAAGCGCAGGATACGAAGACGGAAACGCGGTAGGCCCCGCGTTTCCTCGGAGTGGGTGTGTTAGTTAAAGCTTCAGCCAGCAGAGGCCTTCGCCGCTGCGGTAGTAGACGGCCACGGCCCTGCCGTAGACCGAGTCCTCCGCGATGAATCCGAAGGCACGACCGTCCTTGCTGTTCCCCCTGGCGTCTCCTATGGCCAGGAGAAATCCAGGGGGAATGATCTCCGGACCGTAGTCCTCCCCCCCGCTGTAGCTCAGGTTCAGGCGGACCCGGCGTTCGCCGTAGAACTCCTCCCGCATATCCGTAACGGACCCCATCGGCGCGCCGTTGATGGAAACCTGGCCGCTGCGGATCGACACCGTGTCGCCTCCCACGGCGACGATCCGTTTCACCAGGCGGATGTCTTCCACGGGCGAATCGAACACCACCACCTCACCCCGTTCCACGTCGCGTCCCTCGGTGAGTTTCCAATCCGTAAAGGGAACGCGGAAACCATAGGTGTACTTGGCCACGAAGATCCGGTCGCCCGGCAGGAGCGTGTATTCCATGGAACCGGACGGTACGGTGTAATGATCGGCAAGGGTCGACCGGGCGGCCAGCAAAACCAGCGCGATGAGTCCGAAAGAAACGGCTTCCCTGCCGATGGTCTTCAACTTGGGGTGCATCTGTGCCCCTCAAACCCGCTTGAAGAAGTAGTTGGCCGTACCGTTCTCGCCGAACAGGACATCGAGAAACATGATTTCGTCTTCGGCCAGCGGCTCCTCCGACGCGCTGATGATCATTTGCAGCAATTGGTCTTTGGTAAGCGTCAGCGTCAGATTGTCGCCATCCACGCGATAGCTTCCCAGGAAATAAACGTCCTCGCCCTGTTTCAGAAGCAGCGTCGAACCGTTGGCCGACCAGGTCCCCGAGGCGCCTTCGCCGTTTAGGAAGGTGGCGTCCGCGGCAAGGTTCACCGTCGCAATGGACGAGTTCTGGAGATCTTCTGTCATCTCCCTGAAGAACTCGGCGAGTAACAAATCGACGGTTGCCGAGTCGAGGCCGCCTTCGTTGATCAGGTTATTCCTGAGATTCTCCGCAAGGGTCTGCACGATATCCGTGCTTTCGTATCGCCACGAACCGACCAGGTCAAGATCGATGACCCTTACCTCTCCGGGCGGTCCCTGCGGTCCTTCAGGTCCCTGTACACCCGGCTGGCCGTCCGTCCCCGACGGACCCTGTGATCCGGCGATCCCTTGCGTTCCCGCCGGTCCCGCCGTTCCCGCCGGTCCTGTCGGTCCCGCCGGTCCCTCGCAGGCCAGTGTGAACAGCAACGACGTCATGGCCATAAGGCCTATGGACACTGTCGTGTTTAGAATCTTGCGGTTGAACATTCAGGTACCTCCCCGATTGGTGAATTGGCGTGTCCCGTCGAGGTGTTTCAGTCTCTCGACGACAGGAAGAACTGCAGGACGTACCAGAACAACAGCGCCACGGAGGCGAAGAGTTGAAGCGCCGCGCCCACGTGCCGGTCTTCGGGATAGTGATGCAGGACGTTCGACGTGTCGTAGAGGATCGCGCCTCCCGCCAGTACGATCATGGCCACGGTGAAGATCGTTCCCAGGTGAAATCCGAAAAGCACGCTGGCTACGATCAGCACGAGGGCGCAGATGAATCCCCACCGAAGCAACCCGCCAAGGAAGGAAAAGTCCTTGCGGGTATGAAAGGCCACGATCGTCAGCCCGAGAAACCCGATGAGCGTAACTGTGGCGGCGCTGTTGATCACGCCGGGCGCCATGGAATCCGCAAGGTATAGCAGCGGCGTAAAGATAATGGCTTCGCCCACGACGAACAGTCCCAACGCGCCGTATTGGCCGCCCTTGGTCTGCGCATTGTGCGCGAGATGGGTCGCAATCCAGCTCAGGATCATGAAACCGCCCAGTACGATGAGCCAGGACCCACTGAGCAGCACGCGGGCGATCGACTCCGCCATGCCGGTCTGAAACAGGTAGATCTCAATCAGGGCGAATGCCAGGATCGCCCCGAGAAGATGGGTGTAGGTTCGCGTGATAAACGCCCCTCTCGCGTCGACGCCCAGTTGCGAGACGGGTATGCCACGCCGGACCGTGTAGGCCGCCGTCCTGTTCATTGTTTCACGCTCCTTTTCTCGGGATTATCAACCGTTATTCGATGGGCCGCGGGCTTGCGCCGCCCTGCCGTGGGTTTGCGCCGGACTGAGGGCTCCCGCCGTGCCGCGGGCTCCCGCGAAGGCCGCTCCCCGTTCACGCAGTCCGGCTACGATTCACCGAGCAGGTCCTCGAGGTCCTGCAGCACGTTTCCGTCGGATCTCACCAGGGCAAGTATGGCGTTATGAGGGACGATGATATAGGTTTTCTCCTGGTAGTTTATCTCGATGGATTCCTTGCGAAGGTAGAAAGCGAAGTCACCCCCCTGGGCCTGCAGGGGCAGGTAGCGCACTGATTCGGCCGGTTTCGTAACCGGATCGCCCTCGTTGTAGTCCGGATTCGGCATCAGGTGGCCAGGTCCCACGCGGACAACCCTTCCGGTTCCCACCTTTTCCTTTTCCGTAACCGTGGCGGGCAGGTAAAGTCCCGAATGGGTGAGTTGCTCGCCGTCGTGCTGCTCTACCAAAACGCGGTCGCCAACAATGATTAATTCGCTCATATTCCTTCGCATTTGGTTAGGTACGCGTGATTGTCGAACCTCGTCGCCCCGGCAAGTAATGCAGTCGAACCCCGGCGCCTCGGCAAGAAGTGCAGTTGCCCGAGAGATGGCCATGAAAACTTAGAAAATGAACGCGTCCGGCCGATCAAAGGTCGGCGCCTCGCGTGTCGCCAGGTCCTGGTTCAGGGTACGATCCCGAAGCGCTCCCGCAACACCTGCTGAAACTCCGCCTCATCCGCCAGGTCCCGTTCCTTGCGCCTTGCGTCCCCCTTTTTGTCGTTGGCGGTAGCCCGTGACGGAAACCCCTCCGTCACGATCAGGCACCGGTCGCTCAACGTAATGCGCCCAGTCTCCGTGGCAAGCGAACACATGCGCTGCTGCGTAAAATGGGACTCCGGCGAGTTCTGATGATAATCGCAACCGGGCGTAAAGTCCGCCAGCCGACGTGGCCGCAGCCGAAAGCGATACTCGGGTTTCCAGTCACCGGCCGCCGTGCGGCTTGAATGCCGGCCTTCGCAGCCGTCGTGTTGCACACGCCAGATGCCCTCCGCCCGTGTCTGTGGCCCCGCATCGTCCAGCAACAGCGGCTCGCGGAAACCGTCGCCAAAGCCCACGTCCACCAGCCAGCGTTCCTTCAGTGCGACCAGCAGCGTCAGGTGGTCCCAGGGGAGGCCGCCCTCCCAGGCTTTCGCGCCCACGCGCGCCTCAAGCAGGTCGACCGTAAAGCCGAGTTCGCGCAGTACCGCCGCAAACAGGCCATTATGCTCGTAACAGAATCCGCCGCGGCGCCGCGGCACGAGCTTCTCGAAGAGACGCCCTTCCTCCAATACAATCGGGCGGCCCCAATGGATGTCAAGGTTCTCGAAGGGCACGGCCAGCATATGCGCATAGTGCAGGCGGCGCAGCGTTTCAGCCGACGGCGGCAATGGCCCGTCGACTCCGATGCGGGCGCTGTAGGCTGCGATATCAATGTCCAACAAGGTTCCCCGGGTATTTCGTGGCCCAGTGAACTTAACGTTACAGTGCGCGGTGCGCTCCGGGCGTTCACCTCTTAAACCCGTGTCAATATACGACGATTCTCCTTGTACTGGCAACCAAAATCCGGTCATTTCAACGGTGGTTTCCGTCGCCTGGAAACGCGCGGATCGAATACGGGGCGGAGCACCGGAACCGTTACTCCACGCATCCCGGAAACGGCTGTGCTACAGGATCGCACCAGCCTTTTTCAACCCTTCGATGCGGTTCTCGGTATAGCCCAGAACTTCCGTAAGCACATACTGGCGGTCCTGGTCGAACCCCGGCGGGGCGTTCAGGCATTCCGGCGGCGAAACGGCGCCGCTTTCAAAGGCGATCGAGCGCAGCCCGTTGATCGAGGTGCCGTCCGATTGCCTCCCGCGCAGCCGCAAAGGCGCCACGGACTCCCGCGCAAGCACTTCGTCCAGCGGCCGGACCGCGCCGGCCGGCACCTTCCCGGACTGCCGGGGCGCCCGCACGGGGGGCCTCTCCCGCCCGCCCATCCCGGCCCCCCGCCCACCCCCTCCGCCCGGCGGCGGGCCCCCGCCGCCCGGCCCCTCCCGGGACTGCAGGGCCGCCAGCAGGGAGGTCCTCTCCAGCCGGCCCATCCGGTCCTCCAGCAGCCGGTTCAACGCGCCGCGGTGAACCACTCGTTGAGGGTTCGTCCTGAACCGCTCGTCTTCTGCCGCATCGGGTACGCCCAGGACATCGCACAACGCCCGGAACTGGCTGTCCGTGCCTACGGCCAGCACGACGGGATCGCCGTTACGGGTCTCGTATATGGTGCCGTAGGGAGCGATATTCGGGTGGTCGGAACCCGCGCGGCCCGGCACGGTTCCGGCCACCAGGAAGTTTGCCGCCTGGTTCGCGAGCGAGGCGACGCCGGCGTGGAACAGCGACACGGTATTGTATGATCCCCGCCCGGACTGCATCCGCTCGATGAGTGCGATGAGCAGGGCTTCTTTCAATTGGTGGGCCAGGAGCAGGTCGATCAGGGCCACCGGCATTTTGACCGGACCGCTCTCTTCGGTGCCGTTCATACCGGTGAAGCCGGTCTCCGCCTGCAATACGGCATCGAACCCGGGCCGCCCGTCCTCGTGGCCGAAGGCTGTGATATCGGCGTAGATGAGCCGGTGGTTGAGCCGGCGCAAGGTGGGATAATCGAGCCTGAACTTCCTGGCATCGCCCGGTTTGAAATTCTGCAGGAACACGTCGGCGCGCGCCAGCAGGTCGCAGAGGACGGCGTATCCTTCCGGTATCGAATAATCAATCCCGATGGATCGCTTCCCCCAGTTCACCGATGAGAAGTAGGCGGATACGTCCCCGTCCGGCCGTTCCGACGGAAGTTTCCAGTGACGGGTCGTGTCGCCGCCGGTCTTCGGGTTCTCCGCTTTGATTACCGTTGCGCCGAGTTCCGCGAAGAACATGCCCACGGCGGGACCGGCCAGGACGTTTGCGGCCTCGATGACGACCAGATCTTTGAAGATGGCATCAGTGGAGGACATGGCGGGAGGTGCCGATCAGCCGGTCAGGATATCGAAGAGCCCCATGCATACCGCCCTGCTCCTGCCGTCTTCGTCCATATTGGATCGCCAGGTGGATATGGAGAGGGCGGCGATTTCGCAATGCTCCGCAAGGTGGCGGAAGACTTTTCCGAGGTCGCCGGACGATGGTCCGCCCGGCGCCGGGTACCCCATGGCCGGCGCTTCCGCCGGGTCGAGGAGATCCGTGTCGAAATGGATGTAGACCGGCCGGTCCGGCAGGCCGCAGTCGAGCAGGTCCAGTGGGTCGGGCAGGCGCTTCAGGCGGGAACCATCGACCAGTTTTCGTTCACCGGGGTCCAGGTCTCTCCCGTCAGACATGATGACGTCCGCGTCGGGAATCGGATCCATGCGCAGATTTTCGACCATCGTCTGTTCCCCCAGGCCGACCATCATGGCCAGCGGCATGCCGCCCAGGAAACCGCTCGGGGTGGTCTCCCAGGTGTTGAAGTCGCCGTGGGCGTCGAGCCAGAGGAATACCGGGTGGATGCCGGTGCGCTGGAGCCCGGCCATGACCGGAATGGTCGCGCAGCAGTCCCCCGCGACGCTGACAGGCCGCCTGCCGGCCACGGCGGCTTCGGCCACCCGGTCGGCGAGCGGACGATGCACGCACAGGGTCCGGGACATCTCGTCGTCGCCGTGCAGAACGGGAGCGTTCACGACCCAGTCGTCCTGTGCAAGCTCAAGGAGTGCAGGGTCGTGCCGGTCCAGGAAGTACGGTGTAAGGATGAACCTGTTTTCCATGGTATCCATCTGTGGTATCCATCTGTCCTCAGGTGAAGTCGAGCCAGCGGTCCCGTTCCTCGGGCATCCAGCAGGTTTCGGTGACGGTGTCCAGGTCGAAGAACTGGTAGGGATCCACCTTCTTGTATTCCGCATAGGGTCCCGACCAGTCCTTGCGCCGCGCCTTGTATGCGAGGAATCCTTCGTGGGATACGTACTCGAACACCATGACGTATCGCCCGGTGGCGCGGGCCGTATCGCGCGTCACCTCGCGGTAGTACCGGGCTGACCGCCATTCGGGGAACAGTTCGTCCTTGTGGGCTTCCACGAAGGCGAACCAGGTCCGGATCATTTCATCGTGGTCGACCTTCCGGCCGGGCTTCGGAACCCAGGTTTCCACTTCGTAGAATGACATGGTCCGTCCGTTCCGGAATAGCGCCGGGAAACACCCGGCATGTTACAGGGAAACAGGGGCAGCAGGATTCGAACCCGCGACCTACGGTTTTGGAGACCGCCGCTCTACCAGCTGAGCTATACCCCTACGATAACCACGCGGTACCGCTTCGCACAAAATACAACCGGACGGCCAGATTGGCAACCACAAAACAGACTTCCCGCACCTGTTCCGACCGGCTCGATATCCCTTGCCGAAAGTGGCCTGCCGGTCTATGATGGCCTATCATGAACGCCTTTCAAAAAACGGCCGTGGCGACGCTGGCGGCCACGATACTGCTGATATCCGTCGGCAGCCTGGTGCGGATCACCGGGGCCGGCCTGGGTTGTCCCGACTGGCCCAGGTGCTGGGGTTCCTGGCTGCCGCCGTCGAGCGTCGAGGACCTGGACCGGGATTATCTCCTGGAGAAGGGCTTCGACATCGCCGCATTCAATCCCTTGAAAATGTGGATCGAATACGCGAACCGGCTCGTGGGCGTGGTGATCGGAATACTCGTATTCGCCACCTTCCTGCGTTCGCTCCGATATCGTGGCACACAGCCCGCGGTCTGCTTCGGCGCCGGCCTGTGTTTCGTGCTGGTCGGCTTCCAGGGCTGGCTGGGCGGGCAGGTGGTCAGGTCCGGTCTCCAGCCCGGGATCATCACCCTGCACATGTTCCTGGCGGTCATCCTGCTGTGCGCCCTGCTCTACGTGACCTTTCAGTCCACAGGACCCCGGTTCCGCGTCGATATCGCGACCGAAACCCGCGCCGTCCTCCTGCGGCTGGCGTATGCGCTCCTGGCGGTCACGACGATCCAACTGCTCCTTGGCACGCAGGTCCGCGAAGGCATCGATCCCTTCATCAAAGACGACGGCGGCCTGCCCCGCGGCGAATGGCTCGCCCGGGTGGGATTCGTGGATCACGTGCACCGGCTGTCTTCCTGGCTGGTCCTGCTTGCCGGCGTCCTGGTATACCGGTTCGCCGCGCGGCATGCACACGGAAGCCGGCTGGTTCCGGTCGCCCGCCTCATCCTGGCCGGCATCGTGCTGCAAATCCTGATCGGCATCACCCTTGCTTACGGAGACCTGCCACGACCCGCACAGGTAATGCACCTCACCCTGGCCGCTCTGCTGGTCTGTGGAGAATGCAGCCTGATACTCATGGCGAGATCGGCGGACCGATAGGTGCGCATTTCTTCTTTTCACATGCCGGGCGTCCGATTATGTTGGTCATATTTCTCCGTGAAATCGCACAACGGACAACCGCCATATGAAATGACCAGGTCAGGCCCCGGCACTCCCCGCCCGGGGACGACCGGCCGCCACGTGCGTCAGCATGAATTGCGTGCGTGTGTAATGAGGTAGATGAACGAATGGATGAAATGACCGCGATATTGAAACGAATCAGGAAGCGTTTCAAGAACGGGAAACTCAAAATCGAGGACATCGACCGGGCCCTGGCTCAGGCACAGGCACAGGGGCAGATACAGGCGCAGCCGCAGGCACAGGCACAAAAGCAGGCGCAGCGGTCTTCGACCGGGTCTAAACAGAGTCTGCTCTACTTGCACGCCCCCTCGACCAACCCCCACTCGGCCGTGGTCGGTATCAGTATTTACGAAGATGGAGCGGACTCCGACGGCCTCGACGAAAACGGCGATTTCAGGTACCGTTCGATCAAGGAAGCGCTGGACGACGGATGGCGCATCATCAAGTTTCCGGAGGCATCCCTGGCCATGAACGAACAGGGCAACTACGGCCTGGGATACGAGTTCGTCCTGGAAAGGTGGAGATAGGCATGGCAAAGGCGCCCTACGGCAAGAAAATGGATTGCGCGGCGACCATGACGGACCGCGAGGTGGTCGATTTCTGCCGCAACGGCTTCCTGATGCTGCCGGAAGTCGTTCCTAAAGAGATCAACGAACAGGTTGTCGACTACCTGGAGCGGAATGACAGCACCTACGAGCCGACGCCAATCGTGGGCGAGTCGTTCTTCGTAGACGGCGTGCTCATGAACCCGGAGGCGGCGGGCGCCGTCCGGTCGCTCCTGGGGCGCGATTTTACGCTGCCGCTCATCATCAGCAATCACCGGGGGCCGCTGCCATACGACAAACCGCAGAATTGGCACCGGGATGGCGGAACGATCTATACTCCGGCGCTGGAGTATCTTCAGGTATTCTATTATCCGGAGGAATGTACCGAGGACATGGGGCCGACCGTCGTGCTGCCCGGTTCGCACTTCATGCGCAACAAGGCGCCCATGATGGCCCACCTGGGTTCCATCCGCGGCACGGTGTCTACGGCCGCCCCGGCGGGGACGATCTTCCTTACGGTCTACGGCATCTGGCACCGCCGGTCGCGGGCCACGTCGGGCCCCCGGGGCAGGAGCGCCTATCGCAACCTGCTCAAATACAACTACTGGCGGACCACGCCACCCGTGCGGGACTGGGTAAAACAGGACGATATCGATTTCAATACGATCGACTTCAATCCCCCGGCGGGCGTATTCGAGCAGTTCCAGGGCGCGCTCGCCGCCGCACAGATGTTCACCTGGCTATGCGGTGCGGAGGACGAGTATGTAAAGCGGGGCGGGCAGAACTGGCCGATCGCCCCCACCGTGCGGGACGGGGTGAATCAGGCGGGGACGCCGAAGTCGCTGGCGAACGCGTAAATACGGCCCGGCAGATCAGGCGGGGACGCCGAAGTCGCTGGCGAACGCGTAAGAGCAGCGCGGCGGAACAGGAAGGAAACGAGACAGGCCATGAAAATAACCGATATCGCGATTACACACATCAATCCCCGGTTGGCCGACCGCAACGTGGGCCGTAAGGTCCTGTTCAATGGAATCGATACGCAGACGGTATTCAAGGTGACCGCGGACAACGGCGTGGTGGGTTACGGCGAAAGCCGGGGACACGTCACGATGGACATCAGGGAAGTGGACCGGTTGACCGGCAGCCATCCCTTCGACCACATCAACGCCGAACTACCGGTGGCGCTCATGGGCGCCCTGTACGATCTCATGGGGAAACACCTCGAAATACCGGCCTACAAGCTCATGGGTCAGAAGGTTCGCGACCGGGTGCCGGTCGCGGCGTGGACACGCTCGACATCTCCCGAAGACCTGGCCGCCGAGGTCGTGCGCGCGGCGGACGAGGGGTACATGACGTTCAAGATGCACACCTGCGCGTTCTTCGATGTCTACGAGCACAACCGCGCCGTGGAGGAGGTCGCGCCTTCCGGTTTCAAGATGCACTACGATTTCAACCACAACCGGTCGGCCGCCGACGTGGCGAGAATCGTCGAACACCTGGAGAAGTCGCCCGTCGTCGGCGTGATCGAAGATCCCCTGGTCTGGCGCGACGTGGACGGATGGCGCCGCCTGCGGGAAAAGACGACGATCCCTCTGCTCATGCATGTACCGCAACTCGGCGGCGGGCCGGAGATCACGCTCGGATGCGCCGACGCCTACATGGTCGGCGAGCACGGCATCGGCATGAGCCTGAAACGGGGCTTCGCCTGTGCCGAGGCGAATGTGTCCACCGTGATCCAGTTGACCGGTGGGACGCTGAGCAAAGCCATGGCGCTCCACCTCGGCGCGGTGATCCCCAATGTGATGCACACGGTCAACCTGGACGACCAGTACGGCGAGGACGTCACCGGCGGCCGGATCGAGGTGGCGGACGGAAGCTCACCGGTGCCGGAAGGACCCGGACTGGGTGTGGAAGTGGACGAGGCGGAACTGGTGCGCATCGCGGGGAACCCGAAGACCGAGATACCACGGCATATCGGAAAGTTGATGCTACCGAGCGGCAACGTATGCCATACCATCGGCTATCCTTCGGTCAGCCGCCTGACCGGGTTTCCCGAGGGCAATGTCCGCGGCGTAAGGCTGGAGATCTGGGAAGAGGACGGCAGCGCGCCGTGGCAGGAGACCTACGACTGGATTGAACGGCACGGACCATTCATGCGCAAGGAGTCGAAATGAACGAAACGCCTCGTATACTCGTCACCGGATCGGCCGGCGTCATCGGCTCGATCATCGTTAACGGACTTAAGGACCGTTATCCCCTCCGCGGTTTCGACCGGGTGCCGACCCCGGGACTGGAAGACGAAGTCGTGGGCGACATTACCGACATGGACGCGGTCATGCAGGCCACGGAAGGCATGGACGCGGTGATCCACCTGGCCGGCAACCCATCCGGCGGCGCGTCGTGGGACGAAATCCTGCACGCCAACTTCATCGGTACCTACACGCTATTCGAAGCGGCGAGCCGCAACGGAGTGCGCCGCGTTGCTTTCGCGAGCCGCGCGGGCCTCCTGGCGCCGTATCCGCAGGACGTCTTCCGCACGATCGACATGACTCCGAGGCCGGAAAGCTACTATTCCATCAGCAAGGTTTTCGGGGAAAGCCTGGGTTACATGTACGCGGTGAGGTTCGACATGGAGGTCGTGTGCGTGCGCATAGGCAACTTCCAGAAACAGCGCGACCTGCCGGGACACCCCCATCACCTGAGTCACGGCGACGCGGTCCGGGTGTTCGAACGGGCGGTCATCCACCCCGGCATCCGGTTCGAGGTCGTATTCGGCGTGTCCGACAGTACCGGGCGGATGTACGACCTGGACCACGGCCGACGAGCGATCGACTACCATCCCCAGGACAAATCGATCGTCGATCCGGAGTCGTGAGCCGATTGGACCATGCATCCTGTCGCAACGCGTTGACCGTTTGGAACCACAGACGTGGCACGTTGACCGGCTGGAACAACAGGCCCGGCAAACTGTACCGTCGAGCGGCGAGGTCCTGCTAGAGGGCCGTCCAGCCGCCTTAAAGGGCCGTCCAGCCGCCGTCGACCATGAGCGCGACCCCGGTGACGTACCTGGACGCATCGGAGGCCAGAAAGACTACCGCGCCTTTGAGATCCTCGTTGTTCAGCATGCGTCCGAGGGGCACGCGATGCTCGTACCTTTGCACGAATGGCCCGGGCTGTTCGTTGAAGTAACCGCCCGGACAGATGCAGTTGGCCCGAACGCCCTGTTTCCCGAAGTAGGTTGCGATGTACCGGGTGAAATTGATCATGCCGCCCTTGACGAAGGTGTAGTCGGGAGGCTGCTTCATCCCGGTTTCTTCATAGAGGCCCGGGTCGTTGGCCACGACACCGTAGATACTGGAAACGTTGATTACGCTGCCGCCGCCCCGCCCGGCCATGACCGGGACGAAGGCCTTGCACAGGGTGAAGAGCCCTACCATGTTTCCCTGGGCGCTGGCCGCCCAATAGTCGGGGGTCTGTTCGTCGAACCCGCCGCCGCGTCCGACCACGGCGCTGTTGACGAGTATATCCACGCGGTCGAATCGGTCCATTACTCGTTGTTTCAGACTGCCGATCGATTCGGTGTTCGTGATGTCGAGCTCTTCGGGATGCGCATCGTATCCCCGTTCGTTCAATCCATCAACGAACCGGTGGTTGTTCTCCATATTCCTGGAGGCGACGACCACGGTCGCGCCCGCTTCGGCCAGGGCTTCTGAGATGCTGCTGCCGAACTGCGGGCCCGCGCCGCCCGTGACCACGGCGATGCGGCCTTTCAAACCAAAGCTGTCGAGTACACCCATGCGGAGGCTCCTGTCATCTGTAAGTTGAAACCGGAGAATCGATGCCGACGTGAGGGATACGGAAGCTGGACCGCTCCGCACCGCAACGCACCTGAAACCAGGTCCCTGATACAGCAAATACCCGGTGCCGCAGGACCGGATTTAGTATATACTTAGGGTATGTGCACGACAAAACATTTGTGCCCATCGGGTCCATCCGGTGATTTGCCTGCTGGGCCGGAGTTCAGTGTGTTTTTCCGACTTCGTTTCGTGAGAGGACAGGCCAATGATCTGGGGATCGGGAGATTACTGTTACGAGAAAGTGCCCGGCTGGGGTTCCGAGCGGACGCTGGGCATCGCCACGGCCGTGGCCGCGGATTCACGGGACCGGGTTTATGTTGTCGACCGGGAGCCGAATCCCGCCGTGGTGGTCTACGACCGGGACGGCCACCTGTTGGACGAATGGGGTCACGATATTCTGTCCCTGCCCCACGAGATCTGGATCGACGGGGAGGACAGGATCTTCATTCCGGACTGCAGAGACCATACCGTCCGGGTATTTTCAACCGACGGCACACTGTTGCAGACGCTGGGCGTGCCGGACCGGACCGGAGAACCGGGCAAACCGTTCAATATGCCGACGCGCGTGGTGAAAGGACCATCCGGCGACCTGTACGTCGCCGATGGATACGGGCAGTGCTACGTGCACCGGATGACGCCCTCGGGAGACCTGGTCCACACCTGGGGCGGTCAAGGCAGCGCACCTGGCCGGTTCACCTTGCCCCACAACATCTTTCCCGCGTCCGACGGACGCCTTCTCGTGGCCGACCGGGAGACCAACAACCGGATTCAGGTCTTCGATTCCGAGGGCGGCTTCCTCGCGGAATGGCCCGGGCGTCCCGCGCCCTGCGGCCTTTTCGTGGATGACGAGGATACGGTCTTCCTGGGCGAGGGCGGCGGGGTCACCATCATGAACATGGACGGAAGGCTCATCGCCCAGTGGGTCGTCCGGGGCGGACCCGTCGATCGCGCCCATGGCGCCCACAGCGTCTGGGTCGACCGCCACGGCGACATCTACGTGGGCGAAGTGGGCGTAGAGAACCTCGTGCACAAGTACGTCCGCGTGTAGCAGATACGGTTTTTCCCGGGTACTACTTTTTGAGAACGTCAATGGATCCTCCCAATTCCGGCCCACGTTTTCCCCGATGGATCTGGGCCGCGTACGCGGTCCTGTTCGCCCTCTCGATTCCCTGGTATATCCCGAAAATCGACCCGATGCCGGTGTGGTTCAGCCTGCCGTACTGGGTCGTGATCAGCCTCGGCGTCTGCCTGGCTATCGCGTGCTTCACGGCTTACGTGATCCACAGATTCTGGCGGGAGGACGGTTAGCCCATGGCGGACCAGCCCTACGGACCCGGCGCGCTTCTGTTCCTGGTCGCGTACCTCGTCTTCATGATCGTCCTCGGTTTTATAGCCCGGTCCCGTCGGCGGGACAACTCCATGTCGTCCTTCTACCTGGCGGGCAAGAACCTGGGCGCACTGGTGCTCTTCTTCACGCTTTACGCCACGCAGTACAGCGGGAATACGCTCATCGGATATCCCGGCGAGGCCTACCGGCTGGGCTTCGCCTGGATCATGAGCATCGGTTTCATGATGTCCATCGTCGTGGCCTATCTTCTCTTCGCGCCACCGCTATATAACGCCTCACGCCAGTGGCACTTCGTGACGCCCGGTGACTGGATCACCCACCGTTTCGGATCCAAAGGGCTGACCCTCTTCGCCGGCGTCCTTTTCGTGGTCGCCATCGCCAACTACCTGCTCGCCCAGCTCCTCGCCGTGGGGCACATCGTTTCAGGCCTGTCGGGCGGTGCGATACCGTTCTGGGCGGGTGTAGTGGTCCTTGCGGCCATCATCCTGGTCTACGAGACCATCGGCGGGATGCAGGCCGTGGCCTGGACCGACTGCATCCAGGGGCTGCTCCTCTTCGCAGGCCTACTCGGCATGCTGGCGGCCGTGATACCGGGCAGCGACCGCCTGGGTGAAGCGACGGCCTGGATCATCGCCAACCAGCCTGAGAAAGCCGCGCTCCCGGAAGGAGACACGATCCGCACATGGATCAGCACGATTCTGCTGGTGGGTTTCGCCGCGGCCGTCTATCCCCAGGCCATTCAGCGAATCTTCGCGGCGCGGAGTACCCGCAGCCTGAAACGGTCGTTCACCTTCATGGCCTTCATGCCCCTGGTCACCATCTCGGCGGTCGTGCTCGTGGGGATCCTGGCCGTACCGCAGCTGACGGGCCTGCAAGGCATAGACACCGACCAGGTCATGCCCCGCCTGCTCCGGGTATGGGCGGCGGAATCCCTCTGGCTGTACGTCATGACCGTGTTCGTCCTCACCGGCATCGTCGCGGCGATCATGTCGACGGCCGACTCCGTCCTGCTCAGCCTTTCCTCCCTGCTCGTCAAGGACGTGCTGGGCCGGTTCCGGATGGGGTCGCTCCCGGAGGAGCGTCTTACCGCGTGGGGCAAGCGCCTGTCCTGGGCGATCATGGCCATCCTGGTGCTCATCGCCCTGACGCCGGACCTCACCCTGTGGGGACTCATAGAGCTCAAAATGGAGGTGCTGATCCAGACGGCGCCGCTGTTTGTGCTGGGGGTGCTCTGGCCGCGATTCAATGCGACGGGCGCGGCCGCCGGCATGGCCGCGGGCACGTTGCTTGCAGGCGGGTTGACCCTCGCGGGCCTGGGCAAGGTCTGGGGTTGGCACGCCGGCGTGCTGGGCCTGGCGCTGAACGTGATCGTGGGGGTGGCGGTGAGCCGGGCGGGGAGGACTCAGCAGAACGGCCAGGATTCTCGCAATCCCAGACCCTTCCGCCAGGCCGAATGAGACATGACCGAAGGCATGTTTTACTGGAAGTAAGACCGGTTTTCCGCCCCTGGCGTCATGTAATCCATTGCCTGCATGTCACCGAAATCACTTGACATTTTGGAACATTTACAGTATTTTAATATCGTGTAATCTATTAGCCATTGAACCTTCGTTAAAAGCGAAGATACCTCCGCAAGATGGGGCATGTCGGTGTATTAATATCACATTCGAAGGAGGGTAAGTCATGCGAAGCGGCGACGAAATGTTGAAGCTTATTGTAGAGAAGTCCTCTCTGGATTCAGAGTTCAGGCAGAAACTGCTCGCAGACCCGAAGTCGGCCATTTGCGAAGAATTGGACATTACGATGCCCGAATCGATGAATATCCAGGTTCATGAGAGCGATATGCAGACGGTGCATATCGCGTTGCCCCCGGATGCGAATATCACCGAGGAGCAACTCGAAGCCGTTTCAGCCGGCCTCTGCTGCTGCTGGTAAATCAGTATTCAGAACGCCGGTCTATCTTGCGATGTCTGGCGTTCGTATGAGCGAGAAAACGTAAAATCCCCCCGATCGAACCCGGCCGAGGGGATTTTGCTTTAATATCCGGAACAGGAATCCAAATCGAGGGCGCTCAATCTGAACAGGAATCCAAATCGAGGGCGCTCAATCTGAAACGGAGTTCAATTCGAGAGCGCGCCGGAAAGCACCATATACAGATAGGCCTTGACCTGCTCCAGCTTGTTTCCGGTTATGACCAGCTTTAAGTGGTGTATGCCGCGCAACAACACAAAGGGTCCGGTCCTGGCGAAGAGCGTTTCCGGTTTCGACGCCCAGTCCGCCAGGGCCGCAAGCTTCTCCGGAACGACAAAATCCCCGTAGCCCAGCGCATCCAGCACGGGATCCCAGTCTGTCATGCCGTCGATCCAATAGCGGGATTCCTGTGTATATCTTTGCTTGACGATGGGCGTGATGCCGAGCGTCGGCCCCAGTCCATCTGCCCGCACGTCGACATTCACCCCGGCGCTCACGATGTCCGCACGTTCCCTGAAGCGCGAAATCACGGAATCGACCGCCGTTACATGTCCCGGCCACCCGGTGTTTTCAAGAAAAGAGCAAACCCCTTCCTGCGCGTTTAAACCCATAATCGCCAGGCGGACCGTGCGTTCCCTGGACGGGAATACGCCGAAGGAATCCAGGCGCGTGTCTTCCGGCTGCGCCAGGTAAACCTCTTTGGCCATTTTGCTTTCGGCAGCGTTCTTTTCCCAGCCGACACAGGAAACGAGGGCGTCGACCACGATGCCGACATCATCCTGGAGGCCGCCTCCGCCGAACAACGTACGTTCGTTAGGCCGAAGGAACATGCCCGGAAGCGCATTCCTGCTGCCCTGCGCCGAACCTATGTCGTACTCCAGCATCAACTTGCGCCCCACAATCTCCCGCAGAGGCGAGTTTTGAGCTTCCATTTCCCTGAACAGCCGCTTGACCGCTCCCGCGGTCTCATCCGCCTCGTCGGTCCGCACCCGCTCTTCGAAATAATCGCCAGACCGGTTTCCGCTTGACAGCGAGACGCCGAAGTCCGCCGCGGGCCGGCTGTCATGCAGGGGCAGTTCGAAGCCGAAGGGCTGAGCGCCCATGGTTATGGGGAGTTGATTCGCCCGTTCCAGTATGCGCCCCCACTCCCGCTCCCCGATAAGCACGGAAGAAACTTTGCTCCGAAAGCGTCCAAGCAGGTCAGCCATCGTGCCGCCCTCTTCGGCGAGACGGTCCTGGGTAAGTATGACCGCTTCGTCGATATGCATATTGTCTCCTTACGCGATAACGGGAGCGGGATTCAAATCGGCTTCGGCCAGGGGCTGCTTTCGCAAGCTCATGGCGACAGGCACGTCGTACAGTCGTCCAGGAGCGAATCTCGCCCAGAAATGGCGCATGCCCGGCACGATGACGCGCACGACCGGCATGCCGATGTCCGGCCGGGTCTGGTCCAGCACGAGGAACTCCATGCCCCTGCCTTCGACCAGCGACCGGCATTGCTCCACATCGTCCCGCGTGTCCTCGGTTTCGATCACCGGGTATCCGGCGCCGTGCCTATGGGGAGCGTCCGGCGACGGCGCCAGCCAGGAACAATCGGCGATTCGAGCCGTCTTCCACCATTTGAGCGCCATTGGATCATCGATCATGGGCCGGCCGGGAGGACCGGATGGACCAGGCTTGTCAGGGTTTCCGGACCGGCCAGGCCGTCCTCCTGCTCCGGGACGCGGAAGCCAGGTAAGACACTGGTTCAACTCGCAGACCGCGCGCAGGGCCGCCAGCCGCGGGTCGGCATGGGCGCCGGCGCCGTATATGATGTCCTCGGTTCCCGCGTCGGGCCTCCGGGAGAGCGCAACGAACGAAGGGATGTCAATGTCGGACGTGACGTCGAGCATCCACAGCTCCCGCTCGTAGCGCTCGTAGTATCCCGTGGCTGATGCCAGGAACCCGTCGTCAAAGCTGGAAAGATCCACCCCGGGCACGCTCAGTCCGTTGTACCACCAGATGGCGAAGGCATCGCGCTCGACCAGTTCATAGAATCCCTGCAGGATGGCCTCCTCCAGGGTGTTCCCCGCCGCGCAGCCGTTGGAATCGGCGATCAGGTCTGCGGCGCCCCGCTGTTCGGGCGGCATGCTGTAGAGCATCGAGGTAGGCAGGTACCGGTGCCGCCGCTGCGTGAAGGACCACACGGGGGTCCAGTCGATTTCGGCACCGGGATCGAAACGCGGCGGGACGATGTTGTACGGGTGGCCCTCCGAGTTGATGCTGTCGGCGTTGTCGAGCTGTTTGTCGCTGAACAGCTGTACCTCGTTGGGATGAATCGCCGCATCTTCTCCCGCGAAATCCAGAAATCGCCTGCGGACACGGATCTCGTCTCCGCTACAGGCGCCCGAATATCGCTCGATCGCCTCGCAGAGGGCGCTGGTCTCGGACTGTTCCCGTGTGCTGCCCTTCCCGGCGCTCTTGCTGCGCAGGCTGCGCCGGAGCGAGCTCAGGCTCCGGCTTCTCATGCCGGGGTTGCTTCCGGCCCAATAGACGTGAAGCCAGGCTTCGCCCTCATCGGTGGTGCGGGCCAGCCACGTTACGACGCCGCTGACCGGGCTCACCAGGTGCCGGTACTTCGCCAGGGTTGCCTCGGGTGTCACGGCCCGCGCGCCGCCGCTGTTGCGGTGGGGTTTGGGACTCGCGTTCAAATGCAGCGGGGCCGGCGGCCGATCCGGCCGGCGCAATGCTTCGTCGCCGCAGGCCGGACACTGTGGCCTGCGCGTTACCGTATGCTTCGAACTCGCGAATGTGCCGACGTGCATCGTGATCGCCTGGTCGTGGAGCGGGGCCGCCTCACCCAGGATCAGCCACTTGACGATCTCCGCCGCGATCAACCCGAATACTGCCGCGAGCACCGCGGGGTCGGCTGCGAATGGCCTGAAGGCGGCTTCCTCGCCGGCAACGTGGCGCAGGAAATTGTGGGCTTCCTTATGGTTGCGCAGACGGTTTGCCAGACAGTCCCAGCAAGGTCCCTGTTTATCCGCGCGAAAGACGGGTCCGAACAGCGCCTCCATGCCGCGAGGCCGCACCAGCATCCACGCTCCTTTCGCCTCGAGCTGGCGCTTGTTCACGTCGGCAAATCGTGCCAGGAGATAGTCGTCGCAGACGATAACCGTGAGCTGGGGATCGCCAGTCGTCACACCGGCGCCGCTCTCTTCCAGGTTACGGACCAACCTGCCGTCGTCGCCGTCGACCGCGATACGTGATTCTGCCAGCCGTTGTTCGACCCATCGGGGCGATGCGCCAAGGGACGTCCAGTAGGCCGCCCTGGACGGGACCATGCCATGATCGGCAGATATGACATAACCCCTGCCGGAAAGCGAGACTACAGCCGCGCGCACGTCGGCGGCGGCATGGCGGTCCTCGAGGTTGGCGACAATCCCGGCCAGCGGCATCCGGCCGTCGAGGAGGGGCAGAAGATCACAATACAGCCCGCCGTGCAGCAGTGTATCGAAGGACTCGGAAACCAGCAGCGTCTGCTTCTCGCCGATGACGTGGGATCTCAGGTGGGGGGCAAGGGCGGGAAGATCGACGAGGCCCTTGTCGGCAGGAGTCGTTTTAAACAGCAACCCGCTTCGGGAATTCATTTTAATCTGTCCCGGCATCCGGAGTTTTCGCGCCTGATCAGTCGGCACGATCATGCATGCGAAACGAGTGTATCGATCCGGGAGGCGGCGCGGGATCCGGTTTCGACGACCGCCGACGCCAGCGCGTCGAAGTCCTCCTGCCCGCAAGCGTTCGCAACAAGAGATCTGACCTTGGGTCCCGCCGCTTCCACGTCAAATCCTTCGTCGCCAACCAGGCGCATGACGCCCTGCAAATCCCGCCACGTTTTTGCGGCTTGCGCCAGCGGTTCGGCGCCGGCGGCATCGAATACCGCCGCGGCGGTCGGCGCCGGATCGTCAAGGTAGTCGCCAGCATGGGTCAACTGCAGGAAGCGCGCAGCCCGCTCTACTTCGTCAAGGCCGCCGCGCATCCCGGCGTATGCGGATACGCTTGCTTCGACCGGTTCTTCCGGCTGCTCGTCCAACCGGACGGGCAACGACTCGTTCGCGCCGTATTCGGCCAGGATCCGGCGCCGCGCATCGTCGAAGCGGGCGCCGATGCCGGAACCGTCCGGCTCGAACACGCAACGCGCCCTGGTGAGAGCGGAGATTCCGCCGGTGGCCGGATCTTCAGTACGGGCGGCCAGTTCGAAGAGCGGAAACGCCGGCATGGAATCCGGGTCGGACGTGACCGGGGCGAACAACAGATTGTCCTGCGCCAGGTCGGTCAGGGCCTTTCGGAAACTCCGGCACAGGCGTTCATGCTCACCGGACTCCCGGCCGCCATGGACGAAGAACATTTCGATCTCAACACCGGGACTGGCTTCCCGGCTGGCCAGATCGCCCAGGAGTACGGCGGAAATCTCACCCACGCTATCGGTGCCATACCGCTCGCCGAAGTCCGCGACCACGGAGGCCAGCACCGTCGAAATCGATGCTTCGGCGAGATTCGACAACGCCGTTCCCGCTTCCGCCGGCAGCAGGTTCCCGCGCACCACGTGCATGCCGATCTGAAACGCCTTGTCGTTCGACCAGTTCCGCACGATTTCCGCGGTTTCCCCGGAATCGACCACGGGTAACTCGACGATCAGATCCTTCATTTCCTGAACGCCCATTTCGTACGTCCAATAGACCCTTGCAAGCCCGCGCCGCGCGATCGATTCGAATTCCTCATCCTGCTCGAACCCCTTCGGCAGGTCGAGATCGAGGAATTCCTGTTCCTGCAGGTTGTCCAGGAGTTCCGGATTCCGTTCGATCCATTTCGCGAGCCGCGGGGCGGCGCCGAAAATCTCGACGATCGCGTCGAAGGCGTCGGGGCGCGCCGCTGCGATCGGACTGTCGTAGACGCTCCAGTCATCGATCTCCGGATAGAAATGCCTGCGCCACTGGTCCACCAGCGGGTCCATCTTCTCGAACCAGCGCCTGGGCCGAAGCACGATGTTCATCATGTCGGAGTAGGTCCCCGGCAATTCGGGGGATTCATCGAGGCTGACCTGCAGCAGGGGATACTGGCGGGATGCCACGGCATGATGATCCGCATGACGCTGGGCGTTGAACAGCATCCAGTTGCTGAACTTCCAGTCGGCGCTCCAGGAATGGCGGGGCATGATCTTTTCCCAGCGGCCGTTTTCCAGACGGACCCGACGCAGGCCGTAGTGCTGGAAGTAATTGCTGATCTTCATCGAGAAGACGCAGGACAGGCCGAGGAAGGCGAAGACCGGGACAGCCCATATCCCGCCCATCCAGAAAACGAGTCCGTACCAGAACGCGACGCCAATGCCATAGCGCCAGAACGGATTGCTGTAATGCCGCATGGTCAGACGGCGCCGCGCCAGCCGTTCCCGCGCGACTTCCCAGGAATTCACGAGGTTGCTGACGATTTCCTTGGGCATATACCGCCAGAAACTCTCCCCCTTCGGCGCGGAGCCCACATCATACGGAGTGCCGACCAGGGCGTGGTGTATATAGACGTGCTCCGTGGCATACTGCGGATAGGAGGCGGAGGAAAGCAGGAACTCGCCGATCCGGCGTTCCCAGGTTGTGCGCCGGTGAATCAGCTCGTGGCCGACTACGAACACGGCCTGTGCCTCCATCGTCAGAATGATCGCCAGCAGCACGACTTCCCACCATAGGAACGGATCCGCCACCAGGATCTGCCACAATCCGAAAACAAGCGTCGGCGGCCACAGAAACGCCCACGACCAGACCGGCAGATTGTGCCAGATGAGGCGGTGTTTCGGCGTTTTCCAGGGATCCATGATACGCCCGTCGCGGCCCAGCACCCGGTCAAAGGACCAGGAAAGACTCATGAAGACTATGGGCGGCAGTAGCCACCAGCCTCCATACACCGCGGCGAGTATGATCAACGGAAAAACGCCCAGCGGAATATAATGTGGAAGGGCGGTCAGAACGGACGGTTCGATCTGCCGGGTGGAGTCGGCGCTGCCTGGGTCGGAGCCTTCGACTGCAACGGTACTTTGTGACATGGCAACTCCTCCTTGGTAAGCATTCGGACACCTACGGGGGAAGTTATCTGATCATCGGATACCCTGGCGGGCATGGTTCAGGTTCGCAGGAACGCAACAAGACGCTCCAGCGCTTCGATACAGAACGCGGTGGTCACGGCTTCGGCGCCGTGTCCTATCTGGCCTACTGCGCCCCACTTCAGCGATTGGTCGCCAAAGGCGAGCAGTTCCGGCCAGCTGCCGTCCTCGCGTTGCCATCTCAAAATCCGCTTCATCTGCCGTTTCGCGTCGATGCGCTCAAGACATCCGGCATCGCAGAGCACGGACACGGCCTGGGCTGTCTGAAGCGCATTGCCGAAATCTCCCTTGTCGTCCCGTAAGCCCAGGACTCGATCCGCGAGGATCGGACGCAACCGGTCCAGTGCGGGTCGTACGCGCATCGTGGCACGGGCGATCGCGTAGCAAATGGCGATCTCGTCCGGATACCATTTGGACGAGTCCTTGAGACTGCCTTCGGTGATCAATGCCTCCAGCCAACTTTGGGCATCCCTGGTTTCAGGCCGGTCGCCGAGATAGGCGATGACATTTGCGTTGACCACGGGGTCGGCTTCGATTCGAAAACGCGAAACGACATCGGGTTCGTCGGCCCCCGGAATCCAGGTCATGAAACGACCTTCCTCGTCGCGGTTCGCCAGTATCCGCGAAACGTTCCTCCCCAGCAAAATCCAGGGATGCGTCCCGATCACCAGGGAACAGAGTGCGGTGCTGTCGAGATCCTGGGGCAAATGGCGGTAATAGCGCCAGAGCCCGGGGGACTCGATGGTGTCGACGAGATACGCCCTGGTCGCGGCGCAGATGGTCCTGGCCCGCGCCTCCCGGCAGGACTCCAGGGCAAGGACGCAGAAAGCCGATATGAAGGGTGGCTTTTCGAAATGCCGAGGCACTTCCGGATCGGCCACGTTGAACCGGACGCAGTGCCAGGCGCCGTTTTCGTCAATCGTGGATTCCAGGAAATCGAGACCGCGGCGGATGGACGCTCCCCCCGCCTCGGCAAGCGCTTCGGCGGTATCGGAGATCCTGGGGACGCTCTCCTCCGCAAGCGCGGCCGGACGAAGGGGCGGCGCGGGATCGTACATGGTCTTGCGAAGAAATGCGAGGGAGGCCGCGCCGGTCCTCGCCTCTTCCCGCTCCTCCCTGGTGTATCTGCTGCGCGGCGGCAGGACAATATGGGTCGCGGTATAGGTTTCTTCATGCACGTGTATTTCGTGGTCTTCGGCCATCTTCACGCCGAGTTCGGCTTCAATGGTCTCTTTAGGACTGGCGAGAAGACGTTCGCGGAATTCGTCGTCGCCTGCCCGGGAAATCAGGAAATCCCCCGCCTCAAGGAGCTTCTTCATGGATGTCTACTCCATTTTCACCGGTCCGGCCGAACGGGCTGCCTTGCCATCGATTTGCCATCCGCACATCCGGATCACGCGATTTGCCTTCTGATCAGTTCCTTGAATACTCCGTCGATTTCCTTGAGTTCGTTGAAGGAACCGCTTTGCACGACTTTTCCGGCCTTCAGCACGTAGATGCGGTCGGCCTGTTCCAGCGTGGACAGGCGGTGGGCGATGACGAGGCGGGTGGAAGTCAGGGCGGCAAGGTTCCGCATCACCCTGGCCTGGTTTTCATTGTCCAGCCAGTTCGTCGCCTCGTCCAGCAACATGATGCGCGGGCTGCCGATCACCGAGCGGGCGATGGTGATGCGCTGACTCTCACCGCCCGCCAGGACAGACCCGCTGGCGCCCACCATGGTCATCATGCCCATGGGCATGTTCTTGATCTGGGCTTCGACTTCGGCGGTCCGGACCCCGGCCCATACTTCCCCGGTCGACACGCCGTCATGGTGGCTGACCAGGTTGTCCCAGATATCCTGGGGATGAAGCCCGACCGACTGCGGCACCGCGCCGATCTTCCGGCGCACCTGTTTCAGATTCAGGTGCCTCAGGTCGCGCCCGTCGTAATACACCGCACCGGCGGTCGGCCAGTCGATACCGAGGGCTAGCCTGAACAGGGTGCTCTTGCCGGCGCCGGATTCACCGGCGATCGCGACGAATTCGCCGGGATGGGCGCGAATCGTGACGTCGTCGAGAATCAACGGGCCGTCGGGATCGTAGCGGAAGGTAACGTGGTCGAACAGGATGTCACCGCCCAGATATCCGACCGGTTCTCCTTCCGTTCCGGTTTCAGGAGCTGCGGCCAGCAACGGGTGCATCTGCTCGAAGGCCGGAAGCATGGATGCCATGGCGCCGAAGGATTCGCCGAGCCGGGCGATGGCGGACTGGAAAACGATAAAGACGGTGTATACAACGAGAAAATCGCCGACCGGTATGTTGCGGTCTCCCGTCTCCATCACCGCAAAAAGGAGTACTCCGCCGGCAAGAAAGGGAAGCGCGGCGCCAAAGGCCCTCGAATGTCCCTCGATGGCGCCCAGTTCGATCTCCGCGCGCTTCTGCTTACGGTAATCCCTCGCCCAGATGGCGTAAGCCGACCCTTCCGCGTTGTCCATTCGCAGCTTGGAGATACCGCCCACGATCTGGAAGAGCCGGCCGGCCACGCGCCGCGCCGCCCTGATCATCCACCCATACGGTGTAATCTGACGCAACCCCAGGACCACGGTGACCAGCAGCGAAGCCAGGCTGAAGAAGAGGGTGACGACTCCGAGGCTGGAATCGTAGAAGAAGATGACACCAAAAACCGGAAGCAGAAAAACGATCGACAGCAAGCTGTTGGCGACGACGCCCCGCAAGCCATCGCGGAGATGCTGAAACGTCATGCCCGACATGGCCAGATCGCCGGCAGGATGGCGGTGCAAAATACCGGACGGAAGGCGCATCAGGCGATCCCAGAAGGCGGCTTCGACCCGGGATGCCGAGCGCCCCTCGAGCCGCATCATCGCCGTGCTCTGAAGCAGGTGCAGCAGCGCGCCGAGCAGACCGAACGCCGCTACCGCCACGGCCACGGCATACAGGGCTCCCGCGCTGCCGCCCGCCGATATGTGATTCGCAACAAACCCGAGGGCAAGCGCCGGCAACAGTCTGATTATGCCGTATGGAAGTCCGGCAATTACCAGACGTGCCCAATCCGAGGCTGATCCGCGCAGGGCGATGCCCAGCAGATCCGCCGGCTTCACGTCCCCCGACGGCAAGGGCTGATAGAACATCCAGGCTTCCCCCGCCAACTTTCCCGCGCGGTCCGCCGTTATCCGTACGCTGCGTTTGCTGACCGGGTCGATTTCCCGGTATCGCCCGAACATGCCCGGCAGCAGTGCCACAGGTTGGCCGTCCTCGGCGCGGAATGCCAGCAGCGCGTTACTGTCGCCGTGCCACCAGTTGTCGTCGGCACTGAGTCGCACGCGCCGGGCGCGGACGCCTGACGCATCAAGAACGTCAACGAGGCCGACCGGAGTATCGGAAGGTCCCGAGCGCGCCGGAATCTCGAAGTCGAGTCCTTCATGGCGGCCGATCATACGCAGGGTATCCGCCAGCGCCGTGTCCTCGATACCTGCATCCCGGTCGATCGGAAGGTCGTAGATATTGTAGAGCCGTTGCCGCGCGGTTTTCTCGGCTGTTCGGCGGCTTGCTGTCCGCGCGCGTTCGAGATTGACGGCATCGACCACGACCAGCCGGCGGTTCAGACGTTCCAGGGTGAAAGCGACCGCGTGAAAAGAGGCGAGGGCCGGAAGCAGCTTGCCTTGCTCCGCCAGGGTTTCCGTGGACTGGCCCGTCAGTGTCACCTCGTCGAACAAGGTGAGCCAGCTTGTCCGTGCCAGCGGGATGACCGCTTCGTTTGGACTGCCCGGCCTGGCACGCTCCGCCGTGTCGACAATCCCCATGAACAGGCTCGCACCGGTCGGCGGTTCGGATACCCAGACCACGCCGCGCCGTACAGACAGGGTACAGGGGGTCAGGGTCTGCGTCATGCCGGGTTCGGCCAGCGCGGACGGACGGGGAAGGGGTATGGCGAAACGCGCCAGTGTTTCCGTAATGGCGGTCAGCCAGGTATCAGTCTGCTCTGCCAGTTCCGATGGATCTACCCGGGACAGAAGGGAAGCCGGCAGACGTTTCAGCAGGGTGCCTGGCAGTCCCTTGGCGATGATGCTGAGCGTGGTGTCTTCGTCGCTGCCTCGCCGGTCCGGGGCGACCCCCGGCAGCAACCAGCCCGATTCCCGGCGCATCAGGTGCTGCGGCGCCGCCTGCTCCACCCCGTCCCTGAATTCGACCAGGAACAGATTGACGGCGCCCTGATCGATGAACCAGACACAATCCGGTTCGTCGAGGCCGACCGGCAGGTTGCCCGCGCAGGGCACGGATTCGCTGAATCGACCGGCAAGCGCGGCTATTGAAGTGTATTCCGGCTTTGTATTTGGCATCAGTTCGACCTGACCAGCTTGTAGTACGCGCCTTCCCGATCCGCGATCAACTCGTCGTGCGTACCGCGTTGCACGGTGACGCCCTGGTCCATCACGATGATTTCATCGCAGTCCCGCACGGTGCTCAGCCGGTGCGCCACGATCAGGCAGGTGACGCCGCGACGCCGCAGCGCATCGTCGACATACTCCTCTGTCGCGGCATCGAGTGCGCTGGTGGCCTCATCCAGAATGAGCAACGTAGGATTGCCTACCAGCGCACGGGCGATTTCAAGCCGTTGCCGCTGGCCGCCGCTGAAATTCGCCCCGCCTTCTTCGACGAGGGTCGCATATCCCTTGGGTCGGAGCAGGATTTCGTCATGAATCTGGGCATCTCGTGTCGCATCAAAGAGGACGTCATCCGGAATGGCCGGGTTCCACAACGTGATATTGTCGCGCAGGGAAGCGGAAAAGAGCACTATCTCCTGGTCCACCATGGAGATGGACTGCCGCAGCACTTCTTCTGGTATCTGATCGCGCGGATGACCATCATCAAACAGGATTTCACCCGACCAGGGCTGGTAGACACCCGAAACCAGACGCGCCAGGGTCGACTTGCCGGAACCGCTGGGACCGACCACGGCAACGCGCTGCCCCGGCTTGATCACGAGGTTGAAGTCTTCTATCAAAGGCCGTCTGCTTCTATTGAAACCGAAGGTGACGTTGCGCAGTTCGAGCTGGCCCGCGAGTTGAAGCCGGCCGTTGAACGTGGGGATCGACTCCGATTCCGGGCTTCTGCGGCTGAAAACAGGATCTTCATCGGCTTTGGAGATGTCCTCGAGGCGCTGCATATCGGTTTCGAGGGCCTGGCGGCTTTCGGAAAACTCCAGAAAACGTTCAACGGGACCCAGAAACATCTCAGCCAGGATGTAGAACCCGACGAGCGTCCCCAGCGTCATAGAGCCATTCATGACCAGGATGCCGCCGATACCGAGAATCGCTGCGCTGCGCAGGGCATCGACAAGCCCCGGAAGGGAGGTGTTGACGGCGCCCAGTTCGGAATAGAGTTGGCGCGCGCGCAATTCAAGGGCCTGTTGACCGCTCCACCGCGAAAAAAAACGGTCATCCGCTCCTGTCATGCGCAGATTGTCCGCATGACTCAGCATCTGCATGCCGAGGCCGATCAGCAATCCCTGCTCGCGCCTCATCGTCTGGCTTCGAACGGCACGCAAGGCATTGAGCAAGTGGGCGAGCATACCTTGCAGCAGAGCCAGCAGGAGCACTATCAGCGTGAGCAGGATATCGTAGGCGAACATGGCAACAAGGAACACCACGCTCATGGACATGTCGATAACGAGCACCAGGAACCGATCGGCCAGGTTCTTCGCGACTCGGTCGGTGGATGAGACCCGATCGGTCAAGTCGCCCGCCAGCCTGTGAGCAAAAAACTCCACCGGCAGCCGCAGCACCCGCGCCATACCGCGGCTGTAGCCAATCACCGAAACCCGGACCGCGAGCCGCTTGAGGAACCGGTGCTTGAGCAGGGTCAGGACGTATACCAGGACTCCGCCGCCAAGCAAGGCGGTTACCAATCCGCCCCAGGGCCCGTGCCTTTCCATGACGTCGTCGATGAAAACGCTGAGCGAGGCGGGAATGACCAGCGTCAATAACGTCAACATGAGACCGCAGGCAATCACCCCGGTAAGCAAGCGCCATGATCCGGCAAGCAGGGCGCCCAGTTGCCTGAACAAGTCGGGCTGCTCGCCCCCGGGCGTGAAATCGTCGCCGCACTTGAAGCGAAGGGCAATGCCGCTATAGCCCTTCTCGAACTCTTCAGCGGATATCCTGCGCCGCCCCGTGGCCGGGTCGTTCAGATAGAAATACCGGCCATCTATTCCTTCGAGGACCAGGAAATGGCTGTATTGCCAGAACAGAATCATTGGCAACGGCAACATGTTCAGTTGATCGGCCCGTACGCTGAGTCCATTGCATTCGAGGCCATAATGCCTGGAGGCGCGCAGAATACTTGCGGCGCTGCTGCCGTCCCGGCTCACCTCGCATTTCTCGCGCAATTCGGTAAGCGGCACCCATCTCCCGAAGTATCCCAGCACGATGCCGAGACAGGCGGCGCCGCATTCCGAAGCATGCATCTGCAACAGTACCGGCGTGGTTATCCGCTGATCCGATTTGTCTGAAGAGGTCTTGTTCCCGGCCCGTTTGGCGCTGACTGTCGACATCCTATGTCCGCCTCATCAGGAAGAGTCCGATGGGAGATTGCCTGCCGAGTTCGATGACAACCCGGCATTTCCTTCCCGCGAGGGAATCCGGATCAAGACTGTCTTCAGGCGCTGTTTCGAGCGCTATATCGATACGGTGCACGGACACCGGCGCCGCGGACTCAAACGCGGCGGGCCCTCCGGAAAAGGGTACGGCGCCAATGGCCCTGACCGTTCCACCCAGCGCGCCTGTTCCCCCGTCCGCCGCGTCGAACTCGATTGCCACCGGCATCCCGGATGCGATATGGGGAGCGATTTCGCTGTTGACCCAGACGAGGACCTGTACGGACCCGCCGCCCTCGGGCAGGACTTCACCTTGCTCGACCAGTACGCCGTCCACCTCGAGACTTCGAGCCACGTTGCCGAAGAAAAGCCATACCAGGAGGATGCCCAGCACGACGGCAATCGCGACGACCAGCAGGCGCTCCCGGGGCGTGGAAATCGTCAGCAACCGGTCGAGCTGTTCGCGCTCTTCCTTTGCTTCGGCAACGATTTCATGGAATGAGTTTAACGGATTGTTGAACACAATTTGGCTTTGCCTCCGCGTAGTCCGTCGAACTGGGTAGATTTCGTCAGGACAAATCAAGTCAATATGTATTATGAAGTTATACACAACTCCGATCAAGACAGATTGAGAAACATCATATTTCGGATTCCACAGATTCAGGTTGCAGGGCCCCGGTCTTCTCGCCTTCTGACCCCGGTCTTCTCGCCTTCGGACTGTGCCGGGCATTCCCTAGACTGGCGTCTTGCAGCCGGTCCAGCCCAGACCCTGGGACATCTGGGCATAGCTCGTGAGCGGCACCGCGCACATCCGGTCCCAGTCCGCCTTGTCGATGACCGTCCGGTCCAGCAGTTCGATCATTTCGTCGAATTTGCCAAGTGCAGAGCAGTCTACCGCCTCGGGGGATGTCGCCTCGCGGTGACGTGGCCAGGCACGTTCACGAGCGTGACGCCAGAATGCGCTGTCGTACTTCGAACCGCAGGAATAGTGCCAGCCGACAAACAGGCCGTAGCAGAGCATGTTATTGACGAGAAACCGATTGACCAACGGGGCGTCGCGCGGAAGATGCGCTGCCGGCCGGTTGAGTCGGGTCTGGAGCACCATGCCGATCTGCAGTTGGGCGGAGACGATCGCCGTTGCTTCGAGCGGTTCCATGAACGCCGCCGCATTGCCGATGCGAGCCACCGCGCCATCGTAGATCTGACGATGGACGAAATTGGGAAACTGAATGACGGCGCGCTGCTCGAATTCAGACACGCCATCGGTTTCAAGGAACGCGTCAAAGTCCGACTCGACTTCCTCCAGGCGGGAAACATCACGGTTGAAGATGTACCCGTATGATGTATGTGCCGTAAGCGGAATAACGAATATCCACCCGTGCGGACGCGCGACCGCACGGGTATAGGTATGTTGCAGAACCGGCCCGTTCCGCGCTTCTTCGATTATTGCCGGGCAGCGCCGGATGACGGCCGAATTGGTGGGTATGAATGAAATATCGATGTGTCTGTCGGGATGGAGTTCTTTCGGAAACCCCCGCGCATCGAAGACCAGGTCGTATACTTCCGGTCCACGGCCCTCGAACTCCACCTGCGCGCCGTCCCTTATCCTGGTGATGCCGGTCACTTTCGCGTCGATGTGGCGCGCGTTTGTTCCTTCGCGTAAAATCTCCGCCATCAAGTCGGCGGACAAATGATAGGCATAGGATACCTGTTGCGGCGTGAAGTAATGGGTGAAATCCCGGCCTCGACACCCCCATCCCTCGAAAGCGACGCCGTACTTGCGCGTTCCCTTCAAGCGCTGCTGGACGGTCTCATGGGGAAGACTCGTCAACTGCTGCAACTCCTGGACCAGACTCGGCCAACTACCCTCGCCCACGCCGATGACCGGGATGCGAGAGTCGTATATGTGGTGCAGTTCGTGATCGCCGTCGGGGTGAATACGCGTTACACTGGCGGCCGCCAGGGAGCCCGCGGATCCCTGTCCGATAACGGCGATTTTCCGTAACGATTCAACGCCCGGTTGTATCATCGCGCGTCCCTTTGCAGGTGTGGGTCGTATCTACGAAGATACAAAATGCCGTTTGGATGACAATAGTTGTTATAGTAAACCGTTACGTCGCAGGCTTTAAAGGAGAGGTCTACAGGGGTAGGGAGGTTACCGTCTTTTCACATTACACGATTCTGGAGGACATTCCTGTAGTGAGAGTATAAAACAATGGATTCAGGCCGCTTCGACCAATTGGCCTAGCTTCTCAAACAGAAGGCGGCAGTGACGACAGCGTCTCTTTACACTTCCCGCGTCGATCCGCCGTAAAAGATCACTCGCGTGATTGACCTTGTGATAAGATCCTTTCTGGGTCTGTCTTGTCGCCCCCCTTAAACGGTCCGCGACATCATTCTTGGCAACGGTTTCAAGGTTCTGCGCTTGGGGCAACGAACTTGTTCTGAATCCCTGACCGTAGCAGGCGCTCAGCGTATGCGGGTCCGCCACGATCCAGGTTTCCATCGTCTGGACCATAAGATGAACCACGTCGTCCAGTTGAACCCCGAAGTCGTAAGCAAGTCTGAAATCCCAGTTGTCCCGATTTCGCAGGTGTTCGACCGCCGACCGGTTCACCAGCCCTTCTGCGTCCACCAGTAAGACGGTCACCTCATCTCCGTCACTGTTGTCAACGGCGTTTCGAAACCCTCTGTATGCTTCTTCGCGCGGTCCGCAGCCGACCAGTTTCCAGCGGAGAGCCTTGTCTCTGGCCGCTTGCTTCAGCGGCTGAAGGAACGCATCCATTCCCCGGCGGAGTCCCGCCCGGGATCCGGCAGCGTCACCTCCTGCACTCGGCCGCGGACTACGGACTGCCGGTTGGACTCGGGTAGACCTTAGCAAATACCATCCCCGAAGTTTGGCCATTTGTCCCATGCCGAGGTACACTACATCTTGACGGTAACAGTCCCGTTGTGTTTACTTCGTTAAATTAACCGCCCAGGGCATTCCCGTAACCTTGAATCGATCCGGATGACGGGTAACGAACTGTTCTACTGGGTTCGAAGCCCTTCCCACGCACCGATGCACGACGCATCAGTTGGCCACCGCATCCTCTTGACACGGTAAAAGGTCCGATGCAAGGCCCTTTCGAACACGGCTCGCCAATGAAATCGAGTTTCGATTTGCCAGTAAACGACAGACGAAAACCGGACTTGTCCGATCAAATTGCCCAGGCCATTCTGGACCTGGTCGATAATCCTCGGAAGTTGAATACCAATCGACTGTGGCAGACGCTGACGGACAATGAAAAGCGGTCCGCCCTGACGTACGCCGTGGAAACGAAGCAAACCCGGGACGCGATGGCGAAAATCGTTGCCGACGCGCGCCGGTTCCGTGAAAGAACGGTAGCAGGCTGGGACAACGAAAAGATCGTCAAGGCCCTCATCCCCCTTTCGCTGCCACTGCCGATCCCAGGTTGGCTTTTCCATGGTCTCTGGGTCGGACAGGAGGGGGCCTCCAGGGTCTTTCTGGACGCGTTGGGCGTCCCGAACGATGACGGTCTGGTTGAGGGTGAGGACTACGGAGAAGATGCAACCGAGGAATCGATACACCTGGCCGCCGACCGGGTCCGCAGGGTCTTCGGTATTCGTTCGGCGGTCCTGTTCACCCTCACGCTCATATGCAAGGGGAACGTGCACGAAGCCCCACTCTGGAAGTGGACGAGAAACGCCGTGAAGACTGGAGAGGATGACGAAATCGATGGGCAGGACAGATTCGGCGTGGAGGATGACCACAACGAAGGGTATGACAGATCCGAGATGGAGTCTACAGGCAGCGTTGGATCTTCCGGACTTACGGGTTCCGGATCCATCAATCCAACATGCGGGACCGTGGCTGAAGGGGATGACGGCTCAGATCAGGCTAACGTGGATCAGGCCAACACGGATCAGGCAAACGTGGGTCAGGCCAAACGGTTAGCGACCGGTGCGCACGACGGCCGTGAAGATGGCGACTCGACTGGTTCCGGCAAAAGCGATCTCTCAGGCAATGGCCGGCCCGACCACGAACCCCGGGCCATACGCCTGACCGAGCTCGACTGCCTCGTAAACAAGGCGATCATCGATGCGCGTAACGGGGTCACCGGCGGTCTGCGGACCGAACAGTCCGACGAGATCGTGGATGAGCTCGCGGCGCTGAACGCGGCCAGGCCCCAGTCCTCCTTTCACAAAGGATTCGCTGACGCGGTATTCGGAAGGAGCCCCGCCCGTCGTATCGGAGCAGATGCCAACCGCTGGTACTGGGCCGGCGTCGTTCGAGGCAGGGCCTATCTGTCGGATTATGACGGAATCATACAGCATTTTGACGAAAACGCGATCGTGCGGAGCCTGGGCGACGGAGAGGACGCGGCCTCGGATGAAGCGGCCATACACGTGGTCCAGGCGTTGAGGAAGGCGGAGCGTCACGCCGAAACGGCCGACTTCGTGGAGGTCGCGGCCCTCGGGGACCCGGTCGGCGAGCTGTTCGGAGAACTGCTGGAGATCGGTACCGAATTGCTTCGGGGGGAACGTCCGGGTGAGGCGCGGATGGTATTTGCCTTGTTGATGGACGCCGAGAACATGCTGCGGAAACTCGGACTCTCGCACGGGGATGACCGGTTTCTGACGGTACGCCGGAGGCAGGCGCATACGCTGCGCAAGTTGCACGAGCACGAACAGGCCGAGAAACTGCTACGGGATATCCTCGAGATGAATCCGAATCCGGAAATCCGGGCCATGATCAGCGCGGATCTGGGGTTGCTTGAAGGCGGATTCGCGGAGCTGGAGGAGGTATACCTTCCGCTTGAGCAGGAAGGGGTGGGTGATTTCTTAGAGCGACTGCGGGCCGGCGAGCGGATGTTCAGGGAGTCCATCCGTAACGACGTACCATATTCAGGCCATGGCCATTACTGCCTCGGGGCACTCGCCCTCGCAGATGGAGACTACACCTCGGCGGCCTTTCATCTAGAGCGGGCCCGGGGTCTCTTCAACAGTCGAAAGCCGTCCTATGGAGCAGCCCTTGCGGGCAGAGCGGATTTGTACGCCGGTATCGCCAAGGCGGCACAGGCGGAATCCGTCGGTGATCTGTCCTACGCCGCGCAAATTATCACGACTGCCGTGGCTTCAGATACGCCCATTCCGGCTTATCTGATCAGACCGGCTGCCGAGGGATTGGAGCTGCTGGGATCCGCGGAAGTCCAATCGGGTTTCTGCGCGGCCGTCCTCGAATCGGATCAGGGAGGGGCACTGGATGTCTTCGTGAACCTCGATGCGGCCTTGACCACCGAGCCGGTTACGGAAGCGCTTCGCCGACGGGCCCGGGAACTCGGTAAAACGGAAGCCGCTGCCGCCGACCTGCAAAGGTGTTTCGAAGGTTGCATGAAGGCCGGACGCCATGAGGACGCCCGGACGGTCCTGGACGAACTGGAAGTGCTGTCCATAGGCGGAGTCGGCGAGGCGGCCTTCCACGACTTGCTGATGAATACCGAGTATCTCCAACCCGCCTGGGAAAGGGATGAGGCGGTGGTTGCACAGGTCCGGTGCCTCGAAGCCAAGGGGGACTTGGAAAACGCCATGGCGAAATCAGTCCCCTTGTTCCATGAAGCACTGACAAAGGGCAACATCGACGAGGCGCGGGGAATCTACGAGAACATGCGCGGCTATGGGCTTCCTGATTCCCATTACCAGGAGGTGAAGAGCCGTCTGGACGGGGTGATCCGTCAATATGAATCGTCCGAGACCGGACAGGACGACAGCGCCCCGAGGCAGCGTACGCGGCCGGTACGGGTCCTGTTTGTCGGTGGGGACGAAAACCAGCAGAAACTGGTGCCGGCGGTCCGGGAGCAGTTGAAGGAACGCGCACCCCACGTGGAAGTGCAGTTCATCTTCCCGGGCTGGAGCGGCAACTGGCCTCCACACCTTGAACGGGTTAGGAAAGAACTGGAAGGGCACGACGTAGTGGTACTGTTGCGCTTCATGCGCACGCACCTGGGCCGCGAGATCCGGAAGGCCTGCCAAGACATGCCCTGGCGCTCCTGCTGGCCGTCCGGCGCAGGTGGAATAACGGAGTCCATCATCTCCGCCGCGGAATCAGTTTAGTCGCGATGCAGGTATTTCCCGATGCAGACACGGTTGCGGAGACAGGGAAACCGCGGCGCCGCTCCAAATTTCCTATTTCCAAGACAAACTATTCCTGAAAAACTGCCTCTCGCCGGTTTATGATGAATCAGGGTTAATTTGAATTCAGCCCCTTCACCGCCCCCTCGATCCTTTCCAGTGCCTCCGCAAGAATCGACCGGGGGCAGGCGATGTTGATCCGCTCGAAGCCCTCGCCCTCCGCCCCGAATATGTACCCCTCGTCGAGGAAAACGCGCGCTTGTTCCATCATGAGGCGCTGGAGGGCGTCCTTGTCCAGGCCCAGGCGCGTGAAATCCACCCAGACGAGGTAGGTGCCTTCGGTTTCGATGACCTGAATCTCGGGCAGCCGCTCGCGGAAGAAGGAGTCGAGAAACCGGAAATTCCCTTCCAGGTAGGCGAGGAGTTGGTCCAGCCATTCCTCCCCGTGGTCATAGGCGGCTTCGACGGCCGCGATGCCGAAGGGGTTGAGGGTGAACAAGCCGGCGCTGCGGACAGTCTGCTGAAAGGTCTCCCTCAGTTCCGGGTCGGGAATCATCATGTTCGAAGCCTGCAGGGCGGCGAGATTGAAGGTCTTGCTGGGCGAAGTGCAGATGATCGACCGTTCCTCATATTCCTCGCCGAGCGTGGCATAGGCCGTGAAGGTCCGGTCTCCGAGGATCAGATCGCAGTGGATTTCGTCGGAGACGACCAGCACGTCGTTATCCATGCAGATCCGGCCGAAGCGCCGCAGTTCTTCCGCCGTCCAGACCCGGCCGACGGGATTGTGCGGGCTGCACAGAATGGCCAGTTTTACCTCGGGATCGGCACATTTTGCTTCCAGATCATCAAAATCCATGTAGTACCGGCCGTTCTCATACCGCAGCGGGTTCAACGCCGGTACCGTCTGAAGATTCTCGATGGCGTTGAAAAAGGGATAGTACACCGGAGGTTGAACCAGCACCTTGTCGCCCGGGTTCGTGTAGGCCGAGACCAGCAGATGCAGGGCGGGTACGATGCCGGGTGTAAAGCAGATGGTACCGGGATCGACGGTCCAGCCATGGCGCCGCTTCATCCACCGAACCACGGCGTCATAATAGGACGGCGACGGGAAGGCGTAACCGTAAACGCCCATGCGGGCGATATCGGTCACCGCGTCGACCACAGGCTGCGGGCACGGAAAGTCCATATCCGCGACCCAAAGCGGCAGTACGGGTTTTTCGTGCCGGCCGGCGTCGGTCTCGTCCCAGGGTACGATGGCCCCATCCCGTTTCACAAAGTCCCATTTGTAGGAATTGGTGCCGTTGCGATTGATGATCCGGTCGAAATCATAGTTCATGGGGAGGCATTCTCCATCAAAAACGGGGATATGGGGAGGCATCTGGAACACGTGCGGACGGCGACGTATTTTAACAGGTCCCGGCGCCGGTGTCAATTTGCATTTAACGGTTGCCAACCATGGGCGGATCCTGTACCATCATGACTCGGTGGCTTCCCGGGAAGCCGCCGCCTTGTACACCCTGATACCTCGAAGAAGAAAGCGCGATCGGCGGGTCAGTGTCGTCTGTCGCGGGCACTTCGGACCGGCGCCGATCCTCGCCCATCACGCATGAGCATTGTCAAAAAACTACAAAGCCTGCCTCCGGGTGAGATCTCCGTCATAGCGGGTGTGGGCCAGCGGGCGGGAATCCCCGCGCGGGAAGCCGATGCCGGGTGGCCCATGGGCGTGGCGCGTCGGCCCGACGGCGACCTGATCGTGATCGACTACCAGTGGCATCGCATCTGGCGGATCGATCGCGATGGCACGCTGCACGCCTTTGCCGGGGACGGTATCGCGGGCAATTCGGGCGACGGCGGTCCGGCCGCCGAAGCGCGGTTCCGCCACCCCCATGATCTAAACCAGGACCGCCATGGCAATCTCTATCTGTCGGATCTGGGCAACAACACGATACGCAGAATCGATTACGAGACCGGCATTATCACACGCGTTGCAGGTAACGGGGAGATTGGCCGGGGCGGCGACGGCGGGCCGGCCCTGGACGCCGAACTGGACTGTACCTGCGGCGTGGCCGTGGACCCCGACGGGAACGTGTACCTGTCAAGCGAGTGGACCAACAACATCCGCCGCATCGACGCGCAGACCGGGATCGTCGAAACGGTATTCGGCCATCACGCCCGGCACTATCCATCCGAACGGGGTGACAGCCGGCCATACTCGGGCAGGGGACTGAGCCTGGGAGGATACCACGGCGACGGTGGTCCGGCGAAGGAAGCCGGATTCAACCACCCGGAGCATCTCGCCTTCGACTCAACGGGCGATCTATATGTGTGCGACAATTCCAACGACCGGGTGCGCAGGATCGACATGCGAGCCGGGACCATAGACACGGTCCTGGGCAATGGACAGCGCGCCTCCAACGGGGACGGCGGTCCGGCCGCCGAGGCGAGCACGCTCATGCCGGACGCGATCTGCCTGGATGTCCACGACAACCTCTACGTCGGCGAGAAGTACGGCTTCCGGGTCCGCAAGGTGGAGCGGGAGACCGGACTCGTCCGTACGCTCGTCGGCACCGGCGAACCGGGATTCGGCGAAGAGGGGCTGCCTGGCCTCATCACCCGGTGCAACTCAGTGGAAGCGGGGATCTGCGCCGATCCGGACGGCACGGTTTTCTGGGGCGACTGCTCCGGCCGGCTCAGGCGGTGCGACGGAGTTACCGGGATCGTAACCACCGTCCTCGGCGGCACCAGCGTACACGACGGCGAGCACGCCAGGGCCGGGTTTCTCAACGGCCCGGGCGGCCTGTCGGTCGGCCCCGGCGGCACGATCCATATCGCCGACGTGTGGAATCAACGCATCCGGTCCATCGACCCGGACACCGGGATCGTCCGAACCATTGCCGGCACCGGTGCGCGGGCCTACGGCGGTGACAACGGTCCAGCTGTCGACGCCCACCTGGGCAATCCTCACGACGTGTCGGTGGATCGCGCCGGCCGCGTGGTCATCGCCGATACGCGGCACGGCCACGTGCGTAGGATCGATCGAGACGGCGTTATCCGCAATGTCGCTGGTGCGGCCTTTCAGTGGGACAAGGGAGACGGCGGTCCGGCCCTGAGCGCGTGCCTGATGCACGTCCTCGCCGTGACCCACGGTCCCGATGACGACATATACATCGGCGATGCCGGTTGCGGGCGCATCAGGCGAGTAGACGCGCGAACGGGTATCATCACCACGGTCGCGGGCATCGGCCTGCATGGATATTCGGGCGACGGCGGACCGGCGATCCGGGCGCGGATCGGCTCGCCCACGGCCATTCGAGTAGACGGTTCGGGCCACCTCTACTTCGCGGACGACCGATATCATGTCATCCGGCGGGTGGACGCAGATACCGGGGTTATTTCCACTTTGGCCGGGACCGGAGAAGCGGGCATGGCACCGGACGGTACAAGGGCTGCCAGCGCTGCAATATCGGTTCCCCGCGGCCTGGCACTGGACAAAGAAGGACGTGTATACTTTTCCGACTCGGGCAACAACCGCGTGCGGCGCATTTCCGGGAACGGCCTGATGGAGACCGTCGCCGGCAGTGGGGATTATAGCGACACCGACCAGTCGGTGCCGGCACTGGATGCGCCGTTGAACGAGCCCCATGGCCTGTGTTTCTTCGGCGATGACGTGCTGCTCGTCAGCGACCACTACAACAATCGGTTGAAGGCGGTCCGGATCGGAGACTGAGCAGGGATTGAAGTCGGAATGCCTGTAGTTGCGCATGCGAGATAGGTATTGAATTGGGCAATCCTTTAAAGTGGGCAATCCTTTAAGGTGGGCAATCCGCATTGAAGTGGGCAATCCGTGAATGGGACGGGATGTCGCGATCGATTTAAATTCAGACGGGAGAACGGATGAAGATCACCGAAATAAAAACCGCCGATGTCCCAGTTAAATCAGGGAATACCATTTACCGGTACCATTATGTTCGCGTATACACGGACGAGGGGGTATACGGCACGGGGGAAGCCAGTCACGTCGACGGCGGCTGGCGGGAGTCGACCCGGCACATGGCGAAGATGATTATCGGCATGGACCCGAGGGACGTGGATGCCTGTTTCGAGTACATCCGTCGAAGGTACATCTTCATGGGCGGTGCGGGCGGCGCTTCGATCTCCGCGCTCACAGGCATCGAGGTAGCCCTGTGGGACCTGGCCGGAAAGGCCCAGGGCGTCCCCGTCTACCGGCTTCTGGGCGGCAAGTTCCGTGACCGGGTTCGTCTATACGTGGACAGTGCCCACGCCGACTACAACGAACGTGCCGCGGAGGTGCGGGAACAGGGTTTCACAGCGATCAAGTTCGATCTCGACGACGCGGATAACCCACACAAGCTGGATCCGTGGAACTGGTCGGTGACGCCCGATGAACTCAAGTCCCTGGTGGATGAAGCGTACGCGATCCGCGAGGGCATCGGACCGTCTCTTGATCTTGCCATCGACCTGCATGGCAGGTATGACGCCACCGCGGGGATGAAAATGGCCCAGGAACTCGAACCGCTGAATCTCCTGTGGCTTGAAGAGCCGGTTCCCCCCGAGAACATCGACGCCCTGGCCAAGATCACGCAGGCCACGGGGACGCCCATCTGCGTCGGCGAAAACCTCTATCTTCGCCATGGGTTCCGCGACCTGCTGCAGCAGCAGGCCGCCGATATTATCATGCCGGATATATCGAAATGCGGCGGCCTGTCGGAATGCCGAAAGATCGCCAACATGGCCGAGATGTACTACGTTCCATTCGCTCCGCACAACAACTCCAGCGCGTTGAGCACGGTTGGGGACGCCCACGTCTGCGCGAGTGTCCCGAATTTCCTGGCACTGGAATACCACCGTTTCGACGATCCTGCATGGAATGACGTGCTGGCGACGGACGAGTCGGTGATCCAGGACGGACACGTGGTGATGACGGAAGCGCCGGGTCTGGGCGTTGAACTGAACGAGGAGTTTCTTGCTTCGCAGATGGATGATGGGGATATTTTGTGGCAGTGAGCCAACTGCCTGGTTATTCGAGACTACTGTGTCAGGACGGCAATAGCCACTCATGGTGAGGAGGCAACATGCACTGGTACATCGATGTATTGAGGAAGTACACGGTTTTCAGCGGGAGGGCGCGAAGGAAGGAATTCTGGATGTTTTTTCTTTTCTCCGCACTCATTTCCATATTCCTCGCCGTGATCGACGAGTTTATGGGGTGGAGATTCGAGATGGGCGGAGAAAACCTTGGATTCCTCAGTACCCTTTATTCTCTCGCCGTCATCATTCCCTATCTCGCTGTGGTGTTCAGACGCCTGCACGACACCGACCGCAGCGGATGGTGGTTTCTGATCGCGTTTATTCCGATTGTCGGGATTATAGTGCTCCTGGTGTTCCTGATCCTGGACGGAACCAAGGGTGAAAACCGGTTCGGACCGGACCCCAAGACGGCAACGGCCCGGTGGTAAGAGGCCGGCGATACCAGTAGAGGCGGACCTGTTCCGTTGTTCGAGTCAAGATCTCGGCTGAACGATGCTGTCCCGGACCTGGCGCATGAGTTCGCCGTTTTTTGCCCGGGCCGCATCCATGATCAGGAACAGGTCGATTATCGTCCAGATGAACAACCCGCCGAGTGTCAGAATTTTTGCGATGCCCAGGCCTATGTCGCCGACGTAGAAACGGTCTAAACCGATCGTACCACCCATGATGCTGAGAACGAGGGCAACATTAGGGTCTTTTCGACGGGTCCCGTACTGCACATCGAATCGCAAACGTTCATCGTTTGACAGTTCCTTTTTCGCCAGGTTCGCTTCCTGGATCTCCATTACGTTGGACATTTCATGATCTCCCGTGGTTTTGTCCCCATGGTTGCGACATAGCGTAATACATATCCGATTGTGGAATGCTCAAGGTGTAAGTGGACCTTAAATAAGTCAAGTTATTGCATCTCATGTATTGGACAGGTATGACCGGCAAAAAGTTACGTGCACATAGGCCGATCCTCTCATGCGGATTCTGCCGGAAATTGCAGAACATGATTCAGCAGTACCCGCGATCTTGCAGGTAGTTCTCACGGCACTCCACGAAAGGACAGACCATGATTCGAGTGGGTTCAATTGGCGTCGGCGGCATGGGCACGCATCAGGCCCGGACATTCGATCAGGTCGATGGTTGCCACCTGGTCGCCTGCGCAGATCCGTCCCCTGAAATGCGCGCGCGATTTGAAGAAAACTTTCCAGGCACCGAGGGATTCGATTCGGCCGAGGCGCTCGTCAACAGCGGGAAGGTCGACGCGGTTGTCGTTGCGGTACCTACCGGCCTTCACTGTGCCGCGGCCTTGACCGCGCTCAACGCAGGCATACCGGTACTGGTGGAAAAACCCATGGCCAGAACGGTGGACGAGTGCCTGAGAATGATCGAAACAGCGGAACGGAAGGACACCGTGCTGATGGTCGCGCACTGCCGGCGATTCGACTCCTACTGGAAGTCCTGGGGCGCCTGCATTGCATCAGGAGACCTGGGGTCGCCCATCCTCTGGCGTAACGCCATGGCCGGATTCGGTCCCGGAAGCTGGTACATGGACCACGACCTCGGTGGCGGTCCGCTCATGGACGGCGCCGTCCACAACTACGATTTCGCGAATTTCCTTTTCGGAGATCCCGAGAGCGTCCTGTCCAGTTCGATAAATATGGACCCCGAATCATCCGCCCAGGACACCAGTTCCGCCATCGTACGCTACAGGAACGGAAACCAGTTGCTGATGTCATGGAGCTGGGCGGCCCGGGGCAATGGGTTGCACGACATTATCGGACCGAAGGGTTTTATACAATTCGGTACGGGTGACTTGCCAGATCCTGAAGACGATGAGCCTCACCAGTACTGCTGTTTCACGAACCGCGAAGGCGAGCAGACGCTGATCAAGTCGAAAGCGGAGCCCGACATGTACGCCTGCCAGGCGGAGCATTTCCTGTCGTGCGTGCGTGGCGATGTCACGTGCCTTTCGCCGGGCACGGAGGCGATCAAGGCTATTGCCGTGGCGGACACCATCCTGGAGGCCGGTCCCACTGGCGAGGCGCGGGAGGTTGCCTGGACGTGACGGTCCGGCACTCGGCCCTGCCTGACATGGCATGTTTTTAATAGCCAATCACTATCAGTGAGCACGAATCCACCCCATCGATATTCACCCCATTAATAAGGATCTAACCATGAATAGTATCGTGCGCTTTCTTACGAAAAACCTCGGTATGACCGACCTCGGTCTGCTCATCATCCGCATTGTGATCGGTTTCAGCATGGCGGCCTTTCACGGCTGGGGAAAAATATCCAATCCCGAGCGCTGGGCCGCCATCGGCGGCAATATGGAGATGGTCGGCATCAGTTTTCTTCCGGCATTCTGGGGTTTCATGGCCGGATTCGCGGAATTCGTCTGCTCGATACTCGTGATATTCGGTGTTTTCTTCCGGCCCGCGACGACGCTGCTCACGCTGACCATGCTTCTGGCCATGCTGCGTCACCTGTCGCTGCCTGCCGACGATCCCGGTTCAGGTCTCAACGGCGCGTCGCACGCCATGGAACTCTGCGCCATTTACATCGCCCTGTGGTTTACCGGTCCGGGCAAGTACAGCCTGATGCCGGGGACAATGAAAGACCGGTCCTAGCGGTCGTGGCGGAATCGTACGTTGACACGGGAATCTATGAGCCATCCTGTTGAGATCGGTGTGATTTCGGATACCCACGGCCTGTTGCGGCCGGCGGCCGTGGCCGCGCTGGATGGCGTCGAACGGATCATACACGGCGGGGACGTGGGTGGCGAGGATATCCTGGACACCATGGCGGAGATCGCGCCGATTACGGTCGTCCGGGGCAATACGGACTATCAGCCCTGGGCGGCTCGGTTGCCGGTGACCGAACTGGTGGAAGTCGAAGGGCGGTCGATCTTCGTCGTGCACGATATCGAAGATCTGAATCTCGACCCCGCGGCCGCGGGCATAGACGTGGTCGTCTACGGCCATTCCCACCGTCCGGAGTGGGAACAGCGCGGAGACGGGGTCTGGTATCTCAATTCAGGCAGCGCGGGGCCCCGCCGATTCAGCCTGCCCGTCTCTGTTGCCCGCTTGCAAGTATCTACAAAGTATATACGCGGTGAGATCAAGTACCTGGAAGTGTAGTGCGGGAGGGAGACCTTGGCTGCGGTAGTACAGGAGTCGTGGCCACGGAAGTACAGGAGACCTTGGCTGCGGTAGTTCAGGAGTCGTGGCTACGTAAGGACAGGAGAGGTGGCCGCGGCTGTGGAGGTATGGAAGACGCCGGATCGAAGGGGATCGGTTGCGTATCTCAGTATGCGGCCACGGTCATGGCTTCGAAGCGTTCCATGTCCCACTCCGCGCCCCAGCCCGGCCCGTCGGGCGGGACGATGTGGCCGTCCGCGATAAGCGGCTTGTTGACCATGCCCCAGGTGCTGGCGGTGTCTACGAAGCCATTGGCGCCGGTCTCGTAGAACCCCGTGTTGTCGATGCAACATCCGAGATGGGCGTGGACGATTCCGAAGAGACCCCCTTCGGCGTTCAGTTCGATGTTGGTGTCGTACATCTCCGCGAAATGGGCCATCTTGAGCACCTGGGTGGTCCCGAAACGGGCATTGGCGCGCAGCAGGTCGGTCGCCCCCGAAATCAGCCGCTGCGTGGAAATCCCCAGGTCGCCCATCAGCGTTTCGTTCCCCATCACCGGTATGGTCAATTCCCTGCACAGTTCCTGGTACTGGCGCTCTTTGTGTTCGTGCATCGGTTCTTCCAGCCAGATGAAATCCAGTTCCTCCATGACCCTGCCCACCTCGATCGCTTCCTGCAGCGTGTATGAACAGACCGGATCGTTCAACAGCAGATAATCGGGTCCGACGATCCGGCGGACTTCCCTGAATATCGGGATATCCGCCTTTCCGCCCTTGTAGGTGTGAAACTTGTAGGCGTTGACCCCGTATTCCTTGCCTCCCTGAATCATCTGGAGGTAGGTCTCGATGTCGGAATCTCCCCCGGTCAGGTAAACCGGGAACCGGTCGCGCACCCGGCCGATCAGGTCGTAGACCGGCAGGCCGGCCTTCTTGCCGGCGATGTCCCAGAGACAATTGTCGAAGTCACCGAACCACCCCGGTTTCTGGTACAGCCAGCGCGTTCCCTTGTGGAGCAACTGGAACAGCGCTTCCCGGTGCAGGGGATTCTTGCCCAGTACCTGTGTCTTCAGGATCTCCACCTGCTCACGGCCCATCGTGGTCGTGCACACGCCGGATATGCCTTCATCGGTCTCGACCTGGATGAAGTGCTGTCGCAGGTTTCCGCCTTTGGGGTGGGATTCGCTGCCGTGGGTATACTGCGTGCGCCTCAGGCCCGGGACCCGCTTCAACACATGGTAGTACTGCGGCTGGTCCGGATCTTCCAGCAAAAACAGCTTTATTCCGGTGATTTTCACGTAGATTCCCGGGGTGTGGGAGAGGCCGTCGGGAGTTCGGCGACGAACTGGTAATCGGGTTCGACTTCCTGGCGGTCCATGATCTCTATAATCTGTTTCCAGGTCGCGTAGAGTCCACGGGTGCAGAGAGGCATCTCGTGCTTGATGAGCCTGTGCAGGCGTCCGAGTCTGTAGCAGGGCACCGCGGCGTACATGTGGTGTTCGGTGTGGTAGTTCATGTGCCAGTACAGGAACTGCAGGATGGGGTTGATATGGAACGTCCTGCAGCAAAGGCGGTAATCGGGCACTTCGTCCTGCAGCCCGACGTGCTGGGTGGCGTTGCAAAGGAACTGCAGCCACGCGCCGAACATCCGCGGAAAGGTGATGACCAGCGGGACCACCCACAGGCCCGAGACCAGCGCTCCGCCCGCAACAAGCACGTGGCCCGTGAACATGAAACGTTCCCAGTTGGTATAGGCCCTGCGCCGCTCCGGGTCGCTTTCGGGAAAGAGTTCCCGGGACCAGCGGTCGTCCGGGATTTTCCCGGCGAAGGCCGCGAGCCTGCCTTTAACCAGGTCGTAGGGATACCGGTAGTTGATGATCGACCATTTCCACATGTTCCGCATGTCGAACTTCTGGGGCAGGATCACTTCCTGGTCGTCGGGATGGTGAAGCGTGTACTTGTGGTGCTCGGTGTGGCTCGCCCAGAAATGATGGTGGTTGTGCCAGCCGAGGAAGGAATAGACGCGGAGAAAGAAGCGGTTCAGCCACCGCGTCCGGAATACGGAATCATGGACCAGTTCATGGAAGCCGTTGACCAGGAAATGCCAGAAGTGTCCGTTGATGAACACCAGCAGGAGGGTGATGTACCACGGCCAGTTCAAAGAAGAGTAGATGGCGACACCCGCCCCCGCGGCGAGGACGGCGAGATAGCCCAGGGTCTGGACGAATCCGAGGAAATCGCTTCGTTTGTTGAGACTGGCCAACTGTTCCCGGGTCACGCGGCAGCGGTACCACTTTACCCGGTTCTTCGGGAGCGGTGCGTTGTACTCGGGCCCCTCGGTCAGTACTTCCTCTTCGGACAACGCGGTGTGGTCCGGACCTACGATTTCGTGGGTATCACCCGATCCGCTTGCTTCTTTGGCAGATTTGCTCACGATTCCATCCTGCCTGGATGATGTCGATGGGAACACGAATAAAGTAAGGTGGATCTCCAAAGACCGTCAAGGGCAAACGCGCCTCAGAAATTGGTCGAACAGCTCCGCCGGATCGCCTACTTCCTCGATTCTCCCTTGAGAAAGCGGTCGAACCAGTCCACCATCCATTCGAAGTATTCGAACCGGAAGACGTGGTTGCCGTCGGGCTGGTACACGCGGAAATGGTCGCCCGCGCCGGCCTCGCGGTATGCCGGCGCCACGACGCGTATGAGTTCGTCGACACCGCACTTCGGCATGTCCTCGTCCGAAGCGGGCGCCACCATCATGAAGGGACGCGGCGCGATGCAGTTCGCGACGATTTCAGGATGGTCGAAGTAACGAAGCATGTGGGGCACGTAGAAGTAAGCGCTGTGCCGGTACAGGTCGCCGCCCCGTATGACGCTCTCCATCTGGCCCACGCCGCCGCAGATGGGCACGCCCGTCGCCAGCCACGGGGCACAGGCCATGGCGTACCATGTAGCGTTGCCCCCCAGGGACATGCCGGTCATCCCCACCTTGTTTTTCCCGATCCGGTCCTGGACTTCGAGCACCCGGACGCCCCTGAGCGCTTCCTCCACCAGGAGACCCATCTGCGAAATGCCGTAGGCCAGCAGGTGTTTGAGTTCGATGTACCAGGAGACCTCGTTCGTGCCCCGGCCGTGGCAACCCTTGGGCGAGATGGCCAGGGTGACGTATCCCCTCCGCGCCAGTTCCCGTGCCCAGCCATACAGCGGCGGATCATTGGGACCGTCCTTGTAGTACCGTTCGAGGGCCATGCGCTCGGCCGATCCGCCCGTACCCGGAACGCAGACGACGCCCGGGAGGTGTTTCGCCGGGCTGTCCAGGGGCTCGATCAGGATGGCCGGTACCGTCTCCCCGTGGGAATTGGCGTATGACAGATTCGTGAGACGGATATCGTCTTCCACCCGGGAATCACCCAAGGTGAAATCGACCTGCCCGGGGATCTCTGCCATGCCGAAGAGTTCCAGCAGCTTTTCGCGGATCTTTTCGGGCGGAATCGATTCGGGATACCTGGGACGCAGCCCCTTGCGGTTATAAGTGGTCTCGAACGGCTTTTCCATTTTGTACCTCACCGGCCGGGCAGGCAGGGCGGCTTACCCTACACGGCATAGGGCGGGAACTCGTGGGTGTGGCTTTGTGCGGCTTCGTTGCTCAGTTTTCCGTCGCGCATGAAGTCCTTCTCCCGGCCCTGCTCCACAATCAGGTTATGTAACCGGTCCCGAAGGATCCGCGCTCTCGGATGATCATCGCTATAGAGGTTCCGGCACTCGAGCGGATCTTCCTGTAGATCGTAGTACTCGAACTGCCCCGTCCGGTAGTGCCAGATGAACTTCTCCCGGTGGTCGACAAGGTAATGTCCGAACTCGAGATGTTCCGCGTGCAGATGCTCCCGGTCCAGTCGGCGCGTCTCGTCCCGCACGAGCGGCATGAGCGAACGGCCGTCCATGCGGCCGGGCGCGGGCAGGCCGCACACGTCCAGCAGCGTGGGCATCAGGTCGGCTAGTCCCACGGTCGTTTCGGGGTATTGGACGCCGGCGGGGAAATCCAGCTGCGCGGGGAAATTCAGGACGAAGGGCACGCGGATCGAACCCTCGTAACCGTAGGACTTGGCCCAGTAATGGTGATCGCCCAGCATGTCGCCGTGGTCGCCGACGAAGGCGAAGACGAGATTGCGCAGCTGGAGCATGCGCCACATGTGATACGTGAACCGCGTGATCTGTGTGTCTACGTGATCGATGCAACCGTAGTATCCCGCCCGGGCCCGCCGGACGTCTTTAGTTGAGCGCGGGAGATACTCGGCTTCCGGGAAGGGGCCGTGGGCCTTGACGAAGGGCGTGCGTCCGCTCACGTAGCGGGACGGATCGCCAATCACCGGATCGGGCAGGTCGGGGTCGCCGGCGTATCGCTCGTAGAAGAAAGCCGGCGGATCCCAGGGCGGATGGGGCTTGCTGAAGGACAAGAAGAGAAAAAAGGGCGTGTCCCGGCCGTGGTCCCGGACGTGCTCGTCCATCACGCGTATGGCCTGGGTGGCCGTCCATGTCGTCACGTGGAATTCCTCGGGAAATACGCAGGGACGGGCCGTGTACCCATTGTTGGTCACGCCCGCGTTGAACAGGCCGAAATCGCCCCAGCCCTGTTCGGCAAGCCAGTCCAGGTAATCGTCGCGGAATCCGGGTGACAGGTACCGGCCTTCCTCGTGGGCGACGATGCGGTCGAAGCCGTAGGGGGCGTCCTGGGGATAGACATGCCTTTTCCCGATGCAGTAGGTCTTGTAACCGTTTCGCTGGAATACCCGGCAGAGCGTGTCCGGTTCGTCCCACGCCATCATGTCGTTGAAACCGACCATGCCGTGGGTGACCGGCCACTGCCCGCTGAAGAGCGTCCGGCGGGCGCCCACGCAGGAGGGAACCTCGGAGACCGCGCTGGGGAAGTAATGTCCGCTATGGGCGAGGGCGTCGATCCCGGGCGTGTGGACCACGGGGTGGCCCGCTATGCCCAGGGTGTCGCCGCGAAGCTGGTCGGCGCAGATGAGGACGACGTTGGGTCGGGCGTTACGTTTCATGCATTCCTTAGCCTTTTATATTCCCTGGTTTTCGCCGGACGTGATACCTCCGGTCCCATCGCCTGAACGGTAAAGGCTCCGTCGCCAGGACTGTGGAGCACTCAGGCGGACGGCGCCTTAGGAAGGAAGGACCCGCTGTCCCAGGACGATGTGATGGAACAGCGGTTTTGTCCGTTCCGGCAGCGCCTCGTACTGCTCCGGGGTCAGCGGCACGACATCATCCGGCCTGAAGCCCCGGTCGGCCGCATCGCGTTCGAAGTCCGACAGACCGGGAATAAGCGGGTTGAGGTTGAACCACCACGCCGCGTAACGGGCGATTACGGCCATGCGGGTCTCTTCGCTGTTGTTGTGTCCGTTTATATGCCAGGTCCGGCTGTCAAAGAGCAACACGCTTCCCGGTTCGCCTACGGCCTGGATTTCCGATGGATGGGTCGTTCCCGGCACCAGGCTGCTGTCTCCCGTCGGATTGTTGCCCGCCTTGTGGCTTCCCGGCACCAGTACGGTACCGCCGTTCTCTCTGGTGAAGGGCGTGAGCATCCATAGGCTGGTCAGCAGCAGCGGGGCGTCCGGATACGGCGCCGGGATGCGATAGTCGTAGCCCTGTCCGAAGGGCCAGTCGGAGTGTAGGCCTCCGCCTGGGTCGTCTGTCCGGGGATAACCGGGGTGGAGTATGACGCCCGTAGTCATGGATATGCGCACGTGCTTGCCGAAAAACGCTTCGGTTATGCCCATGATCCGGTCGTCGGACAGGTAGGGGGCGATCGCCTGGTCGTAGGCGATGATTCCTCGAACGCAGTGGCGGCCATTCGCCAGGTCCTCGGGCCGGCCGTCCGCCGTTGCGATCAAGCTGTCGCGGACCTTCACCACTTCGTCCGGGGGAATTACGCCGTCTACAACGCACCAGCCCTCGATCCTGATCCGCTTGACGAGATCTTCGACGGTTGACATGCCCGTTCCTTCCGCATAACGTGAATCCGGAGCGAGGTTTCAGAAGTTGGAGTGCGATGCAGGATCGATAGTCAAAACCCACGTCTTTGTAAAGGCCAATCTCACCGATGACCGGCACCTTCAGTCGGCCCCTTCTGGAGTTGATATGGTTTCATACCGTCCCCTGGGCCGCACAGGATTGAACGTTTCAACGCTGAGTATGGGATCCGGCGGGTACAATCGGCTGGGTCAGACCAGCGATCCTCCGCTCACCGAACCGGAAATGCACCGGCTCGTTCACGGGGTCCTGGACCTGGGCATAAACCTTTTCGATACGTCTCCGGGTTACCTTGAAGCCGAGGCGATACTCGGGCGGGCCTTTCAAGGCATTCCGCGCGACCGGTTCTACGTCGCCACCAGGGTCGTACTCTCGAAATTCGACGAGGAGCGCGGGCCGGTCCTGATGACCCCGGAGCATATTACGGATTCCATCGAGACCAGCCTGCGCCGTCTGGGAATAGACGCGATCGACGTGGCGTTGATCGCCGCGACCGAGACCGCCGATTTCGGCTATATGATCAACGAGCAGTTCCCCGTTCTGGAACGACTGTGCCAGCAAGGTAAAATCCGTTTCCTCGGATCCAGCGAGACCGCGTTGTCCGACGGCTCACATGCGTGGTTGCGGGCGGCGCTGCCAACCGGGAAGCTGGACGTCATCATGATCGCCTACAGCATGCTCAACCAGTCTGCGCGTCATTCGGTCTTCCCCTACTGCAGGGAGCACGACGTGGGGGTAATGAACATCTTCTCGGTGCGTAACATCTTCAAGGATCCGTCGCGTCTCAAGGAGACGATCGAAGAACTGCAGCGCCAGGAGCTTCTGGACGAATCCATCGATCCCAAGGCGCCATACGACTTCCTGCTCGAGGATCCGGAAATCGATACGTTGGTCGAAGCGGCCTATCGATTTGTAGTAAATACGGAAGGCGTCACGACCGCCGTGTGCAGCGCGGTTACCCTGGATAAGATCGAGCAGAACATCCACAGCATCGCCAGGGGGCCGCTCCCCGAGATGCACGTGAAACGCATTCGACAACTGTTCGGACACATCAGCGAACCCGTCGGGAACTAGATCCATCGCCGGTTGGCAGGGGTCCGGGTCGGCAGCGGCCCCGGACTAACGCCAGCCCTTTCGGCTTCCTTCCAGCCAGCGCGCCCTGTTCCTGTGGTTCGTCGGTATGCGCCTTGACGAAGAGCCAGTGGCGCCAGGCGGTCCTGCCGGGCGGCGAGGCGTTCATGAGAAACGTGCGGACGTCCGTGATCTTCATGGTCGGGAGAGTGGATTGCGTATGGTCGCAGGATCACTGTCATCGGAAATCTGATTTGGTGCGCACCCCCGAGCGCAGGACAGATCGGAATCAGCCGGAGGCACCATCCCTCAACTTTCGTTCGACGCTTTCCATCTTCTCTTCCAAGGTCTGCGCGCGGTCGGTTCGCGTACCCAGGCGGATGGTCGTGGAAATCCTCGGCGCGCCCATTTCGTGCACGGTCGCATGGCATTGCTTCACGGCCTCGAAAACCGCATCCCACTCGCCTTCGATATTTGTCCCGTAAGCATGCATGAAGGTCTTGAGCCCCGCCTTTCTCAGCACCCTTTCACAGGCCGTAACGTACGCTGAAACCGATACGCCGACCCCGATGGGCACCACGCACAGATCAACGATTACTTTCATGGTGTGCTTCCCTGTTTTCAACGCGCCCGCGGTCCCAGTATCTCTCCGAGCCGTGCGGCCACCAGGGCATCCTCGCCGGGTTCCATCATATAGGGCATGATGGACAGGCCGCGTCCCCCGCCCATTTCGATCCGGGGGTCGCCTTCAGACAACATGCGCGCGACTTCGTCCGGATCGATGCCGATTTCCGATGTATCCCAGTCCAAATGCAAAACCGGAGCCACGTTGGACCGGCCCGGTTGCCTGATCGTCGTTCGTATGGATGGAAAAGGCGCAACCGCATCGATAATGGTCTGAAGATATCCTTCCCATGCCTTCCATTCCGCTTCGTGATCTCTCGCCACCCACTGTTCCACGGCCGCGAGGAGTCCCATGATCTCCTCCTTGCCTGCCTTCATCGGGCGCGCGATGGAGTGGTGCGGCGCGCCGTTTGCGAACGCGGCCCACAGCAGTTCGCGCCGTCCCAGGACCAACCCCGAGGCTTGCGGGCCCCGGAGGCACTTGCCGCCGCTGTATGCCACGGCGTCCACGCCGTCCGCCAGGTACGGATTGGGTACATCCGGGCGTTCGGCGGCCGCGTCCACAAGAACGGGAACACCTTGATCATGGGCGATATGGACGATATCGGCCACGGTCATGGCGCCGTCGCCCGCCCGGTCGCCGAATATGGCGACCATGGCCGTCTGCTCGTTGAAGGCGGACCTGAAATGTTCCGGATCGTCTTCGGTCTCCACGAGAGAGATCCCTACCATGCGAATGGCGTGATCGTATACGTGACGGTGGGTCCTGAGCGTGACGACTTCGTTCTTCATTCCCGTGGTGTCCGGCAGCCTGGCGATCCGGTCCGGGTCGGTTCCCGCCACGCACGCGGCGGTCACCTGGCAAAGCGCGGCGGCACATCCGTTGGTCGCGAGCCCGAATTCCGTTTTCATAATTTCGCCGATGCGCCGGCCTACGCCGTCCATCAGTTCCTCGATATGCACGTACTTCCCGGACGCGTCGGCCATGGCCCGCCTGACTTCTGGCAGCATGACCGATCCGCTGTACATGGTCAGCGTACCCTTGCAGTTGATGAGGGGCCGAACGCCAATCCCTGCGTAAGTCGGATAATCCTGATCAGGCATCTGCAAGTTCCTCGTGAAGGTTCCGAATTCGTCCACCATGGCTGCTATAGGCCGCGCGGGCGCGTGGCGTCATGGTCTTGAAAGAGCATGGATTTCAGGACAATCTATCCCCTGCACGTGGTAGGTGTCTATCAGATTATCGTCGGGAACATGGTAATTTATTGCGATATAATTGAATTGTTGTAGATTTCAACTATTTCCGAATTCAAGTGGAATGCCGGATTTCTATCGAATCAGTTTCATTTCTATTGAAAGGACGGTTTTCGTGCGGATTTCAATTATACTGGCATTTGCGTTGGTCCTGGTCGCATGCAAGGGCGATCAGGGACCCCTGGGTCCGCGGGGCGATCAGGGCGTCCAGGGAGCCCAGGGCGTCCAGGGCGTTCAAGGCGTTCAAGGCGTACAGGGAACCCAGGGAGAGAAGGGCGATCAGGGCGATCAGGGTGATCCCGGCGAGACGCTCAACTGGGCGGATGTCATCGAGAACGGAAACCTGTCTGATTCCATCTACATCGTCGGCGTGATTACGGACGAGGGTTTCAGTCACGTCGGGACTGCGTTCAGTGCTTACTTCGAGGACAAGTTGTGGACGAACGCCCACGTGGTGGAGGCCGTCCTGGAGTACATTGGCACACCTGAAGTAAAGGCGTTGAATCCGAAACCGGTGGTTGCCCGTACCGGCACGCTGATAGGTGGAAATGAAACCTATCTCTGGACGCCATATGCCTTTCATCCGGAATACAATGGTTCAGCGCTGTCCGCGGACATCGCGCTGATCAGGATCAACGGCACGATCACCCATGCTAAGCCGGTTTTTCTGCCCAGGGGGTTTACCGACGATCTGCGTGTCGGGCAGCCGGTGGGGTCGCTTGGATTTCCTGGCCTTCCTCTGGTTTTCAACGCCATACTTCCCCTGGCCAGCTTCAAGGAAGGCACGATAAGTGCGCTCCGACCGTTTTATAACGCATCCTTTTTCAATTTCCCCGTAAACACCGGCCAGTTGGTCCACTACAACCTTGCGACCCGTGGTGGTACGAGCGGGAGCCCGGTCTTCGATCACCAGGGATATATCATCGCGATAAACCACGCGGGGATCAAACAAGTTATTCCTTTTCCCGACGAAGGTGAGGGAGAAGGCGAAGGTGAGGGAGAAGGCGAAGGTGAGGGCGAAGGTGAAGGTGAGGGAGAAGGTGAAGAAGAGGAAGAAGAGGAGGAAGAAGAGTACCTGGCGTCTATAGATACGCTCGACAACTTCGGAGTAAACATCTCGGCGGCGTGGGACCTGTTGGACTATTTGGCCAGCGTGGATGCCACCGTTTCTGTCGATGGACTGAACGACACCGACAGCGCCGTCGTTGATGCGCAGTCTTATCCACATGCCGAGTACCAGGCCTTCCCGAAGAACTGGAACGGGGAAATATCGCTTCCATAACCCGGTATACAGGGATGAATTGAGGTCTTTGGGTGTCGCTAAGAGCGCTAATGCTGACGGCGACGTTACTTGGGGTTGCATGCCAGGGAGAACGAGGTCCCGTCGGTCCGATCGGCGTACAGGGTTCACCAGGTGTGTCAGGTGTTCCGGGTCCCCAGGGGATCGCTGGGCCCCAGGGCGATCCGGGTATCCAGGGCGAACCCGGAATAGCGGGACCCCAGGGCGAACGCGGTGAAACCGGTCCCCAGGGAGAACGCGGTGAAACCGGTTCCCAGGGAGAACGCGGTGAAACAGGTGTCCAGGGCGAGCAGGGCGAACGCGGTGAAACCGGTCCGCAGGGCGAGCAGGGGGAACAGGGACCGGTCGGTCCGCAGGGCGAGCAGGGGGAACAGGGACTGGTCGGTCCCCAGGGCCAGACGCTGAACTGGGCGGACGTGATCGAGGATGGAAATCTCTACGACGCGGTTTACGCCGTCGGCATCATGATGGACGATGGCAATATCACAGTTGGAACGGCGTTCGGCGCTTACTACACAGACCGGCTTTGGACAAACGCGCATGTAGTGACAAGAATCGACGAGTTGATGGACGACGACAGGCTGCGTTTCCGAAATCCCAGACCTTTTGTCGCGAAGACGGGCACTTTGATCGGCGGTAATGAAACATACGCGTGGAACCGGCACTACACCCACCCGGACTACGATGGCACGGTCGAATCACCGGACCTGGCTATACTCGTCCTCAATGAAGGTCTGCCCCAGGATCTCCCATCATTGCTACCGCGTGAAATGACCGGCGAAATGCGTATCGGTCAACCGCTGGGTACACTCGGCTTCCCGGCTTATCCTCCCTTGCATAACGATGTTTTGCCGCTGGCTACGTTCCGGGAAGGCACGCTCAGTTCTCTGCGCCCGTTCTACGATGCGGCGTTTGACAGGGATCCCCAGAACACCGGCCGAGTCGTTCATTACAACATGTCGCTTGCCGGCGGGACGAGCGGCAGTCCGGTGTTTGACCACAACGGCTATATCGTGGCGGTGAATTATGCGGGTATTGTACGAGAAATCCTGGACGACGAGGAGGTTATTGGCGGGGTCGAAACCCACGAAGACTACGGGATCCACGTGCTCGCCGTGTGGGAATTCATCGACTGGCTGGAAAGCGCCGACGGGACCGCAACCATCGCGGAAAGCAGATCAGTGGGGTATGGCTGGATTGCCGGATTGCAGTTGGCCCCTGATGGATTATACCAGCCCTTCCCCTCCGATTGGAACGGTGAGATAGTCATACCGTGACCCGAAGCGAAACCGGGTCGGGCGCCTGGCCTTTCCGGCGCCTGGCCTTTCCGGCGCCTGGCCTTTCCTGGTGCCTGGCCTTTCCTGGTGCCTGGCCTTTCCTGGTGCCTGGCCTTGTCTTCCCGGGATGAACGTTCTCCCTTCAAGACCGGATTATTGATATACCCGATGAACCGAACGCTTCCCATTGTGCTGCAGGGTTTCATCTGCGTTTTTGTCGTACTGTTGCTCCAATCGCCCGGTACGACGGCAGGTTTGATTCTGAAGGGTTTCGCCGGGTTGTGCGTCCTCGTACTGCTCAAGGTCGCTTACAACAAGATGGTGCTGCCCGGCACGCTGCTGGGTACGTTCTTCTGCGGCCTGGCCTGGTGGTTCGCTCCTGGTTGGCCCATGTACCTCTTCATTGCGCTGTTCCTGGGAAACCTGTTCGTCACCTGCAAGACGGCGGAAGCGTTCTATGGACGGCACGGTTGACGAAGGTTCAGAATAGGCATGACAGCCCCGCGTAGGATTCGTATACTCGTTCGGTCTGGCAATCAGAAAGGAAGTCGGCCACGAAGGATCGGCTCAAAGGATTTGCACGAGGGGTCAGCATGAAGGATCAGTATTTTCCGGATGGTGTGTGTTGATTAAAACGGGAGGGATTTCCATGATTCGAGTTTTTGTTTTTGCGGTCGCGGCCGCAGCCACTTTCCTGGCATATGGCGCGGCGGAGGCACAACGGAACTGGGATGAGGTCGTAGTCGAAGCCCATCCCGTTGTCGGCAACATCCATATGTTGACGGGCAGCGGAGGCAACATCGGTGTGTCGGTCGGGGAAGACGGCATCTTGATCGTCGACGATCAGTATGCGCCGCTGGCCGATAAGATCAAGTCGGCCCTTCGAGGTTTGCACGCGGGGCCCCTCAAGTTCGTCCTGAACACCCATTTTCACGGCGATCATGTGGGCGGCAATCCGATCTTCGGCCTGGAGGCGACCATAATCGCCCATACCAACGTCCGAAAAAGGGTCTCCACGCCAGTGCAACGGGGTGACCAGACTATTCCCGCGATGGTGGAGGAAGGCTGGCCGGTAATCACCTTCGACGAGGAGGTGTCGGTCCATTTCAACGGGGAAGAGATCAAGCTGGTGCACATTCCCGAAGGGCACACGGATACCGACAGTTACGTTTATTTCACGGGTTCGGACGTGGTGCACATGGGAGATACTTTCTTCAACGGGCGCTTCCCTTATGTTGACCTGGGTAGTGGCGGTACGGTAGGCGGATTGATCGAAAACATCGCCCACGTGCTGTCGGTGATCGGACCGGACACCCGCGTCATCCCGGGACACGGCGACCTGGGAGACCGGGCGGCCCTGCAGTCCTACCACGATATGCTCGTCGCGACCACGGATGCCGTCCGTGCGATGATAGCGGAGGGAAAGACGCTCGACGAGATCAAGGCGGCGGGTCTGCCGGATGAATGGACCGGATACGCAGGTGATTTTGTCCCGGAGGCACGTTGGATCGAGACGATCTATAACAGTTACAGTACGAAGGAATAACGCGCGACACACCGGCCGGCCCGGATCCTGCGAAGGATTTACGGGCGATACAAGGGCCGGCCCGGATCCTGCGAAGGATTTACGGGCGATACAAGGGCCGACCCAGCGCCGGCCGACCAGCCGGGTTTGCGCGAAACGGTGGAAAAGAAGGGCATCAAGGGAGGTGTTCCATGCAAATCATCGATGCGCATCAGCATCTCTGGGATACGGCCGACCTAAGATATCCCTGGCTGGAAGGATTCGACGCCCTGGGTCAGCGATACGGACCGGAAGACTATCGCGCCGCGTTCGAGGGCATCGATGTAATCAGGTCCGTTCATATTGAAGCGGATCCCGCGCCTGGTGCGGAAGTGGCCGAGGTCGACCGGCTCGTGCGTATAGCCGCCGGGGACGGCATGATCGGCGCTATAGTCGCTACGGCGCCTCTGGAATCGGAAGGCCGCGAGGGGACCCTGGAGCGGCTTGCCGCAGAGTATCCCATGGTGGTCGGTGTCCGGCGTATGGCGTGGCACCACGAAGATCCCGGATTTTACACCTGGCCGTCCCTGATCGAAGGCGTCAGGGCACTGCCAGGGTACGGATACACCTTCGAACTGTGTGCCAACGTCACGCAACTCGACGCCGCGGTTACCCTGGTTCGAGCGACACCCGATGTCACCCACGCCATCAATCACTGCGGGGGGCCGGATATCGCGGGGGATGGATTCGCGCCCTGGGCAGCCTACATGAACCAATTGGCGGAGTTTCCCAACACGGTCTGCAAGATCTCGGGACTGGTCACGCGAGCGAAGGAAAACTGGACCGGCGACGACCTGAGGCCCTACATCGATCACCTGATCGAAATCTTCGGTTTCGACCGGGTGATGTACGGCAGCGACTGGCCGGTCTGCACGCTCGCGGCATCGTACCAGGCGTGGTTCGACACGCTCGTGGACGCGGTGAAGGGCATTACCGACGAAGAGAGAAGCAAGTTGTTTCACGACAACGCCAAAGCCTTTTATCGCTTGGGGTGAATCTAGACGGTGGATGACAGGAGCCTTGCGGAATGTCTGTGGTGACGGAGCCTGGTACCGGAACCGAACTGCTGCAACCGGAAGTCAGGGAACGGGAATGGGTGCGCGTTCCAGGTTCAGGCAACGAGCGTACCGTGAACAATGGCCGCAACACCGGAAACGGCGGCGGTGACGGGGAGGGAGGCGGTGGTGACGGACCAACCGGCTCACCCTCCATCGAACCGACCGGAATTGGAGCCGACGTGCTGGGCATGCTGGTGTTTATCGCCAGCGAAGCCGTTCTCTTCCTGACCCTGACCGTAACATTCGCCCTGGCGCGGGCATCCTATCCTGAATGGCCCCCGGCGGACCAGCCCAGGCTCCCTTTGACGGTGTCTGTCATCAATACCCTGGTCCTGCTGGGCAGCGGCGCCGCCATGGCCGGCGCGTTACGATTCATACGACGCGGGCGGCTGCGGTCGTCCGGCCGTATGTTGACCGCGGCCACGTTGCTCGGCATCCTGTTCCTCGTGGTACAGGGGGTGGAATGGGTACGATTGATCGAATTCGGCCTGACCGTCACCGAAAACCTGTACGGCGCCGTCTTTTACGTTTTGATCGGCACCCACGCTTTGCACGCGTTCATCGCCGTGCTCGGGCTGCTCTGCCTGGTGCGTCGATTCAGCCGGGGAGCGTACACCCTGGAAGACCATGACGGCCTGGTCATGGGCGGCATGTTCTGGGGCTTCGTCGTGCTCGTCTGGCCGGGTATTTTCGTATTCGTCTACCTGTTGTGACCCTGGCCCTTACGCGGGGACTAAACAGCCGATTCGCCGATAGGTTTCAAGTCGAAATGAACACTCCAGGTCATTCCTGTTCAGTAACGGCCCATCCCTTCGTCGGGCCAGGCATACGCATCCACTGATCATCTATGTACACGGAAAACGGTGCAATCATGACCTCCTCTTACGGTTCCGCAGTCCGGCGCGCGGCGCAAGCGTTGAGCGCCCAGGGCAAGGACGCCAACCAGATCGCGAAGATTGTGTACGACCGGGATCCCGATGGATACAACTACGGTATCGGCATCGTAGTGGACGGCAGGGGCCGGGCGTGGCCGACCTCCGAAACGCTGCTGAAACATGCCAGGGTTGAAATCGGCAACAGCCTGCTCGGAGAATACATGAGCACGGCTTCCCTCTCCGCTCCGTTGAAGGAGGCCGTGTTGCGATGGCAACGCATCCCCGAGGAATACTGGGATCGCTTCTCGCTGTCGATCCCCTCGGACGCGGGTACCGGTGCGGTGAAAACGGCTGTCGAGATGGCCTTGCAACTGTACCCGTATCTCCAGGCGATCGGTGTGGAAGAACTATCCTGGCCCGCATACAAGGCCATCGCCCGGATAAGCAGGATCTCGTGCCGCGAGTTTCCCATCGGCGAGATGATGGATGGCCCGGACCTGCTGCGGATCTACCAGGCGGGTCCGATGAACACGACCGGCCGCGTTCAGTCCCGGGAGACCATGGAAGGGCGGGCCGAGGCCGCTAAAGGACACCCCGTTCTGCTGGACCGGGCCTATTCGGGGTTCGAGTACGCCCATGCGCTCGGTACCCTCGGCTACGACGCGATCATGACGATGAGTTACAACGACCAGATCCGGCCCTTCATCGAGCACGACGTGCCCTTCTGGGTGTCCGTCAGCCCGACCAAGGCCTTCGGCACCTTCGCGCTGCGCCCGTGCGGGATGTTGCTGGCGTACATGCCCGGCGAGTCCCGGTCGGAGGAAGTGGACGCCCTCGCCAATACGGTGACGCGCGCCCGGGGTTCGTCCTTCGAACATCCCGTTACGCGGGCCTTTGTATCGGCATTGGTCCACGACCTGGAAGCCCTGGAACTTGAACACGCCGACATTCTGCGGCGCGTTGCCGCGGCGGAGCATACCTGGAAGGAAAGATCCGCCGGAACAACGCTCGCCGAGTTGTTTACGGACCGCTATGCCGGCCTGTTCCGCAATCCACGCGTCGGAGACGAGGCCCAGGCGGCGATCTACGGCGCCCACCTCTATCCGGTGTTTACGCCGGGGCGCTGCCGCCTCAACATCACCGGCCTTCCGGATGACCGGGATGTCGCCCGGGAGCATGTTGCGGTTTTCGCCAGGTACTGCCGGGGATAGTCCATGGCCTTTTCCCCGATTAATCTTGAAACAAACCGCTCGAGGATGTAATTTCTACGATCTGTACAATCGACAGAACCCGCTCACCCGCAAGCCCCGGTTTCAGCAGCATCCGATCAGAAAGGACATCCTTGCATGGCACAGGTCAGCATCGTCAGACACAATCCCATCGCCATTTTTTCCAATCCCACGGAAGTACTCGTCAGGGACGACCATAACCAGGTCTTCCGCCTGATCGAGCCGAGTGGCAACGTGGGCACGCAGTATCCGAACGACATCGGTTCCGAGTGGTTCGGCACCATAGAGAACCTGAACAAGAACCTGGAGACCTGCGGCGTGAGCTGGTCGGACGTCTATAAGACAGACGTTCTGTGGACCACGCCCTCGAGCGACAGGGACGCCTGTGACCGGATGAAGGACGACTACAACGCCATTTACGCACCGATGATAGACGCTGTGACCGGCGGGCCGCTCCGGTCCAATCGCATGGCGCGTTTCACGCACCCGGAGGGCTTCCCGGATCCCGTGGCGCTGTTCGAGGTCCAGATCAAGGCCGCCCGCGGCGAGAACGTAACCATTGGAGACGGCGTGATCGACTATGGATACTGGCGGGACCATCAACCGAGCGGGGCGTCGGTCATGCACACCCGCAACGGAGCGGTCGTTGCATCCCTGGGGTCCGACCTGGCGGAGGAAACGGCCTTCGTGCTGGACGAACACTACGAGAAGCCCCTTGCCGAGGCCGGCGTCGATTTCAGGAAGCAGACGGTCTGGATGGAAATCCTTGTGGCCGTTGACGATGCGCCCGAAAAAACCTGGGAGAGGATCGAGACGGTAAGGCGGGTCTTCGAGGAATACTACGGCGACGACCGGCCAGCCGGGCTGATCTATCCGGTCTCCCGTATCCCGAACCTGGACGGCATTGTCGAACCTCAGCCCCGCGTGGTCTCAGGCGACGTGAATATCACGCGCTCCGGCGTACTGGAGGACGGTTTCAGCACGTGGAACTCGATCCGGTACGGCGGCGTGTCCGAAGTCATGTCCAGCGCCGTGGGCGGCGACGATGCGGCCCGCCAGCTTTCCACGCTGGATGCGCGCATCAGGGAGGCGGGCGGAAACGGGCTTAAAGAGGACGGCATATTCAACAACGCCTACGTGGTCGCCGGCGAGGATTCCAAAGCGAACAGGGCCTGGATACAGGAATTCAACGCGTCGTTCAGCGCGTGGTACGAAGGCACGGCGCCGGCGGGCCGCACCGCCCAGTTCATCGGCGGCGTTCAACAGGCGACCTACCGGTCAGGCATTTCGAACCGCGCCATTTTCGCCGGATAACGAGGGAATGGACTGGTTCGGCATAGCGGCACAGACCCGGTCAATACCCGTGAGGTGCGTGTGATTCCAGGCCTCCTTCTGTGCATTCTCCTGCTCATTATTCCGGTCCTTCAATTCGCACAAGACGATCCGGCCCATCCAGGGGCTGCAAAGCAGCCTGTCAATGCGGTCGGCAAGACTATGCCTCCGGATGCGGCGCCCCTCGCGCGGCAGGTTTTCTCCTTTCACCTGCCCGAGCCCACCACGCTCGATATCGGGATTGCCGTCTACGAGGCCACCGGTGCGGTGTTTTCCTTCGAAGGCCTTACCCGGCTAGACCACAATAACGAGTTGCTGCCGGCCGCGGCCGATCGATGGGAGCCAACTCCCGGCGGAACGCGCTGGACCTTCCATCTGCGCAGGGGCGCGAAGTGGAGCGACGGCAGACCCGTCACCGCGCACGATTTCGAATATGCCTTCAAGCGGATGGTCGATCCGGCCAGCGCGAACAGAAACGCGTCCTTTTATTACGAGATAGAAGGGGCTAAAGCCTTCAACCAGGGATTGACCCGGCAGGCGGATTCCGTCGGCGTGAAGGCCATCGATGACTACACGCTGGAAATTCGAACCACGCTGCCCTGTCCCTATCTTCCCTACATCGCCTCCTTCCCCACCTCCGTCCCGGTCCCCCGCTGGCAAGTGGAGAAATACGGCCCCGCCTGGTCCGAGGCCGGCCGGTTCGTGACCAACTCCACCTTCAAGCTGGATTCGTGGGATCACGGTTCCCGCTTCGAATTCGTGCTGGACCCCAACTACAACGGTCCACACAAAGGGTACGTGGAACGGATCGTCGGCAAGTTCCTGGATACCCGAATGATGGCCGGCGGCACGCTGTCCTACGAAAACGACGAGATCGACATGCAGGACGTAACCCCCATCGATCTTCCCCGCGTCAGGAGACATCCTAGGCTATCGGGTGAACTGGACGTCAGCAAGGATTTCATGACCCATTTCCTCTTCTTCAACGCGGACTATGCACCTTTTGGCAATCTGAAGGTGCGCCAGGCGATCAGCCACGCGATCGACCGGCAGGCTATCTGCAGGGTGCTTCTTCAGGACCTGGGCGAGCCCGCCTATTCCATGCTTCCGCCTGGGTTTCCCGGCTACGCCGGCGGCAAGTACAGGGACATCCAGCGATTCGATCCGGACCTGGCCAGACTGCGGCTGCGGGAGGCGGGTTACCCGGAGGGACGCGGGTTTCCCCGGATCGAGATGTGGATCAATAACATGGCCAGGCAACAGGTCGGTCAGGCCATTCAGGAGATGCTCAAGACCCACCTGGGCATCGACATGTCTATACGTGTCGTCGAGAACATCTCCTACCGGACCGCCCAGTACCAGCGAAAGATCCCCTTCAGCCTGATTCAGTATCATTACGACTACCCGGATCCCAACAACATGCTCGCCATGGTCTGGCGGTCCCAGCCGGCCGGATACAGCCGCCATCCCTGGGTAAACGCGGCATTCGACCGCCTCGTGGACGAAGCGGCTTCGGAAATGGACGTAGCCAGGCGATTCCGCCTCTACGACGAGGCGCAGCGGATCCTCTCCGAGGACGCAGGCGCCGTATTCCTGTATTACGGCAAGAAGGCTTCACTGCGTAAACCCTGGCTCAAGGGCATCAAGCGGGACCGTGACGGCGAATACCCCTTCTGGGGCAACAACACGGGCTATTTCGATATCTATATCGGAGAAGGCGGGCGGTAGTGGCACAGACCCTGCCGCCGAGACCATTTCGGTTTGACAATACCCGAGGTGTGGGTACATTCAGGGAGATGCGTCGGGTCCAGGGATCCAGGGGATGGACGGGTCGCACCCGGACCGGTACGATTCTTCGTCACCATCTCGAAAATCGGAATCGTTCAGGCAACACCATGCGCGGCCACACCAGTCGGCCGCCAGGATTTACCGTACCAGTTGTCTGAGATTTACCATATCAGTTGGCAGAAAGGACATTCGATGAAAGCGGGACAGGTGGTCGCTCAGGAACGCATCGAAATCGTGGAATCCGAACGGCCGGACCTTGCGCTGGAACGCACCAATCCGGACGCGCTCAGGGACATGGTGCTCGTGCGAACCGTAAACGCCGCCATTTGCGGTAGCGACCATCCGTTGTTTACGGGCCCGGCAAACTATCCCGCGGCCCCGGGCGTATCCCTGCATGAGAGTATAGGCGTCATCGAGAAATCGTGGGCGCGTGGATGCCGGGAAGGCGACCTCGTCCTGGCCCTGCCATCCGGCTCGAGCGCCATGGCCGAGTATTTCCTTGGATTCGGCGCGTCCGTGACCCCCCTGCCGGAGGATGTGCCCCAGGAACAGTCGCTGATGGCCCAGCCCCTGGGTACCGTGATATATTGCCTGCGTAAACTGGGCCACTGGTTCAACGCGGAAGTCGCTATAGTCGGCCAGGGTCCCATGGGTCTGCTCTTCACGGCCATGATGTGGAACCTCGGCGCTGCACGGATCATCGGTATAGACCAGCACGACAACCGGCTTGCCGCCGCGAAGGAGATGGGGGCGACCCACACCGTGAACACGGCGAGTACCGATCCGGTGGAGGCCGTGAACGAGATCACCGATGGGCGCATGGCAGACGCGGTGATCGAAGTCGTGGGCGTTGAGGAGACCTTCAACCTGTGCGTCAGTCTGGCCAGGCAGGATGCGCGGTTCATCAACTTCGGCGTGCCCAAGACATCGCGGTACACGGTCGACATGATGGAACTTTTTCGAAAGAACCTGCAACTGACGACTTCCGTGGGACCGGATATGCATATCGACTTTGCCAGCGCCATGCGCATGATTGGCGAGGGCCGCGTCGACGTTTCGCCAATGATCTCTCATAAACTGCCTTTCGCCAGGGTCCAGGAAGGCTTCGAAATGGCCACGAAACGCAAGGGCGAGTGTATCAAGATCGTGGTGGATTTCGAGGAAAAGGGCCTGGGAAGGTAGTCCAGCGAAAGTTTACCGGACTGTGCGTGGGCTGTTCATGGCGCACTGGAGACGCTTGGAGGTACGACGTCATGCGTAAGAATACGGGTACGGCGGCAAAGGCCGTTGCGGTTTGTTTGTTCGCCTCCCAGATCGCCTGCGGCGGCGGCGAAACGACGGAAGATCCATGGAACAAGGTACAGGCGATCCTGGCTGAATCGAGGGATACGGTCGTGCTCGATGGTACCGAGAAGGCGGCGCTGAAATACGCGGGGACGGACGAACCGGAGTTCGGCGACTGGATGGTACGCCACGCCCTGTCCGATCCCGAAAACTTCAATCCCTACACGTCGAGCGACCAGGGCGCCACGCAGGTTCACACCTATGTCTTCGAGTCCCTGTTGGAGCCGGACTACGATCCGCCCTACACCCAGCGTGGATATATCGCGGTGGACTATCCGTCCGTATCGGAAGACAAGCTCACCTATACCTTCCGTCTGCGCGAGAACGCCCATTTCGCGGACGGCGTTCACTTGACGGCGGATGACGTGCTCTTCAGCATCAAGACCATCCTGACCCCGACCGTGCGGGCGCCGCACCTGCGAAACTATTATGCGTCGATCGTAAACGTCAGGAAACTTGGCGATTACGAGATCAGTTTCGAATGCAGGGAACCCTACATCCTGAACGATCTCTTCCTCGGCGGCTTCGATATCCTTCCGCGTCACTTCTACGATCCGGACGGCCTGCTCGATCCGGTGCCGATCGGGAGCCTCATCGACGGAAGCTGGGAAGCGGGTGGACACGCGGACCGGGTACGGCAATTCGGCGAACGGTTCAACCAGGATTTCAACCGCCGCATGCTTGGTTCGGGGCCCTACGGCGTGGCGGACTGGGAGAATGACGTGCTCACCGGACAGCGGGTCGTACTCAGCCGGAACGAGAACTACTGGGGCCGGGAAGTGGACGGGCTCCCCCCCGCGGGTAATGTGGACAAGGTAGTCTTCAAGATTATAAACAACCTGGACGCCGCTTTCATCGAACTGACCAACGGCAACCTCGATCTCCACGGGATGAAGCCCCTCGAGTTCAAGGAGAAGAGCTGGTCCCCCGACTTCACAGACCGTTTCATGAAGGGCATTCAGTACGCGGGAGGCTACACGTATATCGGGTGGAACAACGACCATCCCATATTCCGGGACCGGCGGGTCCGCCAGGCGATGACCCACCTTACAGATCGTGAATCCATGGTGCGCAACCTGCTCTTCGGACTCGCGGAGACGGTCGAAAGTCCCATACACAAGTTCCGGCCCGAGTACAATCACGACCTGCAACCCTACGCTTTCGACCCGGACCTGGCCCTGTCTCTCCTGAACGAGGCAGGATGGTCGGATTCGGACAACGACGGGATTCTCGACAAGGAGATCGACGGCAAAAGGATTCCCTTCCGCTTCGAGTTTCTCGTCAATTCGGGAAACCAGCTCAGGAAGGACATCGCGCTTACGCTTCAGAGCGCCCTGGAAGACCTCGGCATCGACTGCCAGGTACGCGAACTGGACTGGTCGATATTCCTCGAAAGGGTAAAGGACAAGGACTTCGCTGCCGTGACGCTCGGCTGGAGCGGCGGTACGGGTCTGCGTTTCCCGCCGGATGCCTACCAGATCTGGCATTCGTCGCAGATCGAAGGGAACGGATCGAACTTCGTCAGTTTCAGGAACGAGGAATCCGATGGGATCCTCGAAGTCTACCGGACGGATTTCGACATGGACCGGCGGATTGAATTATATCGGCGTTTCCAGGAAATCCTCCACGAGGAACAACCCTATACCTTTCTATGGAAATCGCGCGTCGCCAGTGCATACAGCCGGCGCTTTCATGGCGTAAACTGGTATCCGGCCGGCGCCGTGAACCAGGAATGGTGGGTAGAGCCCACCGACCGGATGTATCAGTAATCGCACGTTCCAGCACCTGTCCGCACCCGTGATGACGCGCGCAACCGACCATGATCCAGGCCAGGATCATAGGCACCTATGCTCGGTTACATCCTTCAACGCTCACTGCTCATGGTCCCCACGCTCGTCGGGATCACGGTGATATCCTTCTTCATTATGCACCTCGCTCCAGGCGATCCCGTGGACCTGTTCCTCGGCGGTGTGGCCGGCGGCGAGGGACTCGCTTCCGACCGCCAGCAGGATATCGAGAAGACACGGCAGGAACTGCGCAGGCAACTGGGCCTGGACCAGCCTGTCCACGTACAGTACTTCAACTGGGTCACTTCGCTTTTCCTGAAAGTCGAATCCATCAGTACCTTCGATCGCAGCGCAATGCGGGCGGACCGGTTGCTGGAACGGCTCGAGGCGTCGGAACGCCGGGCGCTGGCGGGACTGGACAGAGCGGACCAGAAAGAACGGTTCCTTGTCCTTGTGCGGGAATTGGCGCCAGCGGATGCAAGCGAACTGGAACGATCTTCTTTCTGGGAAGGGAGGACCTTCAGCGCCGAGGGCAACTACACCTACAGGGGCGCGGGTATAGAACTCGCCAAACTCGCCGGATACCGCTTCGTCACGTTGGATTTCGGCCGTTCTTTCAAAGATAACCAGCCCGTCATCGGCCGGATCATGGAGCGGCTGCCCGTAACCCTCGAGATCAACATCATCGCCGTCATAATCGCCTATCTGGTCGGCCTGCCCCTCGGTGTCTGGCTTGCGGTAAAGCAGAATACCCTCACGGACAGGGCACTGACGTCCGGCACTTTCGTCCTCTGGTCCATGCCCTCTTTCTGGGTGGGCATGCTGCTGATCATATTCCTGTGCAACCGGGAGTTTTTCTACTGGTTTCCGGCATCGGGCATACAGTCGCTCGAAGCCTCCGGCGACTGGAGTGCCTGGCGGATCCTCACGGATCACATGTACCACATGTTCCTGCCCGTACTGGCCTCCGCCTATATCAGTTTCGCGACGATTTCGCGGTTCATGCGGACGAGCATGCTGGAGAACCTGCGCCAGGATTACGTGCGGACCGCCCGAGCCAAGGGATTGTCGGAAAAAGTCGTCATCCTGCGCCACGTGTACCGCAATTCCCTGATACCGATCGTGACCACGTCCGCCGGGTTGCTTCCGGCCATGATCGCGGGGTCCGTATTCATCGAAACGATATTCACCATACCCGGTATGGGGCTGCTCGGATTCGAGTCGGTGCTGAACAGGGACTATCCCATGGTCATGGCGATATTCACCATCGGATCCCTGCTTTCGCTCCTGGGCATCCTGGTGGCGGACATACTGCTCAAAGTGGTCGATCCAAGAATCACTTTCGACCAGTTGCAGGGTTAGGAGATCGGCAGTGGGATCGAACCCGGACATAAAAAAGGAAATAGCGGCCGAAAACGGCATGCCCTTCGACGCGGTAGAGAATGAAAGCGGCGAAAGCTTCTGGCGGTTGACGCGCAAGGAGTTCCGCAAGAACCGTCCGGCACTGTACAGTCTATATGTCCTCGCGGCCATGGCCACAGTCGCGCTTACTGCCGACCTGATCGCCGGCAACAAGCCGTATTACATGGTGTACGAGGGAGAAACCTACTTCCCTGCGTTTCGCCAATACGCGGTGTATACCGGCCTGATGGACTGGCCAGAGGAATTGAGGACGCGGAAGAACTTCAAGCGGTACGCCTACAGCGACGCGGTGTTTCCCATCATCCCCTACGCGCCGGACGAGATCCAACTCGGCGAAAGCTACGAACGGCCGGGAGGCGCACATCTCTTTGGCACGGACCGCCTTGGCCGTGACGTGCTGGCCGGACTCATTCACGGCACGCGGTACTCGCTGACCATCGGGCTGGTTTCGGTGGGCATTTCCCTGCTCATCGGCGTGGGACTCGGCGCGCTGGCGGGATTCCTCGGCGGGTGGACGGATCTGTTTCTGTCCCGGGTGTTCGAACTATGGGCGGCGATACCTCCCTTCTTCCTGATCATCACCGCGGCGGCCTTCTTCCCGCCGAGTCTCTTCTGGATCATGATCATCATCGGATTCACGGGATGGGTGGGCATCGCCCGGTTGACCCGGTCCCAGTTCCTCCAGATCCGGGCCTTCGACTACATCGCGGCCGCACGGGCCCTGGGCTGTTCGAATCTGCGCATCATGGCGGTGCACGTCCTGCCCAACGCCATCGCGCCCGTGCTGATTCCCGCGGCTTTCGGCGTGGCCGGCGCCATCCTGGCCGAATCGGGACTGAGCTTCCTGGGCATCGGCGTACCCGCCGAAGTCATCACATGGGGATCGCTGCTGGCCGGCGCGCGCAGCAATATCGCGGCCTGGTGGCTGGTGATCGTGCCCGGATTCGCCATTTTCATCACGGTAACCCTGTACAACCTGCTGGGAGACGGATTGCGCGACGCCCTCGACCCGAGGCAGCGCGAAGCCGCATAGGAGTAGCATGCCGAATACAATCCTGCGCGTCTGCGACCTGAAGACTTACTTCGACACCGAGAGCGGCGTGGTACGTGCCGTCGACGGCGTCAGCTTCGAGGTGGAGGCCGGCAGGACGCTGGGCATCGTGGGAGAGTCCGGATGCGGCAAAAGCATGACCGCCTATTCAATCCTGGGCTTGATCCCGCAACCTCCCGGCCGCATCGCCGGTGGCGAGGTGTTTTTCGAGGACAGGGACCTGCTGCAACTCACTTCCCGCCAGATCCGGGAGATTCGAGGCAACGACATCGCCATGATCTTCCAGGAACCGATGACTTCCCTGAATCCCGTATTCACCGTCGGCGAACAGATCGCCGAAGCTATCCGCCTTCACCGGGGCGCCGACCGGAAGGAGGCCTGGCGGCGGGCCGTAGAGCTGTTGGACCTGGTCGACATCCCGCTGGCGGAAGAACGGGCCGGAAGCTATCCCCACGAACTCAGTGGAGGCATGCGCCAGCGCGCGATGATCGCCATGGCCATCTCCTGCGATCCCAAGCTATTGATCGCCGACGAACCGACGACGGCGCTGGACGTTACGATTCAGGCACAGATTCTCGATGTGCTGCGTCGTCTGCAGGAAGAACTGGGCATGGGACTGATGCTGATTACCCATGACCTGGGCATCGTGGCCGAGATGGCGCACGAGGTACTGGTCATGTACGCGGGCCAGGTCGTGGAACAGGCCGACGTCAAAACGTTATTTGGCAGTCCCCGCCATCCATACACCCGCGGGTTGCTCGCGTCCGTGCCGACCATGAGCTCGGGTACAGAGGAACTTTCGACCATCGAGGGCACGGTACCCGACCCCGTGCGCTTCCCTGCCGGATGCCGTTTCGCGCCGCGCTGCGATTTCGCGGCGGAAGCCTGCGACCGGCCGCAGGCGCTACTGGACGTGGAGGGCCGCCACGTGGTCCGTTGCGGCGAATGGCAGCGGGTTTCGCAGAAGGATATGGCCTGACCGAGTGTGGAAGATGACGGAATGTGGGAAATGACGGAGTGTGGGAAATGACGGAATCGACTGACCTGTTGTTAAAGGTACAGGGTCTGAAGAAACACTTCCCCGTGGGAGGCGGACTGCTGCGGCGTCGCCGGACGGTGATTAAGGCCGTAGACGGCGTCGATCTTTCGCTTCAGCGAGGCGAAACGCTGGGGCTGGTGGGTGAGAGCGGGTGCGGCAAGACCACGATAGGGCGGGCCATTATGCGCCTGATTCATCCGTCCGCGGGAACCGCCACCTTCCATACCGCACTCGAGGACGGTCAGGAAAGAAGGCCGCACGAAGTTTTTACCATGAAGAAAGGCGATCTCCGGCGGCTGCGACGCCAGATGCAGATCGTATTCCAGGACCCCTACGGCTCCCTCAACCCCCGTATGACCGTGGGTTCCCTGCTCCGGGAACCGCTTACCGTTCATGGATTGAGTACGCGGGGAGAAGCTGGAGACCGCGTGGCCGACCTGCTCGAAACGGTGGGCCTGAATCCCGCGCACGCACGCCGATATCCCCATGAGTTCAGCGGCGGCCAGCGACAACGCATCGGCATCGCCCGCGCCCTGGCCGTCCGGCCCGAACTGATCATTGCCGACGAGCCGGTCTCGGCGCTGGACGTATCGATCCAGGCACAGATCATCAACCTGCTCAAGGTGCTGCAGGAACGGTTCCGGCTCAGCTATCTCTTCATATCCCACGACCTTCGCGTGGTGCGGCATATCAGCGACCGGGTGGCCGTCATGTATCTCGGCAAAATCGTGGAAACGGCCACAAGAGATCAGCTCTACGCGAAACCGCTTCACCCCTACACTACGGCCCTGCTCTCGGCCGTGCCCCTGCCCGATCCCACGCTGGAACGCGACCGGACCATCCTCAAGGGCGACGTGCCCAACCCGGCGGCCATTCCCCCGGGGTGTCCCTTCCATCCCCGGTGCCCCCTGGCGGAAGCCCGATGCAAGACCGAAGTCCCCGCGCTGGAAGACAAGGGTAACGGCCACAGGGCGGCGTGCCACCTGATCTGACGACCGGGTCTGATGACTTGGTCCGATGGTCTGGTCAGGTGCCTGTCTGGTCCGGCGGAACGTGCATCTTAGCTCGCAGCACTCGCATCTCTTCCCGGAAATTCGCCGCCAGCGATTGTTTCGTTTCTTCCGGAAGGAAGCTGAAGTGCACCCCGTTCAGCAGGATCTCGTCAATGGTGTCCGCGGAAAACCTGCAGGGGTCTGCCAGCAGCGCCAGTTCCTCGGTCAGCGTGGTATTGAACAGCGGAGGATCGTCCGAGTTGACAGTGACGATTACTCCCGCCTCGTGGAGTGCTTTCATGGGATGGGAAGCTGCATCGGGATAGATTCCCAGGCTGATGTTACTCGTGGGACTGATTTCGAGCGGAATGCCGTGTTCGGCCAGGTAGTCGACGAGTTTCGGATCTTCAATGGCCCGCACCCCGTGGCCGATGCGTTCGGCGCCCAGGTCTTCAATCGCGCTCCAGATGCTCTCGGGGCCGACGTGCTCTCCCGCGTGAGGCGCGCTGCGCAGGCCGGCTGTCCTGGCCCGGTCGAACCACGGCTCGAACGGTCCGGGAGGGTATCCTTCCTCCATGCCGCCCAGGCCCAGGGCGATCACCCCGTCATCCATCCCCTCGATGGCGACATCGGTCGTGTAATCGAATCGCCCCCGCTCGGGATAGTCGTTGCGCACCAGGTCGAACACCCAGTTGATCTCGACGCCGAAAGAGGCGCTCACCCGGCGGCGCCCTTCGGTGAGTCCCGTGAACCACACGTCCTGGCCGACCCCGTTGATCCATAGGTGGGTGCTCGGCGAAAAGGTGACCTCCGCGTACCGGATGTTCTGCCGCGCCATGTCGGCGCCGAATTCGTACACGATCAGCTCGAAGTCCTCGACGGTTCGCAGGCAGCGGGTTATCGCGACATACACCTCGATGAAATGATGGAAGTCCCTGAAACGGTACCAGTTACGCAATCCTTCCTCGGTATCTGCCGGCAGGTCGACCCGGTTGCGTTTCGCCAGCATCAGGAAGGTGGAAGGCTGGATGGAACCTTCCAGGTGCACGTGCAACTCCGCCTTGGGCGCCGCGGCGATGTATTCGTAAAGGGACATGACAGGTACCCGTTATCAGTCTTCGTTACACATCCTGGTTTAAAGAAAGGGACAACCTGACCGCGGGACAACCATTATGCACATTTGCCATGACAATCTTTCCGCCCGACGCTATAATGTGGGGTCAGAAAACCTGTAAATCGAGCGTGTCAGAAAAGGAGCGTGAAGTGGAGTTATCTGTCGTCAGCGGCGGCGTGTTCAAACTGGACGGCGGGAGCATGTTCGGGATCGTTCCGAAACCGCTCTGGGAGAAGACCTGTCCCCCCGACGAAAAGAACCGGATCACCAACGACACCAATTGCCTCCTCATCAGGAAGGACGGCCGGCTCATCCTGGTCGACACGGGCTACGGCGACAAGATGACAGAACGTGACCGGGGAATCTACGGGATGTCGGGTTCCACTGTCATCGGGTCTTTGTCGGCCCGGGGCGTGTCTCCGGAAGACATCGATCTCGTCATCCTGAGCCACCTCCATTTCGACCACGCCGGCGGCGCGACCCGAACGGACGATGACGGCCGGGTCGTTCCTGCGTTTCCCAACGCACGGTACATAGTTCAGAAGGGCGAATGGGAAGACGCGCTGAACGATTACGGCACCATGAAGACCACCTATCGCCCCGAGAACTACCAGCCCCTCATGGAAGCGGGCGCACTGACCCTGGTGGAAGGCGACGTGGAGATCGAGGAGGGGGTCCGGGTGGAGGTGACCGGCGGCCATACCCGGTACCATCAACTGGTGAAAGTGGAATCCGGCGACACCAGGGCGGTATACTCAGGTGACATCCTGCCCATGACGACCCACCTGCGCGCCCCCTACAACATGGCCTACGACCTGTTCCCCTACGACACCATGACAGCCAAGATGCGCCTCCTCCGGCAGGCGGCCGACGAAGGCTGGATTATCGTCCTGGATCATGATGCCGGCGTCTCATCGGGCAGGATTTCGTGCGAGGGAGAGGACCGGTTCGGATTCGAAGCGGTGGCGTTGAATCAGTAGTCAACGTGATGCGGTTCGTTCTGCGGGCCGAGTCCCGGCTGATCCGCCCGCCCGCGTCCAGGCCGATCCAGGCCGCCCGACAGCAGGCCGGATTTGGGCCGCGCGCAATGCCTCGCCGGTTATTCCGTACCCGCCCCGAACACCTGCGTGCGCCACATGATCCGCCGCTGCCGGTCGTCGAACGGCGTGCGGCGGTGCATGGTGCAACGGTTGTCCCACATGACCAGGTCGCCCACCTGCCAAATGTGCTTCCATACAAAACGGGGGTCGATTGCGTGGGCGATCAATTCGTCCAGCAGTGCCTGGCCGACCTCCCGTTCCATACCGGCGATACGATAGATCAGGTGAGGGCTGACGTAGATCACGTCGCGGCCCGTTTCCGGATGAGTGCGAACGACCGGATGCATGGTGGGCTCGGGCGTATTCAGCGCGTCGATAGGATGGCGGTGGACCGCGCTCAGACCGTTGATGCGGGTCTGCACATCGGGGTTCAGCGCCTCGTAGGCAGCGTATCCGTTGGCCCACATCGTCTCGCCGCCCTCGTCGGGGATCTCCAGCGCGTACAGCAGCGAAATTGTCCCCGGCTCAGGCAGGTAGGACAGATCGGAATGGAAGGGAATTCCTTCACTGCCAAGTGCTCCGATGGGTTTGCCGTCCTCGGTCACGTTGGAGATGACGAAGATCTCCTCTATGGGACGGTCTGGTTGCGGCCTCACGTGAGGTACGGGTTCACCGAAGTACCGGGTAAACCGAACCAGGTCCGGCTGGCTGATCACCTGATCGCGAAAGAACAGCACGCAGTGATCGAGGAATGCCGCGCGAAGCCTGCCAACAGTATCCTCGTCCAAATCGCGGCGCAGATCCAGGCCGGTAACTTCCGCGCCTAGCGCGCCTCCGGTCGGTATGACTTCGAAAGTAGTCATTATTCCCCGAAATCGCTGATCTACATTCACAATCGATTGCGGCTTCGTGATTTTCCAGGTTTCCCCGCAGCTTCACATCCGTCAAACATTCGTCGCGTTCGGTTCGTCCCAGAACGCTTCCAGTTCCACGCCCAGGCCGTCCACCGTCCGGTTGCACCAGGCGAAGAAGCCTGTGATCTGGTTGATCTCCAGGATCGCCTTGTCTCCGAAACCCGCCCGCCTCAACTGCTCGATATCCGATTCGGATGTGGAAGCGGGCGCCAGGGTCAGTTTGCGGACGTAGTCCAGCATGGCGCGGTCGCCGTCGTCCAGGTCCGCCTCGCGGTAGTCTCTCTTGATCGCATCCACCAGTTCGCGGTCGTCGATCTCTCTGAGGAGCCCCTCCCCATGATGGCGGATTCAGTACTCGCACTCGTTCAGAACCGAGACGGTCGTCGCGATCATCTCCCGCTGCCCCAGCGTGAGGTCGCAGTCCCCGTGCATGAGGCCCTTGTAGAAGGTCATAAGCGCTCTCAGCGCCTGCACGTTCAGGCTGTGGACCTTGATGATGTTGTCCACGCCTCCCCAGGATCGCATCGATCCCTGGTAGATTCTTTCCAGTGGGCCTTCCGCTTCCGATTCGTCAATGGTGCGTATCCAGGCCATGGCCGTCTCCTGTGGGTTGACTACAGTCCGAAGTGACGCCGCATCCGGGTTACGGCGGCCTTTTCGTCTTTGCTCAGCGACTCCAGTTCATACTCCTCTTCGGTGATCTGGTCCCGGTAATCCTCGAAGGGCAGTCCGCCTTTGCCGCTTTCATTGAAATAGGCGCTGAGCTGATAGCGCTGGAAGATGTTCATCCTGGGACAGTCCTGGGTCCAGGCCGCGGCATCGTGCAACAAGTGGGTCGAGAAAACGAGGACGTCGCCCGCGTCCATGGGCACGGTGATCGATACGGACGGATGGTCGCCGACCTTGAGTGCGTCCGGCGTGCCGAAGGCCGACTTGTGGCTGCCCGGCACCAGGCTGAACCCGGTGCCCGCCGGCACATCCGCCAGCGCGATCCACGTGGCCAGGTGGCTGCAGTAGATCTCCCCTCCCGCCGCCTGGTAATCGTTGTGGGGATTCCGGAAGCCCGGGGGGAACTTGAAGCCGCTGTCATCCCTGTGATAGGCCTGAGCGTCCGCGTCGCCCGGCGCGGCGCGGTCCATTTTCGTGAAGTTGCAGTGAAACAGCCGGGGCATGCCCATGGTCAGTCCAGCGACCACGCGGATGATCTCCGGATCGGCGTTCAATTCCTGGAACAGCCTGTGCCCGTACTGGATATGGTCCAGGTGTGTCTTGTAGGGCTCCTGCCGATGCCTTAAGACCGGCGCGGGGATATCGGATTCGTCGGCGGACAGCCAGCGATCGACCACCTCCAGGATACGGCCCAGTCGCTCCGGCGCAATCACGCCGCGCAGGTGAAGGTATCCCTGAAGGTCGAAATGCCACTTTTCGTTATCGGTCAGCAGATGAGCGTAAGGCGACGCCATAAACGGTCTTCTCAGTAATAGGCCGGCGTAGGTTACATCTGCGCCAGGTTCGCGACGAGGTTGTACGTAAACCAGCCATCACCCGTTATGAAAGTCTGCGGCGTCGCGGTCACGGCCATGTGCCAGTTTCCGTCCGCCTGCCCGTCAACCGGCACGATCGAAGTTCAGCGGCCCATCCAGCCGCCGTCTACAGTCAGGATCGTCCCGTTGACGTAGTTGGACGCGTCCGAGCACAGGTAGACCACGGCGCCCTTCAGGTCTTCCGGCGCGCCCCAGCGGCCCGCGGGGATCCGTTCGGAAATGGATCGGGACCGCTCCGGGTCGGTCTGCAGGGCCGACGTGAGGTCCGTTGCGATATACCCGGGCGCGATGGCGTTGACGTTGACACCCTTCGAAGCCCATTCGTTGGACAATGCCATGGCCAGCTGCCCGATCGCCCCCTTGGAGGCCGCGTAACTGGGCACGGTGATGCCGCCCTGGAAGGACAGCACGGAAGCGGTAAACACGATCTTGCCTTTGCCGCGGGCGACCATGTCCCGACCGATTTCCCGGCTGAGAATGAACGGCGCATGCAGGTTCACGTTCATGACCGTGTCCCAGTACTCGTCGGAATGCTCCGCGGCCGGCGCCCTCAGCGTGAGGCCGGCGTTGTTGACGAGGATGTCGATCACCGGGAAATCGCGCTTGACCTTGCGAATGAAATCATACAGCGCGTCCCGGTCGTTGAGGTCGGCGCCATACCCGGTAAACTTCCGGCCAAGGGCCGTGACCGCCCCTTCGATTTCGCTTCCGGACGGCTCCATCGACGCGCTAACGCCCACAATATCCGCGCCGGCTTCGGCCAGCCCCTCCGCAAGGCCCCTGCCGATCCCCCTGCGGCAGCCGGTTACGAGAGCGGTTCTGCCATCCAGTCTGAATGCATCCGATATGGACATTGGTGCTTCCTTGAACGAGGATCCGGTGCCTGACTACAGGTCCGATGGATCGTCTGGTTTCGACACACACGAAGCGTCAATTAACAAGTGGATATCAGCCTGAATAAATAGCCGTTCGCAGGAGTTTTTGTCAATTGAGATTTCATGCCCTGTGGACGGCGCCGGGGTGCGCTGGGGGCGGCAGAGGTCATTTGTGTGTCGGGGCGAGGGTCCAGGCCTGCAGTGACCGTAACCTGGCAGCGCCACCGCGCGCAAACAGGCTGATGCCGGTGCTGTCGGCCCGCGTCGGATAGATGCGCTGGGTAACGCATTGCCGGCGGTTGGCAAAGACTTCGAGAATCGAATGGTCGAGGAAGATGCGCAAGGTCAGCCGTTCACCCGGGACCAGCTCGAATGGGCCTTCCTGGGCGGTGACGTACTGCTCGCGCTCCGACAGATGCGGCTGCTGTCTGCGGTATCGCGTGTAACGCATTTCGCGGTCGAGCGACGACCGGCCGACTTCGACCCGAATCACGGCGGCCTCTGCGTCATAGGAGACCGCGGTTTCCTCCTCGCCTCCCGGGGAGCGCCGCACTTTAAGCCCTACTTCCCGCGCGTTCATTGGATCGATCTCAACGGCCAGTTCCAGGCAGTCTCCGCCGATTCCGTCGACCGCCGTTTCGGAATCGGCGGCTACGTCCATGGGTCCATGCCGGCGGGCATCCATCCGCAATACTTCCAGCTCCGGGACGGGATCGATCCGCAGCTGGCCGCCAGAACCCAGCGACAGAAGCCGTGGAACAGTCATAACGCCCGACCATCCCGATGCACGCTCACGCTCGTTTCCGCGCAGTTCGCGGACCCAGTCGAAGAAGATGCGCCGGCCGCTTGCGTCGAGCAGGGTTCGCGGTCCGCCGAGATGACCCCCCTCCCAGCTCATGCGTCCGTGTGTCTCGGGATAAAACCGTTCGTCCCGGACCTGGCCGATGTAGTACTGGCTTCCCTGCAGATGGCTGCAGAAGAGCAACATGTGACGGTCGCCGAGTGGGAAGAAATCCGGCACGGCGCAGTCTTCGCCCCCTTCGGTCCACTCCCGCCGCGACCGATAGAACAAATCCACGTACTCCCATGTGCGCAGGTCCGGCGACTTGAAAAGGTATGCCGCGTCCCCCTGGTCCTGCGGGTCGCTCTTGTTGACGGCGGCGTAATACTGGTCGTCTGCCAACCACCCGCAGGGGTCGTGGATAGTGTAACGCCCGAAGTCGGCACTCCCTGGTTCGGGCTGGGGAATGACCGGATTGCCCGGGTCTTTCGTCCACTCGATCAGCAGGTCGTCGCTGCTGCGGGCAAGACAGAGGCCGTCGGGGTTGCCATAGTAGATCAGCACCGGAACCCCTTCCTTGCTGACCAGGGCGCCCCCGCTGTAGCAGCCCTTTCGATCCGGTCCGTCCGCATCCGGGGTCAACGCCACCGGATGGTGGACCCAGTGCACGAGGTCGGTACTGGAGGCATGACCCCACTGGATGAGATGCCAGTAGGCGCCGTGCGGGTAATACTGGTAGAAAATGTGGTACCTGCCCTTCCAGAACAGGGCTCCGTTGATATCGTTCATCCATGCCGCCGGCGGCGTGAAGTGGTAGGCGGGGCGGTGCGGATCGCGGGCGAATGCGGCGGCAAGGTCGCCGGCCTCCCGGATGCGCGTTTCCATCCGTTTAATTGGACTGTCGGCTGTCATGGGTGCGCTCGCAGGTTGGCTGCCCGGAATTCAAGGCAGCGGACTGACACGTGAATGAAGTTACGATTTTAAAGGTGAGTCCGGACTGGCTAAACGGATTCCGGTCAGCGCCCATTCGCGGAATCAGCGAAGATGTGCTTGCCATATGGCAGACGATGGGACGTAATTTACACAATTCGGACCGGGAAATCCAAGGCGCAGTGTGTGATAATGAGCCTGGTTATGCCCTGGAGATAACCCCGGTAACCCCGGTAGCTAGTTTTCTGCATAGTCATTGTATTGTCAACGGCTTCATGTTATACTTCCAAAAACCTTGGCTCGCCCTGGCTCACCTCTCATCGTGCAGGAATAGCCGCGTATCTTCTCCGGTAGCGACGCGTCGCCGCTTGGAAGAATCCTTTTGTGTTGGATCCCGAAGGTGTTGAGTTGTGAATTTCAATACTAGCAATGAAACGTTTCGGCAGCTCATGGGCAACGGGTTGAGTTATCACGTGCCCAGGTTCCAGCGGGATTACTCCTGGGATGTCGATGAGTGGGATGATCTGTGGCAGGACATCGTCGGTTTGTTCGGAGACGGCGCTGAATCCGCACACTACATGGGCTACCTTGTACTTCAATCTGCTGACAACAAGGTATTCGATATTATCGACGGCCAGCAACGAATGACGACGCTCAGCCTGTTCATGCTCGCGGCGGTTTCCCATCTTACAGACCTCGCCGCCCCTGATGCTCCCAACGATCCCCAGTTCCTCCGTGCCGAACAATTGCGTAGCAGCTATATCGGGTATCTGGATCCTGTGAGCCTTGTTCCGCAGTCCAAGCTCACGCTTAACAGACACAACGATAGTTACTATCAGAACTATCTCGTACCGTTGGATCGCCTGCCGCAAAGAGGGTTGAACGCATCTGAACACCTGCTGCGCAAGGCATTTGTCTGGTTCAAGGATCATATAAAGGACTACAGTGGCAGCAATGGCGAGGCTGTGGCAAGATTTGTCGATCATACCGTAGACAAACTGCTCTTTACCGTAATTACGGTCACAGACGAATTGAACGCGTTCAAGGTCTTTGAGACGTTGAACGCACGAGGCGTTCGATTGTCAGCAACTGATCTGCTCAAGAACTTTCTGTTCTCCGTTGTATCGCGGGAAGCGGTCCATGACTCGGAGATCAAGGCGCTTGAAGACCGGTGGGAGTCTATCGTCGAACTCCTTGGCAGCGAAAGCTTCCCCGAGTTTTTAAGGGTATTCTGGAATAGTCGCAACAGATTGGTTCGCAAGACGGAACTGTTCAAGACAATCCGTAGTGAAATCCAAAACAGGGAAGACGCATTCAGCCTGATACGTGACCTGGACAGGCACGCGAGGATATACGCGGCGATACGAAACCCGGACGATACAGCCTGGATGCCGGAAGAACTCGAATGCCTCGAAAAGTTGCAGATGTTCAATGTCCGCCAGCCGTATGCCGTATTGCTTGCGGTTTTCGACAGATTCGCAGAGAGAGACCGAGGGGGGTTCCGCCGGTTCCTGAACGCGATCGTTGTAGTGTCCTTCAGGTACAACGTGATCTGTGGGCGTCAGGCCAATGAACAGGAGTTGGTATATAACGGAATCGCTCGAGACGTATCCGCAGGTAGAATCGACGATGTGAACAGTGCGATTTCCGCACTCAAACCGGTCTATCCGGAGGACAACGAGTTCAAAGCGGCTTTTGCGGAGAAGGTGCTTCGAACGACAAACACTCGAAACAAGAAGGTAGCACGTTACATATTGTTTCAACTTGATAGGCAACATTCAGAAACTGCCTTCGAGTCCGAGAGCGCGAAGTACGGCATTGAACATGTACTACCCGAAAACCCTGGTGACGAATGGGACCAGTTCGATGAACCACAAAGGGAGTCCTCGACTTATCGTCTTGGTAACCTCACGCCATTGGATACTTCCGATAATCGGGACATCGGGAACGCCGGCTTCGACGCGAAACGACCAGTGTACGAGGCGAGCGTTTTCTCGATCACGACGAAAATAGCGCAGGAATTTGATACGTGGACCGTAGAGAAGATACGTTTGCGGCAGCATTGGATGGCCAGGCAGGCGACGGGCATCTGGCGATTGAGTTTGTGACCTGAGATGGAATCTTTAGAGTGCTGAACGTTGAACGATCGTACAGGTTGTACACAAACGGCAGCTGTTCCGGGGCCGGCTGACTCTACACGCTCCGCGCACCCCCATCATTAGAAGTTCGAATGGTCATTGACGACCCGCGATACGTCATTCGTTCGCTCAATTCGAACCAGACCTACTGGGAACAGGGCGTGTATCCGGAATGGACCGCCCTGAACTGCTACCGGCATTTTCCGGACGGCGGGGTCGGGACTGGTGTCGAGCCCCACTACCACGACAACGACGAGATCTGGCTGTTCACAACGGGGCACGGTGAGGTCCGGCTGGACGGCGTCAGACACGAGATCACGCCTAACACCCTGGTCTACACGCCCATGGGTTGCGTGCACCAGTTCCAGATGTTCACGCCCTACGAGAACAACGCCATCGTGACGCGGCTGGAACGGGCGGGCAGGCCGCTTCACCTGACCGTAGAAGAATACGGCCCGCCCGAGCCCACCGTGCCCGGATTCGTCGTTCCCGGCGAGTTGAATACCGGCCCCATTTCCGATCCAGGTCCGAGATGCCCCATCTCCGAATGGCGGTTGCAGGGATACGATGAGTTGAATAACCTTGGAGATACCGCAATGGACCGGCACGAGCACTGGATGGTACTGAACGGGGTCGTGCGAATGGCACTGGATGGACGGGACTTTTCGCTCGAACAGGGGGATATCGCGCTGCTCAGAGCGGGCGTCGCCCGCCGTATATCCGCGGCAGACCGAGGCGCCAGGGCGGTGGTCGTTCGGGAGCATCCGGGTAACGCGGACTAGCCGTCGCCAACCGCCTGGTGGATCTCGTCGAGCCAGACGACCATTTCGGCCGTGATGTCGTTGTGCGGTCCGGTCAGCCCCATCTCCGGCCAGGCCCATGCCCCGTCTGCCAGTTGGGCCCGGACCAGGTTGTCCCCCACCCTGACCGCCATGTCACGGTACTTTGCTTCCCCCGTGAGCGTGTAGAGCATCGCGCCGGCCCATCCGACCTTGCCTGCGCGCAGCAATTTGAAATGATAGTCCCCCACGTATTCGCAGAACCGAATATACTCCCTTGCGAGATCCAGCCATTCCTCCTCGCCCGTGGCCATGTAGAGGCGGCACAGGAAGCCCGCCGCGATGCCGGGGTGGTAGAAGGACTGGTCGCGCGACTCGTCCCGCGTCAGCACGTATCTGAAATCGTCGCCGTCCAGCACCTCGGTGATCAGGCCGCGCTCGCGGCTGTAGACCGTCCACAGTTCACGGGGGTAATCGGGCTGATCCTCCATCAGGCGACGCATCCAGCGGCCGATGCCCCTGGCCACGTCCAGCTTTCCGGTGTAAACGGCGCACCAGCCTATGCCGCTCACGACCCAGAGGTCCTGTTCGGTCGTATCGTCGCGCGCCGTCGGGTGGGAGTAGAAGCCGCCGCTGGCCGGGTCGCGGAATCCGAGGAGGAAGTCCATGCCGCGATGGGCCAGGTCGAAGGCGCCCAGGCGGTGGGCCGCCTTGATCACCCAGGCGTTGTGGTAGGTGTAATAGTAACTGTTGCGTTCCGCGGCGGGTCTCGGACCGAAATCACCGTCGGGTAGGAATCCGTGCTGCCTTATCCAGTTGAGCAGGCGGCTTGCCGCGCCGGTCATGCCGCAGACCATGAAAGCGGCCGGCACCTTGTAGTATTCGGTGACGCCGAGAATGAGGTTGCCGAACCCACCGTCCTCTCGAACCCGGCCGAGCAGGTATCTGCCGCCGCGGTCTCTCGCATCGCTGAACCGGCTCACGGGTACCTCGCTTTGCACGCTATTTTGGCATGGTCAATCTAACGAAACAAGTAGGGTATAACATCGGAAGGTAAACACGATGGTAGTGTATGTTGAATGTTTTGGTGATTACATTGATAGTTAAACGCTGATTGGTAGTTCATCGCCAGATAAGAATCGTAAACTAATTCTTTCATTTGAAGTAGAACTTGGTGGATTTGTTCTTGGCCTTATCGACTTAAACATCGACAAACTTTCCACTTCTGAAACTCCATTTATAGGAGATCGAAATGTTCCAGAAAAGCTGGAAGGTGTCATAAAGGCAAAGCCCCGCTGCTGGGAGCGGGGCTTTGCCTTTAGTTATTGTTAGGTTTGGGAGGTGGTTTTAGAGCACTACCCACATTGGGGGGTTTAGGGTTTTTGGGGGCGTTCGGGTTAGGTTTCGGTCTGTATCCCCGAGTTTCTATGTTTCTGCGGTTTGGACCATACCCTTTGGGTGGTGGTTGGGATGTCTTAGACATTTGAATCCTCCTCATTTCCTATCGGGATGAATTCTATGGAAGAAATCTCTCCACTCGAAATGTAAACACCTCGGTCTTGTTGGTTCCACTGATTTTGATCGTCTATCTCATATATTTCAGCTATGTAGATATCTTGATTTTCTATATCTGAAGAAATGAAACAATCAGAATTGAGTTTCCCACCAAACTGGTTTCCATTCTTCAATTTAAGGAAACTCTGATTAAGTCCTGGCGTTGACATGATGATTCATGTTGAATGATATCGTAACGACTTCAGCATAGCGCAACGTTAACACTTCGGTCAAGATCAAGCGAGGCGCACCATGACGAATCAGACGAGTTTTTCGGATATGGCTTACGATCAGAAGAAGAAGAAGACGCGCAAGGAACGCTTTCTGGGCGAGATGGACGCGGTGCTTCCCTGGGACCTTTTGCTCGGGCCGGTCCTGGCGCACTATCCGAAGCCGGGCAACGGTCGTCGCC